>Ga0190363_1001033_pt1 | contig 16696 bp, 21 predicted proteins | sample 48721867_MG_FD_161272 | JGI IMG/M metagenome (GOLD analysis project Ga0190363, IMG submission 161272) | Hydrothermal vent microbial mat bacterial communities from Southern Trench, Guaymas Basin, Mexico - 4872-18-6-7_MG | ecosystem: Environmental > Aquatic > Marine > Hydrothermal vents >... | reverse complement strand
TAGGTAAAATGTATGAGTCAAAGGAGGAGGTCTTAGAGAATAGAAGGGCTTTAAAAGAAGATCTCTATGGGTTTAAACCTGTTTTTCCAGTAGCTTCTGGAGGATTGCATCCAGCTCTAGTTCCTGAAATAATGAAGTACTTTGGAATTGATGTTATTATTCAAGCCGGTGGAGGAATCCATGGACATGATTTAGGTACAATGGCTGGAGCTAAGGCTATGAGACAAGCAGTAGATGCAGTTTTAAAGGGTGTTTCACTCAGCGAGTATGCGAAGACTCATAAGGAGTTGAAGATTGCAATTGAAAAATGGGCTAAATGATATTTGAAGCTTGATACTCCATGAAAACCCATGGATACCTTCTCTTCACTACTTCAATGATTGAATGAGGTGATATTATTCCCTCTTCACATATAATCCCATGAATAAAATCTCTTCTAGTCACATCGAATGCTGGATTTCTAATAATTAGTCCCTCTGGAGGATTTTCCCACACTTCACTGGGATCTCTTTCCTCGATTTTCTCATAGTCTCCATACATTGTTAATGGTGAAAACTTTAGTAGCTCGGTGACTACATAGAATGGTGTTCTAGCTTCAGCTGCAACCAATGCGATCATACTTGTACCAATCTTATTAATTATGTTTCCTTCAGATGTAATTGCATCTGCACCGACTATTACAAAGTCAACATCATTCATAAAGAATCTTACAGCTGAATCAACAATTAATGTGGTTTTAATTCCAGCCTCCAGTAGTTCTCTTGCAGTTATTCTTCCTTGAAATCTAGGTCTAGTTTCAGTGCATATCACCTCAAACTTTTTACCCTTCTCCTTAGCCTTTCTCAGCATATACGTTACAGTTGAGGAGTGACAATGAGTGAGAATCACAGAGCCATCCCTAACTCTCCTAGAACCAATTTCAGCAATAATTTCCTTAGACTTACTTAACATGTCTAGAAATTGCTTTGATGACATAGATACAATTTTCACTAATTCCTCCACCTTATCCTCTCCGCTTGATTTAACTTTATGTATTATCCATCTAACAGCATTTCTCATGAAAGGTTCAGTTTCTCTAGAAGCAAATAAAATTTCTTTAATCTTCAACAATTCTCCTATAAATTCTTCTCTTGTTTTAACTTTAGTCTCCTCAGCCCATTCATTTAAAACTTTTATTGCAGCTATAGCAATATTTCTTGCTCCTTGAATTTCTAATCTCTTTATCTTATTTGCAACTTCAACTATCTTATACACACTATCACAGCCTAATTATTTCTATGACAGATTTCTACTTTAAGAGTTTGTTAATTGCACAAAAACTCTTACCTCAATTAAGTTTAACTTTAATATGTTGTAGACGTAATACTTAACTACAATGTGATGAGAATTTTAATAGAGGTGATATCATGATGTCTAAAAATCCATTAGATTTAGCAATCAATAGAAAATTCACTAAAGAAGAATTAGCAGAAGCATTAAGATTTGCCATAATAGCTGAACTTGACGCAATTAATCTATATCGTCAATTCGCTAGAGCAATAGACGATGAAAAGTATAGGAAAGTTTTTGAAGACATAGCCAAGGAAGAAAAAACACATGTCGGCGAATTTTTAGCATTACTTAAAAAATTAGATCCTGAACAAGTTGCTGAATTAAAAGCTGGCGAAGAAGAAGTTGAAGAGTTAACTGAAGAATAGTCTGCTAAAGTATATTTTTCTTAAAGAATCAATCTTCAATTTTTAATTTTTATTATTGATAGTGATCTAAATAGCATATGCATGCTTTTCAAAGTTACCTTAAAGTTCCCCAGTAAGGGAGCATTGAGCAAGTATGCTATGTTATATTTTAAAATTGATAAGTGAATAGGGAAGATATATGAAGAGGATTTGTTATTTTAACAATGCTAATTAATGTAATTAATCAAATTTGGAGGATCATGATTGGGTGGATGGAGTAAAGCTGTATTTGAAAGAGATCTCCTACCGAATCGATGCATTATTTATGCTGGTTCCTACCTTCCTCAGCGTAAGGAGTGGATTCGAAGATATTTTGATTCTTGGAGCAGAATAAGGGGTACCTGGATAAAATATGTGTATGCAACCAGCAGAGGGAAGGAATATTTGTTAACCTTTAATGTTTATGGGGCTTCTATGGTCATGGAATTATTATACTTGCTTAAGGATGGAAATGTAGAGAAATTATTTTTCATTGGGTCCACTGGTGGGAAATACCTTTCAATTGGATCAATAGTTTTGCCGATTGAAGTGGTAGAGCAAGCTGGACCTGTTTCAATTGAAGATAAATCTAAAAGGATAATTAAGCCTAGAAAAACTTCATTATCTAGGTTAAGAAGTGTTTTGAATAAATTAAATATGGATTATATTGAGGGTAGAATACTATCTGTTCCATGTGTTCTTCATGATATTACTCATATCCACGAACTCTTCGAGAAGGATGATAGCATCCTTGGTGTAGAATTAGAGTTGTCAACTTTCTATTATTATTCTAACAAATTGGGATTTGAGGGTTATGTTCTTCTTTATATAAGTGATAATAAGGAGTATGACATTATTAGTGGAGTTGAAACTGTTAGAGAGGCTAGAAGAAAAGCTTTGAAACTTATTACTAAAATAGCATTACATGTAATTTGAGGTTATCTTTCTTTCAATTATTGCTTTAGCTTTATTAATAATGCTTAGTACCTCTCTTCTTGGAATTGAGGTTATTTTTTGAATTTCTGCTGGTGAGTATTGGATTAATTCCTTTAATGTAATTATCTTATTTGCAGTTAGCTTATCTATAATATTTCTACTTAGTCCTTTTAGGTATGTTACTGGATATAATTTCCTTTCTTCAATTATTTTCTCAATACCCCCTTCTATTGGCATTTTCCAGCCAAGATACGCAATGCCCTTGCATTTTGCATATTTAACTGCATGGTGTGAAAATTTTGTATTTGAAACGACCATGGCACCATTTACATTTAAGTCATGTAATCCTAATCTGTATCCTTCCTTCACATCTTCATAGACAGCCCAGAGAATTCTTACTGCATCTAGTCCTGTTAAGGCGTGATGATTGTAATGGTGTTTGACTTCGACAATATATATTCTATTGTCCTTAAAGGCTATGGCGTCAACTTCATGATCAACACATTTTCCCTTTATTATCTGGCCATGAATCACTTTGAATCCTATTTCAGATAATATTATTCTAATATATTGTTCGAAATCCGGTTTTGGTTTCAGTAGGCTTAGTGATTCTCTTAAGTCCATTTGAAACTTAAATATTGGATCATACTTGCCCAGTTCATCATATATTTTTTGAAGGATTTCTCTTGTTTCTATTCCATCGTAAGCCTCTTCTTCTATTATATTAGCAATTTTCTTGGCTAGACTTGGATTTGCACCTAGTTTAATGCATGTTCGCATTATTTTTCTTTTATCAAACGGCTGTTTAGATCCATCTGCCTTAACTACATATAATCTCATTTTCTTCAACATTAGTTATTATCTGCACATTAAATTAATTTATAACCTACTAATTGTCTATAGTTTTCAGATTTTTCTGGGTTGTCTGAAAAATTCATCATCTATCATTTCCTTCATGAAAATTTCTCTTGATTTAATCCAAGACATCATGATTTCGAATATTTGTTCCTCTTCTTCAATTTTTAGAGTGTTGGTTGAACCGCATCTTGGGCATGTTAATGATAAAAATATGCCTTCTTGGTTAAATATGATTTCTAATAGGAAATTTTCAACTTCATCTTTTAGGCCGCAAACATTGCATCTAAAGAGCAGTCAAAACGCCTCCAATAATAGTCTAATTATTAACTATAAATACTTATTTAATCTTCTTTCAAAATGTTAGTGATATTCATAAGATAATTAAATTATTTTGCCTAATTTTTTACGGTTAGTTAAAATAATTTTAAAATATTCGTTTACTTAAGTAAATATTGAAATGACCTCCAATATGAGTGAAAATAATAGCCTTGAATTTTGGGGTAAAAATTATGTATTCGAATTAACACCCAATGAGCTCAAAATCTTCACTGTAGAAGAAGCATTTAACCCAATTACAAAGTTTATCCAAAGTGGTCCTACCTTTAAATCTTTTAGAAGCATTAGGGAATTAAGAGTGCCTGAAAAGACAGTTCCTATTAAAAATTTAAAGCGCATAGAGAAAGTTAATGGAAATCTTATAGAAATTCAATGGACTGAAAAACTCAATGACATTATATATACTACTAGAAGGAAGACATTTGAATTGTTTGAAAGAGATGCTGAACGACTTTACAATGCTATTTCAGATTTACTGAGAGGAGAAAAATTTAGTGATATTTATGCGAAGTATCGATTAGAGCTTTCCTACGGAATAATAATTGAGGACCCTGAAACTGTAGTTATAATTAGACGAGATGAGGGGAAAATATCATTTATAGATCCAAAAACCTATGAGCTTATGTATAAAAATAAGGGTTATAGAGCTGAAATTGTAGGTGGAAGAATTTTCATTCATGAACCATATCTATATAAGTTGATTGGCAGTGCAGTTATACCTTTCAAAAATTTATTTGACGTAAGATTGGAAGGGAGAGATTTAAGGGGGAAATTTAAGTTAAAGCTAATTTTAACGGATGGATCAAAATATACATTCAAATTCAAGGAGCATTCTAATGCTCTTCAAGCATATCAAGAAATTAAAAGCATTATACAGGGATTAGGTCCTAGAAAGATGAAGGTGAAATCAAAGTCTAGAGCTCTTATACTATCAGGTTTAACTTTCATATTATCTTTCTATGTGACTTATTTTATCTTAAGATGGTTTCAGACAGCGTTACCTCTATCCACATTTATGGCTGTAGCTGTCTTCATATTATACTGGAACTTTTTAAGCCGCTATTTCTAGAGTAGAGTCTCTTTTGAATTCCCTTGTATATTTCAAAGTAAATTTCAGGGTCAATTTCACGTGCAATTGCCAAGTCTGAGTTAACAATAAAAATTGCATGCAACCTGGCGTTTTTAATTTCATCTAAGCTAACTGGAGGTCTCTTGTAATAATAATCACATAATCTTTTTATTTCATTGATTTTACTTCCACTCCTATACCTGGGTGGAATTATGTAAATCTCTGGAATTTGAGGTAAATAGAATAGGGGGAAGGCTAAAGCGAATTTTTCCGCATAATTACTGTATCTGGCAATTTTGCTTGCAATTCTGGCTTTAATGTAAGTTGTAGGGTCTAAAGCATGTTCTGGTGGTACAAATCCAGTTTCAACTTCAACTATGATTCTACCATCACCCTTAACACCATATATATCACAAGTTAAATTTCTCTCTAAATTGCATTCAATATCAACATTGTATCCTTTAAGTAATAATTGCTTAGCTACTACAAGTTCCATAACTGAGTGATTAATCTTTACTAGACCTCTTTTATATAATTCAATTAATTTGTTCTTAAGCGTCTTTATCGAATTAATGACATTGTTCGGAGTATTTATACTAATTTTCTCATAAATGACATTAATATCTCTCATAAACTTATTAATACCTTTCATACATTCACCAACATCAAATCAAATTTAAGGTTAAACCTTAAATGTTACAACATTTTGTTTAGTAATAGTTTAAAACTTTAGACAATCATTTCAAAATTATTAAAGGGAAACATTTAAATAAAACTTCCGTTAATATATTAATTACCCGGGCTAAGGGCATGCTTAGACTGATAAGAGCAGTCTATGAGGGTTAACCTAATACCCAACGGCCGGTCGCAAGGCTGGCTGTGAAGGTATAAGGTTAAGTCTCATGGACGCTAATGTCAGTCTAGGCTTAGATTGGCCCGGGAAACTTATTATTTACAAAATTTGTTTAATCCTACTTTTCAGATTCCTTTATTTTCTTTATAATTTTGAATAGGTATCCACCTTTACGCTTCCTCTTCCTTTTATATCTGATGCTTTCAAATCCACCATCACTCATTGATAGTGGGGAGATGCCGCTTAGAATTGATGATGATGAATTTGTTCCTTTCCTCCATTCAATCCATTTTTTGAGTTCACTTTCTTCATAAATTATGTTTCCAAGTAATTCATTTTCATTTTGAGTTTTAGTTTCTTCTTTTTCCTCTTTTTGTTTTTTATCGTCTTTCATAATCTCATAATATATTAGGCTCCTAATTTCTTATAATGATTTTCATTTATCCTTCGGATTTATACTAGATCTTTCTAATTTGTTCATAAATTTATCTAAATTGTAATGAGATGTTAAACTATCGCCAAGGAAATTATTTTAAGTTGTTTTTCGACGTATTAATGGGTTGTGAATGATTGTTGAACTTTTATTGTATAGTTTAACTCTTAACTTTATGTTGAACTTTTATATACTTTTTTCCCCTAGTTTTTTAAGGTGTGTTGTATGCGATTTGTGTTAAAGGTTAGAAGGAAGGGTGTTCTTATTCTACCAAAGCGAGTTAGAGAAATTGCCGGAATAAATGAGGGTGATGAAGTTATTGTAGAGGCTGAAAGGAACATGCTTATTATTCGAGTTTTAAAACCTAAAGTTGTTGATGTTGATCCAAGTGTCGTAGAGAATCTTCTGAGAGAGGAATATGAGCTTGAAAGAAGGAAGTATGGGAGGTTATTGCATAGTGGATAGATTAGTTCTTGACACCGGCGTATTAGTAGAGTATATAGTGTTAAGATCAAAGTTCAGATTTAAGGTAAGTAAACTGTTCAATATGGCTTCTATGAATAAAATAAAGCTTTATATTAGTCCTATTACTCTAAGTGAAATTCTGTATGTTGTCTCAAAGATATATGAAGCTGCTGGTGTTCCGAGTCCAAATATTGAAGCATTAGACTATGTAGAATGGATTAGGAGGAAGACAGAGATTGTCAAGCTAAGTGATGATATTATATTTAGAACTGGTGAGCTAAAGAAAACATTACGAATAGCCTTATCCGACTGCTATGTTATTGCATCAGCAGAAGCAGTAAATGCAGCACCTCTCTTTAAAGCAGTTGAAAAGGAAATGATGCCAGTAATTGATGAGTTGAGAAGATTAAGAGTAAAATTTTTAGAAGAAATTGAAGTTTAAGATTTGATAACTTTGTTATTGTAAATTTGTTTAAATGTTATTCTTTCCGCCAAACTTTCATTGCTTATGTATTGTGGGGATGTTATATGATGTATAGTTTAACTTAACTATTTACTGCACCATTGAAGAATTATTAATGCTAAGATTTTCATAGTATCGATTACTGAGTCAATATATACGTATTCGTCGATTCCATGGCTATTTCCGCCTGTAGGACCCAAAGTTATTAATGGTGTTCCACCATAAAGTATGAAGTGGCGTGTATCTAGACCAGCACTATCACCACTAACTTAACTTTTCTACCAAGTATTTTCTTAGTTTTTCTTTTAGCTAATTGTACAATTGGATGGGTTATTTTTGTTCTGATGGTTCAGCTTTCCATCCAAACCATTCAATTATTGGAGGGTGTTCTCGAAACCATGAATCCCTCTCTGCTGCTTCAGCTATTGTTTTTTCAATTTCACTTTGTACTTCCATTACTGTTTCACCTGGTGGCCATCCATTTCTACATTCCATTTCAACCTATCCTGCAACAGTTGAGGGCCAGTCTCCTCCTCTAATAACACCGACACTAATTGTTGTTACACGACCCTTCATATGGGGTGAAATATCCTCTGCATATGGATATCTAATTTTCTCCTGTTTCTTTCTATTGAGTTCCATTAATGCATCGTAAATTAGAAATGATTTCTCAATAGCATTAACTCCCAAGTGGACTGTTGCTGCATGAGCGGTTTTACCATAAATCTTAATCCTGAAGTATAGTACGCCGCCACTGGCTCCTCCAATACCTCCATCTTCTTTCTCAATAGTTGTACCAATTAAAACGTCACCCTTAAGCTTAATATCTAAATCCATTATAGTTTTGAGAGCATAAATCATAGCAGCAATACCTGCTTTTTGATCAGCTGTTCCTCTGCCATACATTTTATTATCTACTATTTCAGCTCCCCATGGATTATAGGTCTAAGCATCAACTGGTTCAGGTGAAACTACGTCAATATGACCGCATAGGAATAGTGATTTGCCTCCACCTGAACCCTCTAGTTTTCCAATAACATTTGGCCTATTCTTATAACCATACTTCTTATAGGATGTGGTTTCGAAGAAGGCTGGATGCTGCCTTAATTCTTCAATTTCAAGCTCTCAGAAATCTGTTTTAAGCCCCATTTCTAAAAATGTATTGAAAATGAATTTTTTGGCCTCAAACTCCCGGCATACAACACTTGAAATTTTCCCCAGTTTTCTCAGAAACTCTATTATTCCATCGCGTTTAAGATCTATTAGATTACAAATTTTCTTTTCCACATTCTCCATAGAATTTATCCTCCTAAAATTAGAGTTAGTTGATGATTATATGTTCAATTTAACTATTAATCTTTAACATATCCAATTAAGCTCCTCCTGAGAATTAGTAATGTTAAAATGAATGCCGTTAGAGACATCGATATTGTAATGAATCCCCAATTAAATCCATACAAACTAATTATATATCCTACAATTCCAGGTCCCAGAATTCTTCCAATGTCAATTGCAATTCCAACGATACTATATGCAAGGGCATATGAGTCACGTTTGCAGAGGGATGCTATTAAAGCATTTCTCGGCGGAGCAGCCATAACAGCACTCCAAAGGAAACGTGTAAATGCAATTGAAACCGGATCTCTAGCAAATATTAAGAGCAGAGTTGAAACTAATCTAACTAAACCAACCAACATTAACGTGTTTACATGACCAATTCTATCTGATAAGTATCCAATATACACCCTGGAGAATATTCCAATGAAAGCTCCAGTCGTCAATATCATACCCAAAATTGTATAACTATAATTCAGTTCATCTACAACCCAATATGATAATATGGGGGACATGGATGAAACAGCTGTAAAAAGAAAAATTGATGCCACTAATAACATTAGAAACGGCTTGTTAACTATTCCCCCAACTTGTCTGAAGGAAATTTTCCCTGTATTTGCATTGACATTCTTAATTTCAATTTTGAGAGATATGATGAAGCCTATAACTGCAAAGAGTGTAGCTATTAGGAAAACATTTTGTGCACCCATTTGATCTGCAATGTAGCCAGTAAGGGTTGGAGCAATAACTGTGGGGCTTCTTCTAATTGTAAATGCTATTCCAAAGGCTGTTGCAGCCATGGATGTATCTGCGAAAATATCAGCTGCACTTGATAGAAATACTGGTTCAATTAATCCCTCAGAACATGCGATAATGGTCATGCCAATAGCCACCATTAAAATATCGGTGGCTGAGAATATGGTGAAGAATGCTAAAGCTCTAACCAATAAGCCAACTAAAATTAAATATTTTTTGCCAAAGAAATTGGATCCTAAACCGCTAAGTAATCTTGCAATACTTCTGACAACAGAGCGCAGTGAATAAACAAGTCCAATTAATGCTATGTCTCCTCCAAGATCAGCAATATGGCTGGGTAGAACAACATTCATGCTAATAAGAGTGGTTAATGAAAGAGATAGTGAAAGTAGAGCGATATCCTTAAACTTGCCCATTGATTTCATAGTCATGTTTCCACCTCAAGAGTCGATTATAGCAATGTACCTTTACAGCATGATATTAACTCTAATTTCAAAACTATCATATAACAATTATCGTTCCGTAATTTTTTCGGAGCTGAACTATATAAACACATAATTATATATACAAAAATTATTGGGATAATCTGATCTATTTGGAGGTTGTATTTGAATATGAAAACTGAAACCTTCACTCAAGAAGTTAAGGAATATGCTTTAAAGAATGGCGCTAACCTTGTTGGTATAGTTTCTGTTGAAGCTATTGATTCTAAACCTAGAATATGGGTTGGATGGAAGATTCAAAGCTACACTCAAAAGGCATCTGAAATTATGCCTGAAGCTAAATCAATAATTGTCTTAGGTTACCATGTCTGGGATACAATTTTCGAGTTGGCTGTTAAACGTGGTGACAAGTGGACTTATCCTGGCTACTATCCCCTAAAGTTTATTGAACTAAAAATGACTTATTACTTGAAAATGAAGGGATTCAAAGCAATTCCAATTAATAGGATATCACTTAAAACATTAGCTAAACTTGCTGGCTTTGGAAATTTTGGTAAAAATTCTTTGATAATCAATCCTGTTTATGGGCCGTGGATTAGATTTACTGCAATTTTAACTGATGCTGAACTAATTCCTGATGAGCCGTTTGAGGATGACTTATGTGGTGACTGTGAAGCTTGTATTAAGGCTTGTCCAGTTAATGCCTTAACTCCCTATAAAGTTGATGATAGAAAATGTCTTGTAGGTATGCATTTAAATGATTGTCAAGATGCTTATTATCTTAAGTTATTTGAGAAATATGAGCCCTCTATAACCAAGAATTCACATTTGATGTGTATTGAGTGTCAAAGAGTTTGTAAGTATGGTAGAAACCTACACTACTAACATGGAGTTAATTTTCACGTACTAATATTTTTCCTGGAAGCTTACCTGTATGTTTACCTTCTTCAATTACTATTTGGCCATTAACTATGACATACTCGATACCCCTTGGATAAATGCATGGATTATCATATGTGGCTAAATTTCTAATTTCATAATAGTCAAATATCACTATATCTGCCCAAAATCTCTCTCTAATAATCCCTCTATCTTGAAGACCTAAGAATTGAGCTGGAAGTGAAGTTATCTTTCTAATTCCCTCCTCAAGTCTAATTATCTTCCTTTCCCTAATATAGTGGCCTATAAATTTAGGGTAGGTTCCATAGTTTCTTGGATGCAATGCTTTTGGTTCATCTTCAACTGAGCCGTCAGTTGAAATTGCTGAGAATGGTGCCTTTAAAATAGCTATTACATCTTCTTCCCGCATATATCCCAAGGCAACTGTAGTTTCACCATTATCCATTAAATACAACTTTCTCATAGCTTCCCATGGATCTTCCAGTTCCATTAAAATTGAAATTTCAGTGAAGTTTTTACCAATAAATTCTGGATGTGACTTGGATTTAGTAACAACATAGTATGAAGTTGGATTCCATGGAATTCTAAAAGGTGTACCCTTCCTTTCAAGTTCTCTTCGCTTCTTATCAATAAACTCTCTTTCTCTTTCGAATCTTTCAATAGCTTCACTTTTAATCTTTAACCATTCCTCCTCCTTCTTAAGTTTCTCGAGAAGCTTTTCTTTTTCCTTTTCAATTGATTTTTCAGGTGGTAGGAAGAATGATCCTACATTTGATACTGCTACAAAAAGCCAGGGATATACATCGCACATAACATCAATTCCTTCATCTCTAGCCTTTTGGATTAATCTTAGGGTTTCTATGGGTTTTCCCCAATTATTTGGACTACAAGCTTTATGATGTGATATGCATCCCGGAATTCTTGCTTCTCTACATATTCTAATAAACTCTTTAACTGCTTCAATTAGCATGTCATCTTCAGATCTAATATGAGCCATAAAAACTCCACTATACCTTGAGGCAACTTTACATAGCTCAATAAGCTCCTCTGTATATGCATTTCTCTGAGTTTCATATTCCAGTCCTGCTGTCAATCCGAAAGCTCCATCCCTCATTGCTTGTTCGAGAAGTTTCTTCATCATACTTAATTCCTTATCTGTAATCTCTGATCGTTCTCCTCCTTCACCCTCTCTACCTAAAACACTCATTCTAATTGTTCCGAATCCACAGAGTGGAACAACATTAATTGCATATCCATTAGCTTCAATCTTTTCACGCCACTCTCTTAATGTTGTCCAGTCAACTTTAATTTGAAATCCATGTTCATGTAATTTTTCTTCATATTTTTCAGCAAACTCCTTAGTCCATGCATAGGCTGAGAATCCGCAATTTCCAACTGCTTCACATGTTATTCCCTGTTTAACTCTATTCATGGCTTTACGATAAATTAAATTTCTACACATCATGTCTGAGTGGGAATGTAAGTCTATGAATCCTGGAGAAACAATTTTCCCAGTAGCATCAATAACCTTTTCACTCTCCAAACTACACCTACTAATCTTCACTATTCTCCCATCTTTAATTCCAATATTAGCTCTAAACCATGGATTTCCAGTTCCATCTATTATCACTCCATCTTTAATGACTATGTCAAACATTATGACACCAAAACCATTATTGTAGGATAGCATAGATAAGAGTTAGCTTACATGAAGCTAAGTAATTAAATTTGACTCTAGGAAATGTTTAAAAGAACTTGGTGCTTAAAGCATATAATCCAGCGTCACGGTGATTCTAATGGGTTCGCCGCTTAAATCAATATGGGCAGTTCATCTTGCAACTCTGGCATTCTTTCTTGGAATAATGATTGTGGCACCGATAATTTCACCCTTCTCAATTTCACTTGGAGCTACCCCACTAATTATTGGATTTCTATCAGCTTTAACTTCAATAACCGCCTTTATTATGCGACCGATCTTTGGGTTGATTAGTGATCGAGGATATCGTTTTGAAACCATGATGCTTGGAGCCTTTCTAGGATGTATTGCAGCATTAATTTATGCTTCATCAAGTAATATTTGGATTTTCGCAGTGGCGAGAATAATTCATGGTCTTGCCTCAGCTTCCTTTCTACCAGCTTCAATTTCAACTGCCATTGACCTCGCTCCACCTGATAGGGTTGGTGAAACTCTTGGATGGAGAAGTACAATGTTTGGGGTAAGTCAACTTGCAGGTCCTGGAATTGGAGGCTACATATCAGACTTAACAAATTATAATACAACTTTTATAGCAACCTTAATACTTTCAATGATCTCACTTGGAGTACTATTTATAGCGCGAAGATGGGCTGGGAAGTATACTAGTGAACGGGTAGAGCGAAAAAGTAGTTTCAGAGATATTCGACGATTATTAAAATTAACATTTATCTGCCCAATGATTGCAGTTGCATTCTATGCAATATCATATAGTGGAGTATTCACCTTTCTACCAGCATTATATAAGGAATTAGGGCTTGGAGCAAGTGTATATGGATTATATGCAAGTGTACAGGGAGGATTCAGCATATTAACAAGAGCTACAAGCGGAAGAATTGCAGATAGAAAAGGACCAATACCAGTTGCATCACTGGGATTAATTCTAGTTATAGTATCATACCTATTACTATACATTGACTATTTACCGCCAGCAGCCTATATAGCCGCTTCAATTTTTGGAATAGGATTAGGCTTAATTGTTCCATCACTCCAACTCTTAGCTCTAGGCGACTTACCCAGCGAGATAAGGGGTTTCGCATCTGGAATTTATACAATGGCTTTCGATCTAGGCTTCCTATTAGGACCATTGATAATGGGCTACTATATAGAGTTAACGGGAAGCTACACTTCAATTTTAACGCTCTTCCCAATATTCGCAACATTTTCCTTCATTGCAATACAATTTGCAAGACTAGCAAAACATGATTAAGATATTTTCTAAATTTAATATTAATAATCCTAGTCAAGGTGATAATTAAGAAATCATAATAACCAATATTATCAGGTAATCATCTGCTCTTGTAAGCTTTTCTTTTCAAAGCAATTCTAAAAATTATAATTATCTTTTCTCTCCATCTTATGCTGTATAAAATCCTGTAATCACCTACTCTTAGTCTATATGCATGTTCAAGTCCAATTAATTTAGTTACTCCTCTAGGGAGAGGATCTTCAGCAAGTAATTTAATTTTCTCCTCAATTCTCCTTCTAAGCCTATTAGGTAGACTTCTAAGTGCTTTATGAGCCCTCTTAGTTAAAAATATCTGAAATGTCATGCTACTCCTTCTTGAATGGTATGAGCTCACTTCTCTTCAGCTCTTCTTCCATCTCTCTATATGCCTTGATGTCTTCTGGTTCAGGTATTTCTTTTTCTAGAATTTTATCCTCTATAGCTTCAATTCTGGCTATCAGAGTGTCTAGTTTATCATTAACTTGTTTAAGTATTTCTAATATTTCATTCGACATTGTCCCAATAGAGATTAATAGTTTCGGTATATAAATTCTTTGAGATAGCTGTAGTTTATCTACTTTCCTTTTATTCTTTCATTTCATATTCACAGTAATCGTCACCTTCTAGAACCCACTTAACTCTTTTAACCTTAATGTTTGGATTGTAGCCGACAATCTTCCAAATATCCACGTCACAGTATATTTTGCATAGTTCTTCTGCACCCTTGCTCATCCATACTTCAGCGAAGGGGCAGAAGGTCACTCTAGTCTTTCCACCCCATCCAATGCTTGGGAGATCTGAGAATTTCCTAAAGTTTTCCAGTGTTAATTTTAAGCCTCTCTTTAAGACTTCTTCTCTAACCTTATCGCCTCTCTCTAATCCAAAACGCTTCACTGCCTCCTTAACGAGCTCAATTCCCTTCTCCTCTCCAAATTTTTCCACTAGGAGATTTGTAAAGTGATAGAACATTAATCCAAATAGTCTTGCCATCTTTCTAACTTCTTCTTCAGCTTCCTCTCGAGTAAACAGCTTCTTCTCCATTAATTTACCCCCTATATTTTCCAATTATGACTTCATCTAAATTCATTCTCTGCGACTTGATTGGTGCTTCATCTGGCCAACCTATAGCTATGTGGAGGCGAGTTTCAATATAGTCTGGCAGGTTAAAGTGTTTTCTAAGCCTCTCAGTAGATTCCTTTCCATGGGTTAGCCAGACAGCTCCAAGTCCAAGTGCATGAGCTATGAGGCACATGTGGTCGGCGGCTGCAGCAGCATCATAAAATATATTCTGAGGAACAAGTTCATCATACTTTAATGCACGATAAATACGCATATCTTGGCAAACAACAATTATAACTGCATTATCTACAGGAATGTCACTTCTCACCAACTTCTTCTCTTCAGGTGTACGGAGTATGAGAAATCTAGTTGTTCCAAGATTACATCCTTGAGGAGCCATCAAACCTGCATAAAGAATTTTCCTAATCAACTCCTCAGGTACAGGCTTAGGCTTCCACTGCCTAATAGACCTCCTCCCATAAAGAAGCTTCTCAACAACCCTCATCTCCTCCTCACTAAATGGCTTAGGAAGCTCAGTGTCAAGCTCAATCTTCTCACCTCTTCTAAGCTTTAAGGCCAAATCGAGATATTGTTGAGCCCACTTCATGTCAGGTGCATCCATAGGTAATCCACGACTCTTCCAAATGTCTAATAGGAATCGAACAACTTCACCGAAATTCTCTGGAATCTTCATCTTACCATTCAAAATCCTATAAATCAAAACTTCAATAGTATGGTGGGTGCGTTCATGAATAATACCCCTTAAAACCTCTGGATCCATACGCATCAAATCATCCCTAGAAAAACCGAAAACCTTAAAATTTATTCCCAATTTTTTCACCGAAGTATATTTTTTAAGTGAAGTATTAAAAGTGTTTACATCAAAATAAGTAAATTGTGAAAAAATCAATCTAGATATTTTCTTAAATGTATTTTCTAATTAATAAATTAATTAAAGGTTATGTAATTAAGTTGTATTCTTCATTTGGCTTCAGGATTACTACTACTGACTTTGTTTTTTCTCCAATTTTTTCAGCGAATTCCAATGGATTTTTATTTCTCATATGCATTGGAATGACAATTCTTGGTTTGATTGTTTTTGCTGCTTCTACTGCTTCTTCTATGTCCATGGTGTATGTTCCTCCTATTGGTAGCATGGCTAGATAGATGTTTTCTAGTGTTTTCATTTCGGGAATGTAGTCTGTGTCGCCTGCATGGTATAGTGTTTTATCATTTATTGTTATTAGGTAGCCTACTCCAAATCCTTTTGGATGGAAGGGTATTCCAGGTGCTCTGAATCTTTTAATATTGTATGCTGGGACTGCTTTGATGATTATGTTGTTGAAGTTGATTTTGCTTCCTTCCTGGATGACTTCTATGTTGCTTATTAGGGTTGAGCATGGTTTTGGACCATAGATTAATGTGTCTTCTTTTTGGATTGATTTTATTTTTGAGGTGTCGCAGTGGTCTCGGTGTGAGTGTGTTATTAGGATTAGGTCTGCTTTTTCAATGTATTCTCCTGCATATGGATCTATATAGATGACTTTGTCATTGACTTTTATTTGGAAGCTTGCGTGCCCTAAGTATTTTAACTTAGTTTTTACCATAATCTCACTCATTTAATTTATGTTATTTTTCCTAGAATAATTTAACGTTTCTTTAGAAACTGCTTAGAATTGCTTGTGAGTTTTAGTTTTAGGTTAATGTTGATGGAAAAATTAAATAATATGGTTTTATTGATTTTCATCAAAGTAAACTTAGCGTGGGTTTAGTGCCATGAATGGTGAGTTAACTTCCCTATTGACTTCATTTATACTGGTTACATTGGCTGAGCTTGGAGATAAGACTCAAATTGCAACCATATTACTTGCTTCTAAGTTTAAGCCTTTTCCAGTTTTTATTGGTGGTGTTTTTGGTTTTTTGATTGTTAATTTACTTTGCTTTGTTTTGGGTTGTTGGATAGGTTTTTCTATACCTTATTTTTGGGCTAAGATCTTTGCTGCAATTCTCTTTATTTTTTTTGGTTTTCTCCTACTTAGGAATGGTGGTGATGAGTGGAGGATTGATTTTAAGGCTGGAAGTTCAGCGCTCATT
>Ga0190363_1001032_pt1 | contig 16726 bp, 14 predicted proteins | sample 48721867_MG_FD_161272 | JGI IMG/M metagenome (GOLD analysis project Ga0190363, IMG submission 161272) | Hydrothermal vent microbial mat bacterial communities from Southern Trench, Guaymas Basin, Mexico - 4872-18-6-7_MG | ecosystem: Environmental > Aquatic > Marine > Hydrothermal vents >... | reverse complement strand
CTGGTGTTGCTAAAAAAATGAAATCAGCCTTACTAATAGATTCTTTGAGGTCTGAACTTGGAAAATCAACAATTCTTTTTATAAGAGGATTTGATATTACTTCTTCCAGATCAACGCCAATAATTTTTTCTCCAATTTTATTTTGTTTTAGAGCCAGGGCAAACGATCCTCCTATTTGTCCAATTCCAACAATAGTGGTTGTCATTTTACTAAACATTAGATTTCTCTATTTATTGCCTTTGCAATTGATTTTATTTCATCCATTAGTTTTTTAAACTCATCAAAGGTTAGGCTTTGGGCTCCATCACTTAGAGCTTTCTCAGGGCAGGGATGGACTTCGACCAGAAGAGCATCTGCCCCTATTGCTACCGCTGCTTTTGAAGCTGGGATTACTAAATTTCTCTTGCCTGTTCCATGACTCGGGTCTATACAAACAGGAAGATGGGAGAGTTGATTTATGAGAGGAACTGCGGTTAAATCCAACGTGTTCCTTGTATATTTTTCAAAGGTTCTAATACCTCTCTCGCAAAGTATAACCCTATAATTTCCATTGGATAAAATATACTCTGCTGCCATAAGTAATTCTTCAACTGTAGACATCATTCCCCTTTTAAGTAAAACAGGCTTATCATATTTCCCCACTGCCTCTAAAAGAGCATAATTTTGCATATTTCTTGTTCCGATTTGAAGAATATCAGCCACTTCTCCAACAATTCTGACATGTTCAGGAGCCATAACTTCTGTTATGATGGCTAAACCTGTCTCCTGTTTTGCTTCATGGAGTAGCTCCAAACCTTTTTCTTTTAAGCCCTGGAAACTATAGGGGGAGGTTCTGGGTTTAAATGCTCCACCTCTCAATATTTTCGCTCCTGCTTCTTTAACTGCATAAGCTGTCTCTAAAATTTGTGAACGGCTTTCAACAGAACATGGGCCAGCCATAACTATAATTTCTTTTCCTCCTATATTAATTCCGTTAATTTTAATTAGACTCTTTTCCTTTTTGAATTCTTTACTTGCGAGCTTGAAAGGTTTTAAAATTCTTACAACTTTTTCGACTCCAGGGAATGCCTCAAAGTATTCTGGTGGCACTGTTCTTCCATTCCCGATTATTCCAATAATTGTTTTTTCTCCACCTTTTATCGGGTGTGCTTTAAAGCCAAGATTTTTAATTTCTTTTAAAACCTTTGAAATTTCTTTTAATGAAGCTCTATCTCTCATCACGATTATCATTTTTAACCTCCATTAAGTCAGGTCTAAATTTGATTGTTTCACCCAGATATTGATGCTTTATTTCATTCTGTTTTTTATCAGTATATGCATGGACCAGGACCCTTATTACTCCTTTCATGCTGTTTGGAACATTTATTTCTCTGGCACATAAAACAGGCACATATTTCCAGCCCATTTCTCGCACTGCATATGCTGGAAACTCTGCATTTATATCTTCTGTGGTTGTGAAAAATATGCTGACAATATTCTCAATTTTTAATTGATTTTCGTAAAATATATTCTTCAACAACTTCTTTGTTGCATTTAAGATTTCCTCTCTCTGATTTTTTCCCACTTTAATTGCTCCTCTAATTCCCCTTAACCAGACTCCCTTTTCTTCGTTCATACTGACCTCCTTAATTCCTGTATAAATTTTTGGAATTTATCTAAAAGATTCTTTTCATTTAAGTTCTCTTTTATAAGATTCATCAGGGCACTTCCAACAATAACTCCATCACTAATCTGAGCAATTCTTCTTGCCTGATAGGGACTGGAAATTCCAAATCCAATGCATAATGGTTTTGATGTTAAATTTTTTACCCTTCTTACATATTTACTCAAGTAAACAGGTAGATTTTCTCTCACCCCTGTAACTCCTATTATAGAAACAAGATAGATAAAACCTCTTGCCAATCTATCAATTTCCATGATTCTTTGCTCGGATGAAGTAGGGGCAACCAGATAGATTAAATCAATGTCATTGGATTTAAAAATCTCATTAATATAATCGCTCTCCTCAAGGGGTAAATCCGGAATTATTATTCCATTCACACCGCATTCTTTTAACTCATTAGCCAGGTTTTCAAGTCCTCTTTTTAAAAGAGGATTTAAATAGGACATTAAAATCAGAGAAGCTTTGATTTCTTTTTTCAGATGGTATAATTCCTTCAACAATCTTGAGAAAGAAAACCCTCTTTCCAATACCCATTCACTGGAGAATTGAATTGTTTTTCCATCAGCTAATGGGTCAGAAAATGGGATGCCTATTTCTATAAAATCTGCACCTATTCTGTCAGCTGTTCTAATTAGTTCTCTGAAAAGCTCAGGAGAAGGATAGAATGCAGTAAAATAAGGTATAAATGCCTTTCTGTTTTCATCCAATATTAATTTAAATCTATTCTCTATTTCACTCAATTTTACCCTCCTCCTTCACGAATTTCCTTACAATTTCTAAATCTTTATCCCCTCTTCCTGATAAATTAATGACAATTAACTTCCCCTCTATTTCATGAGAAATTCTTTTTAAGTAAGCAAGTGCGTGCGAGGATTCCAGAGCGGGAATTATGCCTTCAAGTCTGGATATTTCAAAAAAAGCTTCAAGCGCTTCCTCATCTTTAACCACATCAAAGTGAATTCTGCCTATGTCCTTTAAGTAACTTAATTCAGGACCAGCTCCTGGATAGTCTAATCCTGCTGAAATTGAATGGGTTGGAAGAATTTGACCTTCTGAATCCTGAAGAAGATAAGAATAGGAACCATGCAGAACTCCAGGAGTTCCGTAATTAAGGGTTGCTGAATGTTCTCCTGGATTGCTTCCTTTCCCACCCCCTTCCACTCCGATCATTCTCACTTCTTTTTCTTCAATAAATGGATAAAAAAGTCCAATTGAATTTGAACCACCTCCAACACATGCAATTAGAATATCCGGTAATTTTTTCTCTATTCTTAAAATTTGATCTTTCACCTCCTTTCCAATTATTGACTGAAAATCCCTTACCATGAGGGGATAGGGATGAGGTCCAACAACAGAGCCAATCAGATAATGGGTAATCCGGACATTTGTTACCCAATCTCGTATGGCTTCATTTATTGCGTCCTTTAAAGTCTTTGAACCTGACGAAACCTTAACCACTTTTGCTCTAAGGATTCTCATTTTTAATTGATTTGGTGATTGCCTTTCGTAATCCTTTTCTCCCATGTAAATTACACATTCAAGCCCGAGAAGGGAGCAGGCGGTTGCAGTTGCAACTCCATGCTGTCCGGCTCCTGTTTCAGCCACTATTCTCTTCTTTCCCATTCTTTTTGCCAGCAGAGCCTGACCGATGCAGTTATTAATTTTATGCGCCCCTGTATGGCATAGGTCCTCCCGTTTTAAATAAATTCGACATTTATACTTTCTGCTGAGATTTTCTGCAAAATAGAGAGGAGTCGGTCGTCCCACATAATTTGTAAGATAATAATTTAAATCTTTAATGAATTGTCTGTCCCTACTAAATTTAAAATAATTTTTCTCAAGCTCAATTAAACTTTCCATTAAAGTTTCAGGGACAAATCTTCCTCCATAAACTCCGAATTTTTCAGTTTTTTCTGGATGTCCCATTTTCTCACCCTCTCTATGAATTTTTTTAATTTTTCAGGACTCTTTATCCCTTCCTTTTCCTCGACTCCTCTGCAAACATCAACTCCGTATGGCAATACTTTCTCAAGGACCTCCTCTATATTTTCTGGATTTAATCCCCCTGCTAAAATAACCCTCCCAAATTTTTTCGCCCTTTTTGCCAGTCCAAAATCTATAGAAAAATTTTTACTTTCCTTTGGTAAATCAAGCATAAAAAATGGAAGAGAGAATTTTTTAATTTTCATGAATATATTGATATCGTTAAATTCAAAAACCTTTATGACTTTCGGATAAAGAAGATTTAAATATTTTTCACTTTTGCTTCCATGAATCTGAACGAAATCTAATCTGCAGAAATCCATAATTCCTTTAATGGTTAAAAAATCCTCGTCTTTAAATACCCCAACTTTTGTAATAAAAGGAGGGAGTTTATCTATTATTTCCTTTGCTTTTCTCGGAGAAATTTTTCTTGGACTTTCTGTAAAAATAAAGCCAAGTGCATCAGCCCCTTCATCAATAGCTAAAAATGCATCATTAATATTGGTGATTCCACATATTTTAATTCTTGTCATCTTTTAAAATCCTTTTAAAAGATTTTAATTTTTCACAAGGATTAGAAGAGGTAAGAAAAGCCTCTCCAATAAGGAAACCATTAACATTCAATTTTTTATAAGGAATTAAATCTTTCTCATCTCTGATGCCACTTTCTACAATTTTAATTTTTTGGTCAGGAATTAAAGGGATTAATTCCATTGAAATTCTCAAATCAACCTTTAAGTTTTTGAGATTTCTGTTGTTAACACCTATAATCTCAGCATCCGCCTCCAGAGCCTCAATTAATTCATCCCTGCTGTGAACCTCTACGAGAGCATGCATTTTTAACTCTTTTGTTAGATTTAAAAGTTTTTTTAGCTGATTTTTTTGTAAGATACTCCGAATTAATAGAATCGCATCTGCGCCATAAATTCGGGATTCAAGAATCTGATATTCTTCAAAGATAAAATCCTTCCTTAATATGGGTATTCCAATTTTTCCTCTTAACCTTTTTAAATTCTCAATACTTCCAAGAAAATAATTTTCCTCTGTAACGACTGATATTGCAGAGGCTCCACACTTCTGATAGATTTTTCCAAATTCTTCAATTTTATCTTCAGATATAAAAATTCCCTTTGATGGTGAAGCAATTTTAATTTCAGCAATTATAGATGAATAGCCGGAAAGACACCTTAAAAATGGAGATTCTGATGAAAAATCTTTCATCATTTTATATAACTCAGAAAAAGGAAGAATTTTCTTCTTCCTTTCCAATAAAACCCTTTTGTGCTCTATTATTTTTTCTAAAAAATTATTCATTTTTCCTTGAAAAAGATAGATATTCCATAAACAATCTATATGCCTTTCCTGAGTCAATTGATTCCTGAGCCATCTCTATTCCTTCTTTAATGTCACTAGCTCTGCCTGAAACGAAAATTGCTGCACCTGAATTTAAAAGGACAATATCTCTTTCAGGACCTTTTTCTTTTTTTAAGACCTTGTAAAAAATTTCAATATTTTCCTTTAATGACTGTGTCTTGATGGATTCAATAGGTGAAAGTTTTAAATTATATTTCTCTGGGTTTATTTCAATCTCCTCGATTTTATTTTGTGTTACCATATATCCTTTTGTTGGTGATGAAATAGAGATCTCATCAAGTCCATCCTTTGAATGGATTACCAGTGCTCTTTCAGACCCCAGAAGTTTTAAAGTGCTTGAAATTGGATACAGAAGGTCAGGCGAATAAACACCAAGAAGCTGTCTTTTAACCCTGAGAGGATTTGCTAAGGGCCCTATAATATTAAATATTGTTCTAACACCAATTTCTCTCCTTGGTTGTAGGACATATTTTATCGCTGGATGGAAATTTGGAGCAAACAGAAAACCAAATCCTATCTCATCTATGCATTTCGAAATTTTCTCCGGAGAAAGATTTAAATCAATACCCAAGGCCTCTAATAGATCTGCACTTCCACATTTACTTGATACGGAGCGATTTCCATGTTTTGCAACCTTAACACCTGCGCCAGCTACAACAAATGCAGAAACAGTAGAGACATTAAAGGTTGATTTTCCATCTCCTCCTGTTCCGCATAAATCAATCAGGTTTGTACTTTTTGGAGATAGTTTGACCGCTTTTTTAAGCATAGCCTTTGTTGCACCAGTAATTTCTCCTATCCTTTCCCCCTTTATTCTTAAAGCTATTAAAAAAGCAGCAATTTGAGCATGAGTTGCCCTGTTTGACATTATTTCATCCATTACCTGTTCCATTTCAAAAGAATTTAAATCCTTTCCATTAACAAGATTTTGGATTGCTTCTTTGATCATTTTGGACCTCCCAATTCGAGAAAATTTCTAAGAATTTTCTTCCCTTCCTGTGTAAGAAATGACTCTGGATGGAACTGAACTCCCTCTACTTTTTTCCCTTTGACCCTTATTCCCATTATTTCTCCTTCCTCTGTATATGAAGAAATTTCTAAAATCGAGGGTAAAGATTCCTCTTCCACTATAAGAGAGTGGTAGCGAGTTGCTAAAAATGGATTAGTAACACCTTCATATATTGTTTTTCCGTCATGATAAATCCTGGATAATTTGCCATGCATTACCTTTTCAGCTCTTTTGATTTTTCCTCCATAGGTATATGCAATGCATTGATGTCCAAGACAGACGCCGAGAACAGGGATTTTATCTGAAAAGACTTCAATCAATTTATTTGAAAGCCCTGCCTCACAAGGAGTTTTAGGCCCAGGAGAGATTACAAGATAATCGGGAGAGAGTTTAATCGCTTCATCCAAAGAAATTTGGTCGTTTCTTTTTACAATTACCTTCTCGCCAAGTTCCATAAATATCTGCGCCAGATTAAAAACAAATGAATCATAGTTATCAATTAATAAAATCATCTTCCTACTTCCTCCGCATATTTTATGGCTTGATAAACTCCCTGCATTTTATTCAAAATTTCTCTGTATTCTCTTTCCGGGTCAGAGTCCGCAACTATTCCTGCACCCGCCTGTATGTAATATGTTCTTTTTTTGTAGATTATCATTCTAATAGCTATGCACATGTCCATGTTTCCATTTAGAGCAAAGTATCCAACTGCTCCGGCATAGGGTCCTCTTTTTACCTTTTCCAGTTCCTCTATTATTTCCATTGCTCTGATTTTTGGAGCACCTGTTACTGTTCCTGCTGGGAAAGTTGCCTTGAAGAGGTCGAGGGCATCATATTGAGGGGCTAATTTTCCAGTCACCTGAGAAACAATGTGCATTACATGCGAATATTTCTCAAGATGCATTTTTTCATTGACTTTAATGGAATGGGGAAGACAGACCTTGCCGAGGTCATTTCGAGCAAGGTCAACAAGCATTACATGTTCAGCAATTTCTTTTTCGCTTCCAAATAGTTCTTTTTCAAATTCTTTTTCCTCATCAATATTCTTTCCTCGAGGTCTTGTCCCTGCAATCGGATGCACATATGCTGTACCATCATTTAATTTCACGAGAGTTTCAGGTGAGGAGCCAATTAATTGAAAATCATCAAAATCGAGATAGAACATATATGGAGAGGGGTTTATTCCTCTCAATGATCTGTAAATCTGGAATGGATGCGACCGGGTTTCCCCACTAATCCTTTCTGATAGCACAACCTGGAATATATCGCCTGCTCGTATATATTCCTTTGCTATTTCTACATTCTTTTTAAATCTAACCTTATCAAAGCTTAAGGAAGGAATTTCTTTCGTTTTAATTTCATCAATTTTGATACTGAGTGAAATATTTAAATTTTTTATAATATGGTTTATTCTTTTTAGAGCTTCAAAATCGGTTTCCTCCTGAGTTTTTAATGTGATAACTTTTGCTCGATGTTTTATATGGTCAAAAACCAGAATATTTCTTACAAGGCACAGAATTCCCTCGGGAAAAGATTCAGAGTATTTTATATGTGATGGTAGAGATTCGAAAAATTTAATAACATCATAGCTAATATAACCAACCCAGCCTCCCACAAAAGGAGGAAAACCAGGCTCCGAAGATGTTTTAAATTCAAAAATAATCTCCCTGAGTTTTTGAATTAAATTGTCAGGGGTGAAATAGATTTTTTCATTATCCACAATTAAATGCTTGTTCTGAATTTTCAAGGTTCTGAAAGGTTTCATTCCAATAAAAGAATACCTGCCAAGCCTCTCGCCTTTCTCCACACTTTCGAGTAAGAATTTTGCTCCTATTCTTTTTAATTTCAAAAAGGCTGAAACAGGAGTTTCTGAATCAACATTAATTTCTTTCCATACTGGTTTTAATTCCACCTTTTTCATACTACCCTCCTTTTCCCCTCCAAAATAAAAAAACCCACTAATTCATTTGTGTGAATTAGTGGGTCTTGGGAATTCTTAGGAGGGGGTCACGAAAGGGCGAGAATCCCTATAGACCCACCCTCATAAACCACCAGAAATAGTAAAATTGAGGGTGAATCTTAGAACTAATTGAACTATTTAATTTTCTCTCCCTTTCGCTCATAAGATTTCATATTATAATTAAAAAAATTGTTTTGTCAAGCACACGCGGGCTCTATGTCAAAAAGTAGGGAGAAGAGAGTATAAAAGCGAGAGGCAGGACAGCAAGGAACACCTGTCTGACAAACAGGCAAGCCTTTCTTACATAAACTCCACATTACCAAAACCAAAGCTCACTTTTTTTTACCCTCTTAATTTTGTATGAATCCCTTCTGTATTTTACCTTTTTCTTTTCTCGAAGCTTTGAAATATTTCTCCTGTAATACCTTTAAATATTGCGCCCTGTTTTTCATGTCCATCCTCTCTTTCCTCCTTAGTCTCAATTAAAGCCTGAGGAGATTTTATAATAAATTTTGGTTACATTTTTAATGATTTAACCATATCATTTTCGGTTACATTTTAGATGATTTAATTCGAATTATTGCGGTGAGTATGACATCAGTGATAAAATTATTGCCTTAAGACAAGATAAGGGAGGAAAAATGAAAAAATATTTCGAATTTTTAGTTTTTTTTACAATTCTATTTTGTATTTCAATTTATGGTCAGGAAGGAAGGGGAAATGGTCGAGTAGTTGGATATATAATTGATGAAGATGGAAATCCAATTCCAAATGTAAAAATTATTATGGAATCAATCAAGTATGAATTCAAAATGGAAACGATGAGTGACAAAAAGGGGAAATGGGTTTTTATGGGATTCGGTAAAGGTATTTATAGATTCACTTTCTCTAAGCAAGGTTATCAAACACTTGTTTCAGAAGTTTTTCTTTCTGGAATTAATCGCAATCCAGAACAGCATATTGTGATGAAGAAATTGTCCGCAATACAACTCCCAGAGATTATATCTCCTGAAGATAAAAAAAAGGTAGAGAAAGCTTTTAATTTGTGTGAAAATGGAAATTATACTAAAGCTCTTAAAATATTTGAAGAATTTGTAAATAAATATCCGTCTTTTCCAATGGCTCATTATAATTTAGCAATAGTTTATTCAAAACTTAAAAAATATGATTCTGCAATAGAAGAGTTTAAAGAAGCATTAAAATTGCTTAAAGAAAAAGAAAACGACCCCAAAATAAAAGAAAAATTAGCAAAAATTCATATTTCAATTGCGGAAATTTACATGGACCAGGAGAAATATGAAGAAGCAGCGAATAACTACAAATTAGCCATGGAAATTAACCCTCCCAAAGACCCTGCAATTGCTTACAATACTGCAGAAATCATGTTTAAAGCTGGAAAAGTGGATGAGGCAATAAAATATTATCTATTAGCACTCCAATTAAACCCAAAAGAGGAAATTTATTATCTTAAATTGGGATATGCTTATCTAAATAAAGGGGATATTCCCCCTGCACTGGAATATCTCAAGAAATTTCTTGAGTTATCTCCCGATCATCCACAAGCTGAATCTGTTAGAAAATTAATCAATTCTCTTGAAAAAAAATAAAAACTTTTACTTTTATCTCCTAGCTTTGCCTTTTTTATCCATACGAATTAGAATATGGGCTCTCATGATTTCCGAAGAATCACTAATATTCTCAATATTTAACCCTGAGTTGGCACCATCGTAAGTGCGACTATTAGGATTGCTAACATAATTGAATATTCTATTGTTTGAAGTTCCTGGATAAGGGTCGCCTATATCCCCTCTATTAACTGCATTATCCAATTGGCTCAACCCATCCGCCTCTTCTAAATCTACCTTTTTATGATTTTCATTGCTGTTATCTAAGGCTCTATTGTCAATATGCCATATGAGTAAACCATCCCCAGGTAAAAATGCATCCCATCCGATTTTTTGCCTGTTTTCTATTAAGAAATATTCCTCAATAATGGCGGTAGGATATTTATAAATATTTTTGTATTTTTCAACATTTTTAAATATAAAATCACCATCCTCACTTATTATCTCAGGAGTTATCCATCCTAATTGTTCCTTTGCCCAGGCACATAAATGGGAAGGTGTTCTTCCATAGTTTAGCCATGCACTCATACCCATAACACACCAATTACCAACTCCATATGAACTCCCGTCAGTATCATAAAGATCTGGCAACCCCAAAATATGCCCAAATTCATGAGTTATCATTCCGATGCCTGAAAGTCTATTATATTGAATTTCCTCTACAAGAGCATAATTTTCTATTTTAACTCCATCTGTCGCCACAGGGTTGTTAAACCAATTGTTATGAGGCCATATATACTGTAAATCTCCATTTTCCGCAGCTCCGGGACCCGCATGAATTATTACTAAGGCTTCAACTGTTCCATCATTATCATTATCATAATAGGAATAATCAATATAAGGGTCAGCTTTCGTAATCACATCTTTTGCAAGCTCCCGAGACCTGTCCCATTTGTCCGGTTTGTCCCAACTATAATACTTGTATGAATGTTCAGCCACAAACCAACCATAAACATCCGCTTGAATAACAAATTTGTTATAAGAAACTTCAAGAAAGTAATCCCTTACACTTCCTGATGAACCAATTCCTCCTTCCCACTTCAGTTGATTGAACATATTTGCAAATACTTCGGTTGAATTTTCGATTCTATGGGGGAGGTCAGGAAATTCAACAAGCAGAACACAGACTTTCCATTTAAGTTTCCCCATAAGCTTTACAGCATTAGAAATTTTCCTTATCTTATTCAAATCAAGAAAGCGATAAGGGTTTAAATTTGCAAATTTATGAGAAATATTTTCAGAAGGTCTAATGTGTTTTCCAATACTATTAATAAAACTAAGTTCTTGTGGACTTCTTAGAGATTCGGGATTAACTATAACATTTGAAGGAATAATATAACCCTTATCATTCCTCATAGCATAAACCCACCATCCCTCGCTGTTTTTCATTACTGTGTATCCATCAATGGTTTCAGTAAAATTAAACCATTCATCCCCAAAAACTCGAATTTTAATCTTAGTTCCATCCGGCTGATAAACTTCTACAGGCTCAGGATTGCTTATACCACCAAGGAGGATTTTAATAAAAATAATTAGCAAAAAACAAAGGGAAAAATTAAACTTACTTTTTACATACATCTCATCGCCTCATCCTGAATTGATTTATTTTTTTATATATATTTTTATTTGCCCAGTTCTTCCTTCAATTGAAGTAATATATTTTCAATATTTTTCTGGTTTTTATTTATTTTTAAAGAAGCGGACAATACCTTAAAAGCTTCTTCTTTTTCTCCAATCTTGAGAAACGCTAATCCAAGAGTATTCAAAACAACAATGTCACTATCATAAATTTCATTTGCTTTAAAGAGAGAATCTATTGCGCTATAATAATTTTTTTTATAATAAAGTGCTCTCCCCTTTAAGCTATAATATGTAAATGCTTCCTTTTCTTTATTTTTCAAATTTTCAATCACCGCTAAGGCTTTGTCATACTTCTTTCTCTGTAATAAAAAGTTTGCATACATTTTTATAAGAGGAGAATAGGAGTTATTTAGAGCCAAAGCTTTCTCATAGTAATGTTCTGCCTTTGAAAATTGTCCTGTTTTCTGATATTGAGTAGCAATTATAAAGAAGAAAATAAATCTATCTTTTGATTTTAAAATTTTTGAAATTATGGGAGGGTGAGGAACATTTGGAAAAGTAGAAACCTGAAAATGTATTTCCTTTGCATCAAAAATCACATCTTCTTCATTTTTCAATTTTGCTCTCAAAATATAATTTCCATAGGGCAAATTTCCCAAATTTTGAGAAGTGAACCAAAGTTTTTTATTCGAAGGAACTAAAAGAAAATATCTCTTAAAATATGGCTTCTGCGCCCGCCCCCCCTGGTTTTCTACTTCTATAACCAAATGAGTCTTTTGACCATAGCTTGCTTTTCTAACACAGAAAAAGACATTAATTGAATCATTTAAGCCAAAGATTTGCTTTGGATCTGTTTTTATATTATAACCTAAAATGTTAAAAGGAGAATAACCACTTATAGGATTTGAAGAAATGCTATAAGATAAAATCGGCTCATAAAGGGTTGGAAAGTTCTCCTTGTCCATTATCTTTATCGTTTTTTCAAGAAAACTAATTTCATCATTAACTGAGTTTCTTAGAATCACTCTCAAGTCATATTCACCTTCTATCACAGGGAAAAAATCAGTAATAATTAAACCCTGATTCATATTTGATTTGAGCTCTTCTTTAGTAAAGTAGAGAGGAAAATCTTTATCATATTGAAGAATGATGTGGTCTTTTTTCCTCAAATTAATCGTTAATTTAAAATGACAATAGTATTGATCTTTTTCCGGTAAATACTCAACAGATAAACGTTCAGGCTCTATTGCTAAATGAACAAAATTTAAATCCAAAAATGGATTTTTTAGAATATATAATTCACTTTTATTATCTATATAATTAGTTGTTACATTTACTTCTACAATTCCTTTGTAATTCAAAAAATTCTTAGCATAAGTGACATTAATTCCTTTCTTAGGAAGCTCATAGATCTTGGATATTAAGTTTGCATCTCTTAACGAAGGACGAAAATCTTTAAAAGCTTCACCAGGAATCAAGCTTAAAGCAACTTCTGCAGCCTCTGGTTCAATTTCCTGAATTTTACAGTAGATTTCATAATAATCGGTAAAACTAATAGGGTTAAGGGCTACTTCACCAATAGGGGTAGTCAGTAATGTAGCTGGTCCATCCACAGCAGGAATATAAAGCCTATAGTCCTCTCCAGGAGATGGTTTATAAAATACTATCCTAAACACAGGAGGCAAACCTTTTTGCGGTCCACCATAATACTCCCATATCTCCATAGGGCGAAGACCGTTTACATTTATTTCATTTCTACTTACCGGCGGACCTAAAATAATATAAATTCTCCCCCTTTCTGTTTTCCAACCCGGCTTACCCTCATATTTAAAATACTGGTTTACATATTGAAATCGCCTAAGGTGCTCCTCTTTAAACTCATTCTGCGGAGTTCCTTTTGAAGGGTCACGCATGTTCCAGAAAAGATTAATAAAAGCATCTCTCTCCCGGTTATTTCTCAATTTAAGGAAAACTTCTTTTTCCGTAGGAGTAATAATATAACTAACAACATCCAACCACTTTTTGTATTTTGAACTCAACTCTTTGGCATTTGTCCCCGCTATTAATAATTGAGTAATAACTCCTAAAAATAATGAAAGACTAATTAAATAATAAAATCTCTTCATTTTTAAGTATTAAACAAAAATGAAAAAAGAGGAGGTGTTTTCACAACACCTCCTCCCTTATTTTCATTTTCCCCAAAAAAACTACAAGTTAAACTCGATTCTCGCTCCAAGCCGGAAGACTCGTGGACCCAAGATGGCGGTTGTCTCATGGAACTCAAGATATAGAGAACTGGAGTCGTTATTCCATGCCGTGGTGGTGTTCGCATTAGTAAGATTGAAGGCATCACCGAAAACTCTCAGCACCAGAGCATCTCCGATCTTGAATTCTTTTTCCAACCTGAGGTCCACAATAAACAGATAGGGCAAGTAATAGGAACCGAATTTCTCAGCAATAATAGTCTTATCAAACCACAGTCCCAAGTTCGCAGAGTTGACGTAGCGTGGACGAGCACGACCTTTGAGGTAACGGATATAACCACTGATGTTAATTCCAAAGGGTCCTTTCACCACACCTGCAAGCTTGAACATATGGGGTCTCTCCAATCCCATACTTCCATAAGCATTGATATGAGCATTGGGGTCATTGTAGAGAGGCTCATCTAACTCTGACGCCCAGTAAGTATTCTGGACAAGACCTGTCGACTGCTGGTAAGTATAAGAGAAATCCAAAGACCAGCCTCTGGAGAACCTTTTCCTAATAGTGAATTCAATACCTTTATAATCCCGTTTCAAGCCAGGAGGATTGACCATATACAAATCTGAATCCCAATATACCTGGTCATAGAATGTGATAGGTTCACCGCTATAAGGATCAATAACAGTAACAGGTTGCCACATGTCAGAGTTCCAAATAAGCTCACCCCTTTCCATCAGGGCTTCCATGTCAAGTGCGGCTGCGTTTACATCTTCGATGAGTTTTCTATCCCATCTTCGGATAAATCGCACGCCAACTGAAACATCTTCAAAAAGTTCTCTTTCCAATCCTACAATTGCTTCATAAGTCCTTGGTGCAACCAATGGATGACCTGGGTAACCTACTGTGTAATAGGAGCCTGGTAGCCATATTCCCCATGGCCATGTAAAATTCCCCTCGGAGTCAGTATATCCAGTAACCCAGACCCAGCCGACTGGAGATACAAACCAGGTTATAGCGGTATAGTTCTCCTGGAGATACTGTGAGAAATTAGCTTTTAATAAAGTTTTTCCATCACCTGTAAGGTCAAAAATTACTCCTAATCTCGGAGAGAAAGTTTTCCATTTAAAGTGCGTGGTGGTTTCTTCAATATCCAAATCCCATGTTAAATCAGGGTATCCGAGATGTGCAAGACTTCCTTCGGCAGGACCGCCTACTGCACCATTTTGTTTCGGTGTGTAATTCCAGTTATAGTCAAATCTTAAACCAAGATTGAGTGTTAAGCGTTTTGAAACTTGCCATGCGTCATTGAAGAACAAGCCTGAATTCAGGGAATGGCAGATTTGATTGAATCCAAGAGCCCATTCAGCCATATAGGGTGTGCCGTAGTAGGTATACACATAGAGCCGGGTGAGTCCACCGCTGTCCTTGGGTCCAAACACATTCGTCCTTCTCCGAGTATAGTGGAAGCTATTCTGGATACCAAATTTGATTTCGTGGCTACCAGCCAGATTGTCTACATAAAGGGTTCCATCAAAATTCACTTGAACTCGTGTCCTTTGATAGAGATCCTCAAATCCGCTCCCATTAGAGGAAAGACCAGTGGTGTATTCCCAATACAATGGTTTTGCTCCGTTGGCAGTGGGTACAAAATCCCACTTGTAAAAGAGAGCTCCAGCTTTGAAATGGGTGATAAAGTTTGGTCCCCAGGTATGGATCCAGTGAAAACTTGGAATAATGATTCTTCTAAAAACATTCTGGACTGTATCAATATTGTCCCATTTACTCCCCCAACCGGGTTTCTCGTCTCGTTTTTTATAACTCATACTGAGAAAAAGCCTGTCAGCCTGGCTTGGCTGGAAAGTGAGTTTGAAGTACGGATTGTAGCTTCCATCCTTTAAAGGAATCTCGGGACCATCATAAGGGAATCCTGGTTCGAAGTATTCCCAACCACGATAAGTAAAGTTCAAGAAGAACCACAATTTGTCTTTTATCACAGGTCCGCCAATGGAAAAGCTTGGCTCTATCCAGAACTTGTTTCCAGTTGTTTGACCTTCAAATGGCGTTCCCTTAGTATTATCTGATTTTAAATCCTCATGCTCATATAGCACATGAATGTCTCCACTCACGCGATTACCACCGGACTTGGTGACGATATTTACAATTCCACCTTTAACAGAACCCCATTCCGCGCTAACACCGCCAATCTGGACAGAAATTTCTTCTGCGATTTCCATACTTATGGGATTTCCCGCAATAGTTCCAACAGAAGGGTCGTTAATTTCAACGCCATCCATAGCGTAGAGATTGTCTCTAACCGTAGCACCTAATGTGGAGTTTCCGGTAGTACTGGGAGCCATGTTTAGGAGATAATTGAGGTCACGACCTGCGGGGACTGACTGAAGAAATTCCCTATCCATGGTAATTACTTTTGCCGTAGATTGACGGTCTACTGTGGGAGATTTACCCGTTACTGTTATTGTTTCTTCTATTTTTGCAGGTTCCATTACCACGTCAACTGTAATTGTAAAATTTGCATTAACCACAATGCCTTTACGAATAACAGTTGTAAAACCCTCTAACTCAAAAGTAATCTCATAATTTCCTGGAGGTAAATTCAGAGCACGATATACTCCCCTTTCATTTGTCACAGTTACCACTTGACCTATTAAAGCAGGAGATTTAATGGTTACAGTTACACCTGGCATTGGAGTTCCATCTTCTGTCGTTACACTTCCTTTTATTGCTCCTGTTTGTCCCACTTGTGCAAGAGACATTCCCAAAAACACACTCAAACTTACTAACAGAAATAAGATTCTTTTTTTCATATTGACCTCCTTTTAAAGTTAATTTTAAAGTTAAAATTAAGTTATCTTACTTTTATTAGCCCTCTATCACCTCCTTTCATAGCTAAATATCTTATACTTTTAGCTTCAGATTTCAAGACTGATTTATAATATATCAGATATTAAACTTTGTCAATCCCCCACGTTAGACCAAAATAAAATATCATCGAAAGTGATAAAATTTCTCCCTGGTTATTCATTCCAGGGAGGGAAAAGAAATGTTAAAGGAGTTTGAAATGGAGCTTTTAAAAAGACAATTTAAAGAGTATTTAGGAGCAAGTAAGAAGAGAAAAACTCAGATTATCACGCAGTATTGTGAGCTAACAGGGGTTAGTAAGAGTTATTTATTCAAAGATGAAAGGCGAAAAAGGAAGAATTAAAGAGAATTTCAGAGAGGCTGGATATGGTAAAATTAAGTAGAGAAATAGAAGATTTAATAGATATGTTAATTGATTGTGGGAGAAAAGGAAGGAAAATGAAAGTTAA
>Ga0190363_1001031_pt1 | contig 16760 bp, 14 predicted proteins | sample 48721867_MG_FD_161272 | JGI IMG/M metagenome (GOLD analysis project Ga0190363, IMG submission 161272) | Hydrothermal vent microbial mat bacterial communities from Southern Trench, Guaymas Basin, Mexico - 4872-18-6-7_MG | ecosystem: Environmental > Aquatic > Marine > Hydrothermal vents >... | reverse complement strand
TATTGTGTTGTATTACGATCTAACGTAAAAACTTTATTCTTAAGCGTTTGAATAATTTTAAGCGAACTGAGGAATTCTAAAAGCTTTCGCCAAAGAGTCATATAGATGACTTCTAGAGTTAATTTGTATTGACCATTTTTAGAAAAAATTTTAATAAAAAGCATGAAAACCTAATGATTGTGACAAAAATGTAGGTAGATAAGCAATGGTGCTGTTAGAAGAACCAATAAAGGAAGTTTTAGTGATTAAAAATTATATTGGTGGAGAATGGGTCGAATCGGAGGGTGAACTTAGAAACGTTATAAACCCCGCTACATGTAAAGTTATAGCAAAGGTGCCGATTTCAACAAAAGAGGAGTTAGACGCCGCTGTAGAGGCTGCCAAGGAAGCCTTTCCAGAATGGAGGAGAACTCCTCCTCTTGCTAGAGCAAGGTGCCTATTCAGACTAAAAGAGCTGCTAGAAGAACATTTTGAAGAATTAAGTAGGATCCAGACAATGGAGCATGGAAAAACCATCGATGAATCTAGGGGGGAAACTAGACGTGGAATTGAAAACGTGGAAGTTGCAACAGGTATACCGTCATTAATGATGGGATACAATTTAGAGGATATTGCAGTTGGTATTGACGAGTATGTTATCAGACAACCATTAGGGGTCTTCGGAATAATAGGTCCTTTCAACTTTCCCTTCATGGTGCCGCTTTGGTTTGCACCATATGCAGTTGCTACTGGAAATTGTATAATAATAAAGCCTTCAAGCGAAGATCCCATAAGCCAATTTAAGTTAGCTCAATTAGTGGAGGAAGCTGGTTTTCCACCAGGCGTCTGGAACGTCGTCAACGGTGATAGAATAGTTGTATCGGCTATGCTTGACCATCCAGATATAGTAGGAATATGCTTTGTTGGATCTACCCCCGTTGCGAAAAATGTTATTTACAAAAGATGCGGTGAAACTGGTAAAAGAGTCATTGCTCAAGCAGGGGCGAAAAACTTCATATTAGTAATGCCAGATGCCGACTTAGAGAGAACCATCGCATCCTGTATGACATCATTTTACGGTAATACTGGGCAGAGATGCCTGTCAGGTGCTAACCTCGTCGTTGTTGGCGAAGGTCTAAGCGAACATGAATATAGTGCATTCTATGATAAAGTGGTGAATGCATTTGTTGAAGCAGCTTCAAGGATAAGAGTTGGCTATGGACTCGACACTACCGTCCAAATGGGGCCACTACGCGATAAAAGCAAAAAAGAAAGGGTTGTCAAATTTATAGAGAAAGGCGTCGAAGAAGGGGCAAAACTTCGTTTAGACGGCAGAAACGTAAAACTAGTAGGAGATTGGCCTCACGACTGCTTCCTTAATCCGACAGTATTTGAAGACGTTACGCCAGATATGACTATTGGCAGAGAGGAGATTTTCGGTCCAGTAGCGAGTATTATGAGGGTCAGAAACTTGAATGAAGCGATTGATATGATTCACAGTAACCCGTATGGCAACGCAGCGTCCATATTCACTTCAAGTGGAAAGTGGGCTAGAAAGTTCCAATACGAGGTTCAATGTGGCAATATAGGTATTAATATCGGAATAGTGGCTCCAATGGCATTCTTCCCATTCAGCGGAATGAAAGATTCCTTCTTCGGAGTACTACACGGTCAAGGCAGAGAGGCGATACGCTTCTTCACCGAAAGTAAAGTAGTCATCCAAAGGTGGTTCTAGATTGGAGGAGCCAAACGTAACAGCCTCCGCTATTATTGGCTTTGCTAAAAAACTTGAGGAGGACTCTTTAAAATTCTACAAAGAACTAGCTGAGAAATACACGCAAGGCAAAGAAACATTTCTATCATTTGCCAAAGAGAGCGAGAAGAACAAGTTGCTAGTGATCAGAACCTATCAAGAAACAATAACAGATGCTCTTGAAGCATGCTTCATTAAGGGTTTAAACCTAAACGATTACCTAACTGAAATAAAATTGAAAGAAAGCATGAGTTATACCGATGCTTTAAGGATGGCTATAGAACTCGAGGAAAAAGCCAGCAAATTTTACTTAGATGCGGCCGAACTCTCAGAGTCGCTACTTGCAACGATACCTACCGCCTTCAGAAAAGTAGCCAAAAGAAGGGAAAATCGCAAGTTGAAATTAAAGTCACTTCTAGAAAGCTTAATGTGATTAACCAAGGTGTTTAGCATGGTTAAAATCGTTAAGACCCGTAGGGTCCACTGCAAAATTAGACATATAGATGCTACCGTCATAGAATGGTCAAATGGGCATATATCAATAAAATGTGTCTTTCGAAAGTATTGTAACGAATGTCCATTTGAATCTCCAATTAAAAGTTAACCTTAGCGGCGCTTAGCAACTTCTATTACTTCTTTTCTCATCTTTTTCTACATCCAAGATATCCTTCTTTTCCTCGATAATCACGTTGTAGAACTCCTCTTTATCTTCCATTCCGGTAATAATTATCCGGGATAGAAGAAGTAATTCCGATAGTGCGCGCACATAAGCCTATACCATGAGCCGACAATTATGTTGGGCTGTCGTAGTCAACTAGGCAAACCAGGATATAGTGGTACCCAAGCTTATAGGCAGCTGCCACTCGATGCATACCGTCAAGCATGATTAAGCTTTCTCACCTACTATTATTGGGTGTGATAAGTGGGTGGGTTATGCAAAAGCTACTTGACATAGAAGATCCCTCGCAATATATACAACTAGTAGGATCCCACGTAGCTAGAGTTCATCCACAATTTTCAAATTTAATTTACCTTTGGCAACCAACTTTTAAGTTTTAGATAGTAAAGAGGTTAGTTCAGACAGGTCATCGATTTTTTCTAACTCCTTCACTTTGTTTAAAATTCTTTTTGCAATATCTTCTCCTAATATAACGCTGCAATTGTTGATAAACTTTAATTCAACTTTATCTGGTTTCCAGTTTCCAGGGCCATCTGCATGATAAGATAATTTACAAGTGTAGACCTTACCATCTCTTGTTTTAACAGTAACTTTAGATCCAAGTTTTGCACAATCCTCTCTACGCTCATTCACTAATTCAGGGTCAAGGAAGACTTTTACTTTACGTGCTAACTTAAGAATTTTAGGATTTTTGATTTTTTCCCATGTATATTGAGCGATACCTGCATTTTTCTCAAATGCGGCAACGGCTAAAGTGTATGGTAAACTCTGACTAGCATCCAGAGGAGATTTTGGATTATATGGGTCAAACGATGTAGATGCTGTATGCGCTGTACCGACCGTTATTTTTTCTATTTCTTCAGCATTAATGTTGTTTTTATCTATGATGTTTAATAGCGCTTCTATTGCACTTTGGAACGCCCCGTTACATGCAAAGAGTTTAATATGAGTCTTAAGAATTTTATATTCCTCTCCAAGACCTTCATCTAACTTAATCATATTTGGATTATCTGTAAATGCATGCAAAAAACCGCGTTTTCCCTCAATGATGCTGTTTGGACCTGTGAATCCCAATTTTGCAAGTTCAACTGCTAAACATCCATGGAACGCGGCTATTCCAGAATATACACGTTTAACCATTGATCCATCCTGAAGAAATTCCAGTAATCCTGATGAGAAACTACCTGCAATCCCAAGGCTTTTTATAATCTTTTCTTTATTCAATTCATATAATTTGCCTATTGTACAAGCTGCACCGAATGTGCCAGTAGTACATGTTGGATGAAACCCCCTTGCATAATGATTCTCAGGCACAAGAGCTTCTCCTATTCTTACCATTACTTCGTATCCGGCTACAAATGAAGTTATAATGTCTTTTCCTGTTTTTCCGAGCTTCTCAGCCATAGCCAATGTAGCCGGAAGAAGAACTCCAGACGGATGCGTTGCTGAACAATGATGAATATCATCGAAATCATCTGCATGACTCATAGCACCATTTACAAGCATGGCGTAATGTGCAGGAACCTTTTTGTTAGCACATATGACCGTAGATTCGGGTTTGCCGTTTTGTTGAAATACATAATCTTTCACTATTCTTGATGCTAATGTCCTTGACCCTACTATGGCACATCCCAATGTATCCATAATAAGCTGTTTTGCTCTAAATCGTACTTTTTCAGGAAGATCGGTATATTCAAGCTGTAATACAAATTCAGCATATTTTTCGCTTACATAGGGCATTTTAAGTTCTCCCCAATCGAGTACATCATAATGGAAATATATATATTTCATATAAGGATATCGTACAAAAAGAGGGAAGCAAAAATGTATAATATGGGCGTCTCTGTTCTTTACGCCACAGTTGGCATTTCCTCAAATAATCCTGAATTTGTAGACTTTAATGAACTTTGGCATCACAACATTACGAATTTCTATAAAATTGAAAAAGTTCAATTCAATGAACATATGGATGGGTATATTGTAATCTTCGATAACCGTCAAGTACCACCATATATAGAATTCATTAATGGTTCCGTCATTGCCGTTGGCGACTTTTCAAGGTTAAATAGAGAGGTTAAAGATAGATTTTACACTTTCTTTGGTAATCAAGGAATTTTTCTTAGGCAAGTCATATACTTATTAGAAAGTCAACATAATATTCATAGTCTACATGCATGCGGCGTTTATGATCCGGAATCAAATGATCTTTTCATAATTTACGGCCCTTCTGGATGCGGCAAGTCTTGCGTTATGCTTAGAGCGATTGAAAAAGGGCTCAAATTATTTAGTGCTGATATTTTGCATTTTAAAGTCAAAGATGACGATGTTATCTTTTTCAAGGGACCTATGAAGCAGGGTGTAAGGGTCGGAACGCTTAAACATCACTTTTATTCGATGCTTGATAAACTCGAAGTGAAATTGCCAGATGTTCCAGATGAGTGGAGTGAAAAAATACGGCTACATTTAGAGAAATTTGAAACTAAAGAGAAAGAGTTGCGCAACCCAAATATTGTGATAGTCTCCCCTTGGATGAGTGGTGAAAGCAACAAGACATGGATAAAAGAAGAGAAAGATAACAGGGAAATTATTAAAAGTCTATTCTTGAATTGTACCGAAAAAATAGGTCAAACCTTCCTCTTATACGAATCCATTCCTGTTCAATCATTCGACAATCAAATCATTGCAGAAAAACGGTTAAAAGATATTAAGAAGCTTGTTAAATCGGGTCTGATAAAAAGATACTATAGAATTGTAGCCTCTCCTGACAATGATTTAAGAGAGATCTTTGAAGATAAATCTTAAACCTCTTTTGTTTGAATTAGATTTTAATGTTTGAAGGAGTGATGTAAGTTTTTTAAAAAAAGTTAAATAATAGTTTTTTATATATGCGAAGGAGTTAAAATGAGCACTTTACCTGTAGGTAAAGGAAAAAGTCCTACGAAAGAATTGTCAAAATTTGCAGTAAAGTGTACATACGACGACTTGCCAAAAGATGTCATCAAAGAAACAAAAAGACTCATCCTTGACACGATTGGATGCGGATTAGCTGGTTATCAAACTGAAATTGGACAGATCTGTCTTGAATTAGCAAAAACATTAGGCGGTCCCTCCGAATCCACGATCATCGGAAGCGGTTATAGGTCATCATGCGTTATTGCTGCTTATGCAAATTCAAAAATATCAAATGCACTTGATTTAGAAGGAACTGATGCAGGCGGGCATCCTGGTCCATCTACGTTATACCCCGCACTAGCATTGGCTGAACGTGAAAAAGCTACAGGTAAAGATATAATAACAGCTGTTGCGGTCGGTTATGATATAGCAGTTAGAATTGCATCATCTTGGAAACCTAAGGAACCAGTGTACCAAAAAGCAAGTTGTTCCGGATTTTGTGCACCAGTTTTTGGTGCAGTGACAGCGGCAGGAAAGATTCTTGGGCTTAATGAAGAACAAATGTTACATGCATTTGGAATTGCTGGTGCATACGCTCCTATTTCCTCAAGACGAAAATGGCCTGTCCCACCAGGCTCATGGCTAAAATATGTAGACCCAGGATGGATGGCTGTTGGAGGAACTATTGCCGCTTTTCTTGCTAAACTTGGGCATAATGGATATACAACAATACTGGACGGGGACACAGGATTCTGGAGAATGGTTGACCCCGAAGGAACGTACATTCCTGGTGTCATTATGAGTGACTTAGGCGAAAAGTGGTACATCAAGAATCATGCTTACAAATTTTTCCCATGCTGCCATTGGTTCCAAACAGCACTCCATATACTTTCTAAGATAATACAGAAAGAAAAGATTACTCCTGAAGAAATTGAAAAAATAAAGATAACTACCAATCCTAACATGGTCTATATTAGTTGTCACGTAAACCGAGACCCTTGTAAACCCGAAACCTTACCTGGCGCTCAGTTTAGTGTGCCTTACTGTACTGCTCTTGTAGTCTTAGGGATTCCTCCGGGTCCAGCTTGGTTTGATCCTAAAGTAATGAATGATCCGAAAGTACACGAAATTGCTAGTAAGGTTGAAGTTGAAGTTGAGCCTATGATGTTATGGCCTTATGAAAGAGGTTGGACTGCGGGACGAGCTGAGGTAATTGCAAGGGGTCAAAGGTTCGTTGAATATAGTGAGTACCTAAAGGGGGATTGCAGTAGACCCGAAACATACATGACAGATGAAGAACTCAAAGGAAAAATCAAGGGTATTCTCAAAAATATTGTACCCAATGATCAAATAGAAGAACTAATAAAAACAATAGATGCCTTAGAAGAAATTGAAGACATAACTCTTCTTACTAGACTATTCAGTGTACAAAAACAGTAAAATCGTCTTAACATAATTTAAAACCCCACTTTTTTAAATTGTGGCAGGGGCAAAAACATCATATAAAAGTAAGTCCTTTTTTACATTGTATATTTTATGTTTCTTTCCTTTTGGTACTCTTACGAACACTCCCGGTTTTAAAACAAAAGCTTTGCCCCCCTCTACTTTCATCGTAGCCATTCCCGAAAGAGGGAAAAGAATATCGTCAGAATTACTATGGATATGTTCAGGTATGTTTAGACCCTTCCTTATTTTCACAAGCATACATGTAACTTCTGCAGAATGAGTCTTTTTAGACAATAAAACTTTAATTTCTACTCCTTTAGCAATTGGGTGAGGTTCCCATTTCAATTTTTCAATATTTATTTTGAAAGCCATGTACCATATTGTGTTAAAGAAAGCTATTTAAATTTTTTTATATCACAAAAAAGTGTTTTAAAAGAAAGTGCTTTTATCTAGCATGGGTACCTATTAATATCACTGGATCTTCAGGGTTTAAACCTTGGAGTTCAACTTTAGCTATAGATATAACTTGATCTCTATTGATCAACCCTGATAGATCTATTATTCTTTTTCCAAGCAAAATGAAAGTTCGCGGAATTAATGTTCCACCATCAGTGCACTTTTGATTTTTCGTTAGGAATCCATCCAAATCCTTGTTAAGGACTTTCTCCACAGTACTTTGCATTACTATGGGGCTGGTTAAACTGAGTTTGATAACTCCGTTTTTATCAATAACTCTCATAAGCTTTTTTTTCCTTTTAAAAATCTTTAAGGTTCCCTTTTCTTCTACATCAGCAACAAAGACGTCCAAATCCCCAGTAGTTGCAATATGTTTTATCATTTCAGGGGTTGTATTCATTGATTTCGCTGCGATCTGTATTTTTTCTTCTAAGGTACATTCTTTTGATAATTGCTTGGTTCTTAATTCGGTAGATCCCATAGCGATGGCTCTCACTCTTTGACGTTCAGTGTCAACCTCTACGTGCACCTCTACAGTGTTTGGGGCAGCTCCGCTTTTTATAGCCATCATTTCTGCCTCTTTTCTTATGTGGAGCAGATCTTCAGGTGTTGGATTAGTGATAGTTCGTTCTACTACCTCTTTAACCATCGCTAACGCTACACCAATCGATGAGATTACCTCTGCATTTTCTGAAATAACGTAGTCTATCCCTGTCACTTTTGATACGTATGGTATTAAGGCTGCTGCTCCTCCACCTCCTCCTACAAGTAAAACATTTCTAGGGTCAAGTTCGTATTCGTCTATTAATTGGTTAATTAAACGGATGATTTTAGTGGATGCTATTTTAAGTATCTCCTCCGCAATCTCATCTACTGTTTTCCCTAATTTTTTGGCAAGTGGCTCTATTGCCCTTCTCGCTGCTTCTGGATTACCATGTGCGTAATCTCCAGGCTTGGTTATGCCTATCGCATTGGCTGCGCACGTCGTTGTGATTGCGTATATTTTCCCATTTTCCGTCTTTATGGCAATATAGTCATTCGGATCTCCCGGTCTTGGCTGGACGAATATAACTTTTGGATTTTTGATATCCTCCGTCTTTGCGAATGCAGAGTACGGGAATCCAGCGATGTGTGCACTTCTAGGTCCCACATCTATTATTTTATTCCCACGGACTCTGACCATACTTCCTCCAGCAATTCCTAAGACTCGGACATCTAACGAGTTTATAAAGGTTTTATATCCACCAACTTCAACATATTTTAGTGTGGGTTGCCCATAACGTATAACTCCGATGTTCGTACTAGTTCCACCAACTTCAAAGAATATACCATCTGATACTCTTAAGTACATCAAAGCACCAGCTACACTTGCAGCTGGACCAGAAAGTATAGTTAAAATTGGTCGTTTTCTCATTTCATCTATGCTCATGACTCCCCCATCTCCACGCATGATCATTAATGGTGCCTTTATGCCAACTTTTCTCATGCTTTGCTCAGTCATGTTTGCAGTTTCTATCATTTTTGGTAAAATACTTGAGTTAATTACAGCAGTTCTTGTTCTGATCTTTAAACCATAAAGCTTTGATACCATATGGCCCCCGGTAGCTGGAACACCAAGCTCATTAGCTATTTTAATGACTCTTAATTCATTTTTTGGATCGTCGACTCCAAATGCTTCACTTGCAACTATGACTTTTGCTCCCTTTGATAATAAATCGCGGACAGTACGTCTGATTATTTCATCATTGATCTTCGAGGTATCGATGAAGCTGTGATAGGTGCGAAGTATGCGGTCTTGTGCAAGCTTAATGTCACCGACCTTTGTCTGGCTTTTAGCTCTTAAGCCGTCGATCCCAGTTCCCATTCCCACTATTCCAACAGGCTCGACATCTCCTTCTAAAAGACAGTTTGTTGCTTGAGTTGTACTATGAGCAACGAACACTACTTCTTCTGGATTAATATCATGGTTCTTTAAAAGTTTCATAAAGACTTGAATGACTCCCTTTGCAACTCCTTCTCGGGCGGTATGAGTTGTCAGTACAGCCTCTTTACCTATTATCTCAAAATTTTCATCTATAGCGACTCCCTTGGTAAAGGTTCCTCCCACATCGATCCCAATTCGGATTTTTCTCGATTTCATATGACAGTCCCCCATGCGTATGCGTGGTAGAATGGATATAATAAAAAATAGATGAAAATTATTTTTATTAAACTTTCCTATTCGCAGTATGTCTTTTAATGAGGATAGTGTATACGCACCAAGGTACAATTTCTTCTTCATTTTTAACAAACCACGTAGCAATATGGTGTGCACAATAGGCTTTGTCTTTGAGGAAATCCTTCTTGGTTTCGCCATGGAAGTCCAGTTAAAGTCCCCAAAGCTATAACAAGTTTGTTTCCGGGACTTAATGGATCGATTAAGCTTTAGTTCATCCCCGAGGACTTATCGCGAACCTTCATTACATATGTTTTAATCTATCTTTTTTGATTACAGAAAATGGTTTGTCTCCATAGCGAACTGTTATCATGACTTAACTAATCACATAAACGTCTTTCCTTCGTCTTTTTATGATGAGAAAAGAGATAGAAGCTTAAATATATTAAAAAAGGGGGGTTATATGAAATAGAGAAAGGCATTTACAATAACCGCAGTAGCAGCACATGCCCAGTAATACGGAAATCCTGTTTTCACGTACTGTCTATGATCAACATTCATATAACCAAGCAACCAAACGTTCTCTGATTGGCTTGGATCCAATCGAGTCATTGAATATATGCTTAACATTACACCTGTAGCAAGAAGCGGATCTACTCCACTTCCTATCATAAACACGAGAAGCCCTGCTCCGAGACCCCATATTCCAAGAGGCCCTCGATACAATGCCAAGGGAGCCAGTACAGCGAATAAAATCGAAAGTCCGATGGCATCATGAGGTATTACCGGAGCCAATAGTGTTGCCATTGCATCCTTGATAGTGGGATGCAAACAAACATTGACCAGGATACCTAGTCCTATAAGCACTGCTATTGTGGGTGCGAGTGCTTTGACTCCATCATACCATGCTGTTCCTAATAAGTTGACGTGATCGCGTATACCCTCTCTTGTCCACTTCATAGTGGTAACAAAACAATAGAGTATGCCTATTATAAATGAAATAGCAAACGGCCATTTTAATATCAGAATAAGTAACAATGGAATTATTGGTGATGGAAGGGAATACCATGGTACTTTTTTGACTTCCCTTTTGATTGGAACGCTAGCACCATCAAACATGCGTATTCCTTGCCTCTTGAATTCAGCAACCATCATGATAATGCAAAAGACCACTGAAATAGCAAACGTAGTCAAGCAGACGGGCATTATTTGATCAACTGTAACTCCTGATAACGATGAATAGTACTTCCAAAACGCAGGTGAAAGCATCCCTGTTGCCAAGTAAGCTATGGCAAATATTAATGAAGATAAAACAGGAGTTACTCCAACTGCCACCATAATTGGAAGTGCAATCTGTCCTATTGTTATCTCGCCTCCTATACCAGTAAGCCCTCCAGCGAAACATAATGCACAAGCTATATAGCATGCCAATGCTACGGGAAACGCTTTCTCACCTGCAAGTTCTACCGCTTTGATAATTATGTTATCTGCAACTCCTGTTTTTGCAACCATCATTCCAAGCCATCCGCCTAGTACGACCAGTGCGGTCACTTCGCCAAAGCGATATATACCCGTCGTCACAATATCGAAAAATTCCATGTATGGCATCGCAGAGAGGCCGATGAGGAAAGCCATCAGTAAAAGACCTAGAACCATCGGCAGTTTTCCGGTAGCCATAAGATATACTGCTAATGCGTATACCAATATTATTATTATTGCCACGATAGGCACAGCAGGCATTACAACTTCCCCCATTCCATAATTTAATTAAAGTAACATTAAATAAGCAACACTATAAAAGGTTTTTTCTCCTCGTTATTTTCGAGATTAAATTAACAAAACATCTAGCTAAATATGAATACTATGTAAAACAGCAGAATTGCCCAATTCTTCTTCTATCTGTAATAGTCTGTTGTAGTGATATGTTCTTTCTCCTGTCGTTGGTGCACCAAACTTGCAGTATTTACAGTTTAAAGCAACGGATATATCTGCTAGTGGTTCTATATACCTTGAACAAGATCTTATAGAAGGAATAACTGCATATTTATTCTCCATAGCAAATTGAGCTACATCTATAGCTTCAGAAAGAGTCCCAATTTGATTTGGCTTCAAGATTATTCCATTTGCTGCTCCCATTTTTACTCCTTTTTCAAGCCGTTTTAAATTAGTTGCAAACAAATCGTCTCCAACAATTAATATGGTTAAATCTCTTGTTAGTTCTGCATGCCCCTCAAAATCATCTTCATGGAGCGGATCTTCAAGCAAAAACAAAGGGTACGTCTTCGTCAAGTCTTCATAAAAATCCATCAGAAATTCTCTTGTAACTTTTTTACCCATAAAAACGTATTTTCCTTCTTTTTTATCGTATATATGACTCGCAGCACAGTCTAGGCATAGTACAATTTTACCTGTATGTCCAGCTTCATCAACAGCTTCTAGGATTCTATCAAAAGCTTCCATTGGATCACTAATAGGAGGGGAGTAACCCCCTGCATGACCAGGTGTGCTTCCTTTCTTACCATAGTGTTTTTTTAACACTTTTTTAAGTTCATGATAAACTTCAACACTTATTCTAAGAACCTCCGAAAAACTTTTTGCACCTTTTGGCATAATCATAAACTCTTGAAAGTCTAAATCCGTTACCGAATAAGGTCCACCATTTATTATATTAAACATTGGGAGAGGAAGAATATGTGCATTAACTCCACCTATGTATCTGTAGAGAGGTAAACGTAACGCGTTAGCTGCTGCTTCTGCAACAGCGTAAGAAACACTTAACGTGGTATTTCCTCCTAAATTTGCCTTGCGCTCGGTTCCATCTAAATGTATCATTATCTTATCGATTTGCCTCTGCATCCTCACATCTTTTCCGATTATTTTTGGGGCTATAACGTTTTGAATATTTGTAATGGCCTTTAGAACACCAAGACCTAGGTATCTGCTTGAGTCATTATCTCTCAATGTTACTGCTTCGTATTTTCCAGCAGAAATGCCGCAAGGAGCACCTGCTCTTCCTAAAACTCCACTATTTGTTACCACATCTACTTCAACCATAGGTATTCCTTTACTATCAAGTATCTCCCTAGCTTTTACTTCAGCTATGTTAAAATATTCTTCATCCCTAAGTAATGACACCCAAATCACCTTCTCATAATACAACAAATATATTTATGTCACAGACATTCGTATTTGTAGGGTAAGAAAATATTGCATCCCCTAATTTTTTAAGTAGGGTTGTGCTGTCATGTCTTCTAAGATAATCAAAGATGTCTAAGCCCATTTTTTTAGCTCTACTTACTGTCATACCATCTACGATGCCTCCAGCTGCATCGCTGAATCCATCTGTCCCATCGGTATCAAATGTCAATCCAACTATGCCTTCTTGCTCCGAGATTTCCAATGCAAATCCTAACGCAAGTTCTTGGGAAGGCCCCCCTTCTCCATGTTCATCCTCAATTGTAACGGTTGTTTCCCCACCACATATAACAGCGCATGGAGGGCTTATTGGTCTGTGCATCGTTCTTATTTCCTTAACTATACACCCTAAGACCCTTCCAGCCTCTTTACTTTCTCCTTCTAATGATGTAGTTAGTATCATAGAGTTTAAACCCATTCTTTTAGCTTTATTTTTAGCAGCTTCACAGAGATTACCGATATTGGCCAATACAAACGTGTATGCTTCCATACCCTCAAAAGTCTTTGGCGTCTCCATGTCTCGATTAACATTTTCAAGGTAATTTTTAACTCTTTTAGGTATTTTATCCCATAACTTGTATTTTCGTAGTGCATGAATGGCATCCTCAAAAGTTGTGGGATCTGGACATAGTGGGGTCCCATACCATTCACGGGGTTTATACTTGTCAATAATTAACGTATTCTCCGTAATATCTGCAATCATAAGAGTAACCAATTTAGCACCATTCTTTAAGATCTTTTGTGCTAATCTTCCTCCATTTGTCGCCGAAATGTGTCTTCTAACGGCATTAATTTCAAAAATATTAGCACCACTCTTTAAGAGCAAATCAGTTATCTCTTTTTCATCCTCTAATGTCATTGGTTCAACTGGGTGACACATTAAAGCAGAACTTCCACCAGTTATTACCCCAATAACGAGATCACCCTCTTTTACTCTCTGAGCAATATCTAGTATTCTTTGGGCTCCATAGTATCCTGACTCGTCAGGTATTGGATGGCCTCCTTCTACAATTTTGATTTTACTTAGTTTGCATCCTCTTTTTTGACCTCTCTTTACAATTACAATTCCTTCAGTAATTTTGTCTCCTAATATCTCGTCGAGTGCTTGTGCCATTCCTAACGCAGCCTTACCAGCTCCCACTACGTAGATGTTCCTGATCGTGGAAAGGTGAAATTTTAGGTATCCAATCGAGAGTTCTTGATTTAAGCAACGAACAACGTCCTTTACAAGGTTGTACGAGTTTACCGCTTTCAAGGAATCTTCCAAAATTTCACATGCAATCCTTCTAGCTTCATAATTGCCATGAGATAATATTTCACTTTTGTTCTTAATTATTGTCATAACCGTCATTAGCGTTGTAGCACCAATATTTAAGGTTTACCCGACTAGAGGTGAGTGCCAACAGAACGGAAAGGTTATTTCTCGACCTTAATTATTTTTGATGAGGTTTGATGTTTCCAAGGGTTAGGGTTCATAATGTTGTTGTTTCGGCTTGTTTGGGTGTAGAGTTGAATTTGGATGTTATTGCTGATGCTTTATCGGCAAAGGTTAGGTATAGAAGCGGGCGTCTTCCACGTTTAGTCTTTAAATTTGAGAGCTCTAGGGTTGCTGTTCTTCTTTTTGGGAGTGGAAGGCTGATTTGTGTGGGGGCAAGGTCTAAGTGCGAAGCTGAGAAGGCCGTGTTGAAGGTTACTGAGCTGTTGCGAAGCTTGGGAATGGAGGTTGAAAAACCCGAAATCGCTGTTAGGAATGTTGTTGCCTCTGCAGACTTGAGAAGGCATGTTGACTTGGAGGATCTTTGCGAGAGGGCTGGAGGCTCAGCTTCTGGAATAATTTATGAGCCTGAGCAATTTCCACAGTTAATATTTAGGATGGACAGTCCGCGAACGGTTTTCTTGATATTTTCGAATGGGAAGATTGTTTGTCTTGGAGCGAAGAGCACGGAGGAGGTTCGCAAAGCCTTTAAGAAGCTTAAAAGCTGGCTTAAGCAGTTTGTTCAATAGGATTAGGTCTTTAGTGCTTAACGGCAAACCAGCTCTCTGAGAACTGTCTTAAGTAGCGTCAAGTTCTGAATTATATACGCGTTCCAGTCGGAAAGCTTAACGATGCCGTTTACCGTATTGTCTATCAGCGCGGCGTTCATACGTGAGAGGACTGCACCTGCGAAATCTTCGAAGACGCTGTTGCCGACATGTAGGGCTTCTTCCGGTTTAACGTTAAATTCTGAGAGTGCCCACGTGAAGATTTCCGGTTTAGGCTTTGAAACCTTAAGTTCATCAGCATAAAATTGTTTGTCGAAGAATTCTGCTAATCCGGCCTTTTCCAGCAGAATCCTATTATGGTTTCCTGGCCAGAAAACCACGTTTCCAACAGTTATCAGCTTTAAACCAAACTCCTTGGCAAGCCTGATTGTTTCCTCTGCGCCTTCTATAACGTGCTGTTTTGCGTCAGAATTTTCCACGGCTCTTGAAATGGTCTTCGTTATCACTTCAGGGTTTAAGTTGAGAAAGGCGGAAATCTCCTTAAGTGCCATCGGGACAATTTCCGAATCTCTGAATCCTCCGCTCCGCCTGATTGCCCTAACCTTCATGTAGGCCTCCATCAGCCTTTCCTTCCAGCTTTCCGGCGAACCTCCAAACTTCTCGGCTAATTGGATTGCCACGCTGTAATAGAAGGAGTCTATGGAAAGAAGCGTGTCCCAAACATCAAAACTTACAAGCCTCAACCTCAAGGCGCATCCCACTCCCTTCGGCACAGTGCTGAAGGGAAAATTTTGTCAACAGACAGCGCCCACTATTTAGTTAGATTAGTTAGGCTTTTTATTATTAGTAGTATTGCGTTGTATATTAGCTTGTCAGGTGTTGTTTCCAGCTTTTTGGCTGTTTCTTCCAGCTGCCTGTAGAACTTTTTCTGCAACATTATGTTTACGAAGTTTGTGTTTCCGTAGGTTTTTATGGTTAAGGCTCCTTTTGGTGGTTCCTCAAGCTCAAGTGAAACCACATGGCGCGTAGGGTTGTCTTTTCTGGCTACACGCCGTGTAGCCGCACTAGCCCTTTTCAATTGTTGAGGATCCTTGAACTTTTCTGGAAGGTACCTCATAACCCAAGTATAGCTCATTCCTGTTTTTTCTGCTATTTTGTAGGCTATTTTTCCTGGTTCTACGCCTTCCTTCTGGTATATTTCTGCTAGTCTTGCTAGTATTTGGGTTTTTTCTTTTGCTGGTACATGCCTTCTGCATACGTTGGCTATTAGTCTTGCTATTAGGCGTTGCTCTTCTGTTTCTATGTTTTCCAGCCTTATTTTTGGCCAGTTTTTGTCTGCTTTTAGCCGATGCATTCCGTCTATGACGTTGCCGCGGCTGTCTAGAAGCACTGGATAGAGCCTTCCAACACTCCTAGACGTAGCCTCCAAATCGGAGACTACGCGCTGCTTACTCACTACAGTTCACCAAGGTGGAGCTAATCATGTAACATGGCTATGATCTGCTTTAAGTTTTTCTGAAATTATTAGAGAGAGATATGAGGTTGTTCGACGTCAATATTCAATTATGGCTTTTGGTTTTGTTTTTGGCTTTTGAGGTATCCTATGAGTGTGAATATTATTCCGAGGATTGCCATCATTAGGGTGCTGTATGGCTGGAATGGACATTCTAGGTAGGCGTATAAGGCTAATAGAAAGAGGATGAGTGCGACCATGTATAGGATGATGTGCTTTCGCATGGTTTCGAGTTTTCGGCTACTTCCATTTAAGCCTTTTCTCGGGTGAAATGCTCTCTTAAAGTATATGCATAATTCTTTTGTTGCTAATTTTGCTTTTCCTTTAGCAGGTGCTTTAGTTTCTTGTAGGCTTTTAGGAGGCTTCTTACCTTCTCCGTTGTTTTTAGCGGTTCTGCCTTCGATTTTCTCCTCAAGCAGGTTTGCGTGGAGCAGCAACCTTAGATAGTCGTTTAGTTGCTTGAAGCTTAAGGTTGCCCTGTACATTACCTGCGTTTTGACTTTTCCTTCCATGCAGAGCGAGAGTATTTCGGCAATTATTTCTATGTGAGACCTACTTTGGCACCTCTCCTTCGATTCTCTGCCAATTTAACCTCATATATACAAGGAAAAATATATGAAAAACTTTACTAATTATACAATTTCTTTTCTGTTGGCAAAATTATATAGACTATGTTGTCTCCTCTTAGGATTATTGGGCTGAGGTCCCT
>Ga0190363_1001029_pt1 | contig 16780 bp, 10 predicted proteins | sample 48721867_MG_FD_161272 | JGI IMG/M metagenome (GOLD analysis project Ga0190363, IMG submission 161272) | Hydrothermal vent microbial mat bacterial communities from Southern Trench, Guaymas Basin, Mexico - 4872-18-6-7_MG | ecosystem: Environmental > Aquatic > Marine > Hydrothermal vents >... | reverse complement strand
CTGTAGATCGTCCTTCTCGATAACACCTCGCCCGTTTCGGGCCGAATTCGATAGAGATCAATTCCGCCGTCCAGATAGGAGGAGCGACCTGCCGTGAGATAGACCGAGCCATCCTGGACCAACACGCTCCCGTAGAGGGGCCATGGGGATTCCAACTGCCCATAGGCGACAACGCGCTCCTCTGTCCTCGCCACGCGGAGACGCCATGCCAGCTTGCCGTCCGATGCGCGCAGGCAGTAGAGGCAGCCGTCATGACAGCCGAACATCACCCGGCCCTTGTATATGGTCGGAGGCGAATCCACGCGTGCGCCGGCCGTGAAACTCCACGCCTGACGGCCTGTATCGGCATCGAGTGCAAAGACCGTATGTTCCTCCACCGACGCCACGAACACCTTCCCCTCAGCGACCGTGATGCTGCTCAGTTTCCCACCTATAGCGGTTTGCCATATCCGACGTAGCTTAACGGACACCGGCGAAGGGGTATATCCGCTCCTTGTGGGATCATGACGATAGGTGGGCCAATCGGCGGTGTTCTCGACATCAGGCTTAGGGATCGCATTATATGCCGGGCCTCTATCGAGCTTCGGCGTCATCTCGCTTTCAACCTCTCCGCCTTTTGCCGGTGCAAGTGCGTAGAAGCCATCCAGCTTCGCAGTGATATAGCAACCACATGCATGAGGCGGTGCGTAAAGCAGGCCGTTGCACGGCATAATGCCGTATTTGCAAACCCCTCTGACCCAGTTATGCCAAAGGACATCGCCTGTGTGCAGATCGACGAACTCCACACCTCGTCTGCCTGAGAGGATGTAGCGGACGGTCGCTTTGTTCCTCCAACACCGGTGATGGTGCCCCGGGTTTTCCTGCTCGATATGTCTCAAAACCCTGCCCGTGGCCAGATCTCGTTGCGTAACGCAATACGGCCCCCAGGCGGGACTTCTCTTCCCCTTCCATTGCTTAAACCCGCCGAGCCACAGTGAGCCGTCGATGATGAAAACGTCTCGGATCTGATAGAGCAACGGGGTCTGCTTCCAGAGGATCTCGCCCGTTTCCGCGGAGAGGGCCACTATCTCCTTCCCGCCAGCGCAAATCACATAGCTGTCAGAGGCGAGGCGCAGGGATGGGGAGCGCTTCGACCATACCTTTTGTCCCGTCCGCAGGTCAAGACAGACGATCTCCCCTCCGTTTTGATAAAACACGAGATCGCCTTGGGCACATAGGCTCACAGATTTCAATCGAGCGACCTCCGCCCCGGCCTTTTTCCAAAGCAATCGACCTGATTTCGCATCGATGGCGACGATGCTCTTAGGCGCCTTCGAATCGATTGAGCGGAACTGTTTGAGCAGAGGCTGGGCGGTTTCCCTGGCATAAAGAGGTGAATTCTCCGTGCGCTCCAGCCTCATCCATTTGGCAAGCTCATCCTCGCGCTCAGCGGTGACCTCCCGGACGACGAGCAGGAGTATACCCTTGTGATAAACGATTTCATCCGTACCCTGGGTTTGCTCGTAGACCCTGACCGTTTCGCCCGTCGCCGCGTCGAGAGCGCTCAGAGGAGCGAAAAGACCAAGTGTGACGTATACCCGATCTCCGATCGCAACGAGCCTTCTTTGAAGCTGAAGCGGGGTGGCACCCCAGTTCCAGATATGGGGGAACCACACCTTGATAGGTCTCTCCCACAGCAGAACGCCGTTAAACGCATCGCGGGCGACCAGATACCATTTAGCGGGACGCTGGACCGAGGAGATAGGGCCTCGATCGGCAAGATAGAAGATCCGTCCGGCGGAGGAGACCAACGCCATGATGCTGGGAAGATGCTCATGGCTGCGCGTATGAGGCGGTCCGGAGATCCATTGAACCCGTCGTGGAGGGCCGACCTTAAGATCGTGAGCAACTGCGTTGCCGCTGGCGTCATGAAGGTAATGTGTCCACTCGTCGATCTCCTTGGATCTGGGTTTGACAATCTTCAACCACCTCCGTCCATCGATCTCGATGACGCGAACGTTCTCTTGCTTCCCCACTGTCTGAACGCTTCCCCTCACCGACATCAGCGCTATCCCGTTCGGGACGAGCACCCTCAGCATCTCCTTTACTTTTGGATGGTGCTCGCCGGTTACCAGCAGCAGGTTCACGAGGTTATCGGTGTAGGGCAGGCGGTCGCCGTCCCACAGCTCGATCGAGACGGAACCGCAGATGCCGAGGGATCGGATGTATTTTCGGGCGGCCTTGACCTTCGCGGGATCGGTCTCCAACCCCTGCACGAGAGGGGCACGACGATATTTCCCCCCTTCAGCGGCATATCGGTATAAGGCGGCCGTTAGTCCCCCATCGCCGCAGCCTATATGGACGATCAACCCGCCTTTAATCCCCGTTTCATCCAATATCCGTTTCGCCATCGCCGTCTCATCGGAGAACCCTCGTGCCGCTGATAGACACAGGAAGAGCGCAATGCAAATCAGCGCCATTCCCGTTGAGATCTCCCTTTTTCGATTCATCGCTTCACCCCTTGTCCCATTTTGGTCCTGAAAGCCGTATGTTTGTCAGCGATACATCCTCGCAGTAACGGCATATCAGCGGTTGTTCCGCTCTCGCCTCTATCACAACGTTTGAGAATCGCACATCGCGGATGATGGTCTGGGGACAGCCGTAGACCATACACGGCTCGCCGCAGGAGATCCTCACAGTTGATGACGCCAGAGCGTCCAGCAGGCGGAGTCGACGAAGGTCACATCCCGAATCCGAACGTCGCGACAGCGATAGAAAATGCCAATACGCGGTCGTGGGGTGAGCGGCTTATCAAGCTTGCCTGATCTCCCCCGTGTATCATAAAAGGCCAGCCCGTTGCCGTCGATTATGCCCGGGCCCGTGATGGCGACGGCCTCGGCATCGACCGCTCGGATCAGGCTTTCCGATGAACGCTCCGGCGCACGTTCCGGGTGGAATCCTTCCGCGTCGAGCGGGGCATAGTGATCGAGATTTGGACTCCCGATGATTCTGCACCCCGACGCAAGGTGGAGCTCGACGTGGCTTCTAAGCTCAATACAACCCATGACCCACGTTCCAGGGCCGCAGGCGACGCGGCCTCCGCCACCTTGATCCTAGTCGCATGTGAGCCGTGGGGGAAGCCGACCGTGGTGGTGGGTTTGACCGTGCTTCCTTCCAGTATCTCAGCACATCGCCTCAGGTAATAAGGCTTGATGCATACAGTGGCCACATCGTAATGGATCGCCACACGACATCCCCTCTCCAGCTCCTCATCGGTCATCTTGGGATGAAGCAACGAGTGGTCGATCATCTTGGCGATCTCCTCATATGTGTAATTCATCCCTCTTACCTCCCTCTGTTTTTCAGGAATCATATCACGGCCGCAGGATTGTTTCAACAGTGGATGGACAGCTACAGCTTCCCATGGTAAAAACGCTTTACGCCCTATGCTTTGTTTTCCTCCCTTGCTTTTGTGAGGTCAGAATATTACAATTGATGATCAAAGACTTTCGCTCTTATTTCCCTTGAGTGTAGCGGTTATCACCGATAGGAGACAGGAGGCAGGAAGTAGGGAGACAGGGTGACAAGGAGACAAGGGGACAAGGAGAAGAAAGAGACGTACTGCATAGGGCGTATTGCGACCGGCATGAGCAAGCTCATAAGCGTGGGAAAACCTGCCTCCTGCTTCCTGTTCCCTGTCTCCTTCCAACTCTGAGAAATAAGCACTTCTGACCTCTCAGATTTCTGCTACACTTAACGATAATATGAGCGAAGACTTTAAAAGGGGGGAAAGAGGTGCGAAGATGCGTCTGAAACCTCTGAGATCCTGTGTGGTCGGCTGTCGGATGGGATGTGTCCACGCGATGGCGATGGCCACGCTTGAGGATTATGACTTAGTCGCACTCTGTGATCTCAAGGAAGAGGTCGCTCGCAGGGCAGCCGTACAGGTGGGATGTCCGAAGGTCTACACGGATTATACTAGGATGTTAGCGGAGATCCAACCTGACGTCGTGACGATCGCAACGCCGACAAGCTCCCATGCAGAGCTCACCTTCCAGGCTATTGAGGCAGGGGTGAGAGGAATCTACTGTGAAAAGCCGATGGCGACCAACCTTGCCGACGCGAGGAGAATGGTCAGACTGTGCCGTGAAAAGGGGATCGCCCTGGTGATCAACCACCAGAGAAGGGTTGGCGCCGTCTATTATATGATGCATAAACTTTTGAAGGAAGGAGCCATCGGTGAGCCATATCTGATCCGCGGCAGTTGCGGAGGGGACGTGCTCAGCGATGGAACTCATACGGTGGATTCCATCCTCTACCTCGCAGATGATTGTGAAGCGAGATGGGTGTTCGGCCAGATCTACCGCGAAGAGCCGGACCCATCAGAGGAAAAATCGACCGGTTTCATCCCATCAGGCGGATGGCGCTACGGACATATGATCGAGACAGGGGCGATGGCGGTGCTCGAACTGGAAAACGGGTGGCGGGCGGAGATATTCACAGGTGGGATGCGTTTACCAGGACGGGGGTATCAGGATGTGGAGGTCTTTGGCTCCAAAGGAAGATTATGGCATCCAGGCGATCGGAGCAATCCATCCCTGCTGATCTGGAATGAGAAACCAGGCGGGTGGAAGATCGTCTCCATGGAGGAGCTGCCCGAGGAGTACAAACGATACGATCCTATCACAAACGGCTATCATCTTTTCGCCCAGACGATTCGAGAGGGAAGATATCATCCCCTCTGCGGGGAAAACGCATTAAGGGGTTTCGAGATCGTGATGGCGATTTATGAATCAGCACGGCTACATGCTAAGATAGAGCTTCCGCTTCATCAGGACCGCTTTCCGCTGGAGATGATGTACAAATCCTAGCCAGAAACCCTTCCATTCTCCCCGTTCTCTGTTCCCAGATAAAATCATACCATGAGCGTGGGATCGGTTCAACATCTTTTGACAACATTTCCGCTCTTATGCTATAATCTCACTGGAACATTCAAATTGAAAGCTGAATAGGGGAGGAGTCACTAGCGGGAAAACGCTCAGACGCCCGTTTCTAGCCAGGGGGAGAAGAGTTGAAGATCGCTGTTTCCGGCAAAGGGGGAGTAGGCAAAACGCTTCTTGCCGCTCTACTCGCCAGGTCTTTTTCGGGGGATGGCTATAAGGTGATAGCGATAGATGCTGATCCTGATGCTAATCTCCCAGCAACCTTGGATTTTCCCCATCCTTACGATATAACTCCTATAGTCGAGATGAAAGATCTCATAGAGGAGAGGACAGGTGCCAAGCCCGGCACGATAGGTGGATTTTTCAAGCTGAATCCCACCGTCGATGACATCCCCGATAAGTATTGTGTGGAGCATAACGGGATAAAACTGATGGTTATGGGCATGCCCAGACCGGGCGGCAGCGGCTGTTTCTGTCCCGAAAACGCCTTCCTCAAATCCCTCCTCCGCCATCTGCTCCTGAAAAGACAGGAGATGATCATAATGGATATGGAGGCAGGGATAGAGCATCTCGGCAGGGGAACGGCTGAAGGTGTCGATGCCCTTATAATAGTCGTCGAGCCAGGTACCAGAAGCATAGAGACCGCGTACAGGATAAAATCGATGGCCGATGATCTGAAACTCAGGAGGATCTTCGCTGTGGGAAATAAGGTTCGATCCGAGGAGGACAAAAAATTTTTGTCCGAAACCATGAGCCAGTTTAAGTTCCTTGGATTTATCCCTTACGACGAGAGGCTGATAAACGCTGAGATCGAGGGCAGACCCGTTCTCGAAAGCTCACCTGATGTTCTGAGGGCGGTCGAGGGGATTAAGGCTAACTTGATGAAAGAGGTGTCTTAAAATGGGTTACACGATAGGCGTCGCCGGTAAGGGCGGAACCGGAAAGACCACGGTGGCAGCCCTTATAATCCGGTACCTGAAGAAAACCGGAAGGACTCCGATCTTAGCCGTGGATGCCGACCCTAACTCGAACCTGGGAGATTCAATTGGGCTTCCGGTCGAGACCTCCATCGGAACTGTGCTCGATGAGTTCCTCAAAAGCAAGATGAGTCTGCCTCAGGGGATGCCGAAAAGCGCATACCTCGAGGTTCAACTGAACAGGGCCATCATCGAAAGCGAGAGCGTGGATCTTGTCTCCATGGGTAGGCCCGAAGGGCCAGGTTGCTACTGCTACCCGAACGAACTGTTGCGTAAATTCCTCGACGTCCTGAGCGAGAACTATCCGTACATAGTCATGGATAACGAAGCGGGGATGGAACACCTCTCGAGAAGAACGACGAGGGAGCTTGACCTTTTGCTTCTCGTCTCCGATCCCACGGTAAAGGGAATCCGATCGGCGGGAAGAGTGAAAAGGCTCGCTGAAGAGCTTGATCTCGATATAAAACAGATCTACCTCGTCGTGAATCGGGTGGACGGAGCTCTTAACCCCAGACTCGCTGAGGAGATAGAGAAGGAGGAGTTGGAGCTTCTACAGACCATCCCCGAGGATGAGCTTTTGCCCGAATATGATTTGGAGTACAAACCGCTTTTGGAGCTCCCCGAAAGCTCAAAAGCGGTTAAAGCCATAGATGAACTCATGTCGAAGGTAAATCTGACTGAGGAACGTTGAACGTGCGAACGTTCAACGTTAAACGTGTAAAAACGGAGGAGTAGATATGCCAAAGGAGATCGTCAGGGAAGATCCGAAGATGATCGGTGAGACATTTGAGCCCGGAAAGCCGACCGAGCCCTACGACTGGAGGAAAAAGCTGCAGAGCAGGGATGAGATACTGAAATACATCCAAACCGGGCTCAGATACTGGTATAGCAGCGATTGGTACGGCAGTGAAAAGAGGAAAACGCCGGCTTAAGGAGCGTTCATTGCGTTATCCTGCAACGTAACAAACGCTCAACGCAATAAACGCAAGTAAGGCAGAACTTATGCCATGGAGGTTGAGGAATGGCCTTTGAGATACCCAAGGTGACCTATACAGGCAAGATAAGGGAGATAACGATAGGCGTTGGAGAGAAGGCGGTTACGGTCGGAGGCGAAAGCTGCTATCCGTTTCACCTCTTCGAGGGCGAGATGCCCAACCCGCCTAAGATAGCGATGGAAGTCTGGGACTACGTCGACCCTGATGAATGGTCAGAAGCAGCCTTAGAGCCCTTCAAGGATGTCATAAACGATCCCGCCGCCTGGGCTCAAAAGTGCGTGGAGGAGTATAAACCCGACATGATAGCCGTGCAGCTCGTCAGCACCGATCCCAACACTCTGGACAGAGGGGCCGATGAGGCTGTGAAGACGGTGATGGAGGTGGCCGATGCGGTTGACGTACCTCTGATAGTCTGGGGTTGCGCCGATGAGGACAAGGATGCCGAGGTTCTGAGGCCCGTCGCCGAGGCGTGCGAGGGTAGGAGGATTGCTCTAGGACCGATTCAGGAGAAGAACTACAGACAGCTCGGTGCCACGTGCATCGCCTACAAACACATAGCGATAGCATCGACGCCGATCGACATAAATCTGGCCAAACAGCTCAACATCTTGCTCGGTGATCTGGGAGTCCCAGATGAGCAGATCCTCATAGACCCCACGGTCGGCGGGTTAGGGTATGGAATTGAATACGCCTACTCGGTTATGGAGAGGATGAAGATAGCGGCGTTGAGCCAGCAGGATGAAAAACTGGCCTTCCCGATAATCTGTAACATGGGGAAGGAGGTTTGGAAGGTTAAGGAGGCGAAGCTGAGCCAGGATGAGGCTCCCACGCTCGGCGATCTCAAAAAGCGTGGGGTCCTGATGGAGGCCATAACGGCCAAGATGCTCCTTTTGGCTGGGGCGGATATATTGATCATGCGTCATCCCGACGCTATTGAGCTCACGCGAGAAGCGATGGAGGAATTAACGAAGAGCATCTGAAAGCTAAAACCTGGTGAAGATATGGATATTTACCCTGCGCGGTTGAAACCTTTCAGGAGGAGAGGTAATGAAAAAGGAGAGAAAGGCGATTGAGGAATGCAGCATTGATACCTCTGTCCAATCCCTTTTAAAGAAAGCGAGGAAAGAAGGGATAGAAACCGTTTGGGACAGGCTGGAGGCGCAAACACCTCAGTGCCGCTTCGGTACCCTTGGTCTCTGCTGCAGAAACTGCGCTATGGGGCCCTGCAGGATAACCCCCAGATCGCCGAAAGGTGTCTGCGGGGCAACCGCCGATACGATCGCCGCCCGTAACTTCATAAGGATGATAGCCGGAGGGGCGGCCGCCCATTCCGATCATGCAAGGGCTGTGGCTGAATTGTTCCTCAAAGCCGTTAACGGCGAGGCCCCGGGATACGAGATCAAGGATGAACATAAGCTCTATCAGTTGGCGCTGGATTACGACGTGGAGATAGGCGATAGACAGACGGAGGAGATAGCAAAGGACGTCGCTGAGAAGGTGTTAGAGGAGTTCGGGAAGCAGGAGGGCGAGATACAGTTCATCAAAAGGGCACCGCTCAGAAGACAGGAACTCTGGCGTGAGCTTGGCGTGGTGCCAAGGGGCGTCGACAGGGAGATCGTGGAGATAATGCACAGAACCCATGTGGGCGTCGACATGGATTATCAACATCTGCTACTTCAGGGCGTTCGATGCGCGTTGGCTGACGGATGGGGAGGATCGATGATAGCGACCGAGCTGCAGGATATCCTCTTCGGAACGCCCGTCCCCGTCGCGGGAAGGGCAAACATGGGTGTGCTCAAAAGGGATGAGGTCAATATCATCGTCCACGGCCATGAGCCACTCCTTTCCGAGATGATACTCTACGCCGCCCAGGACGAGGAGCTGATCAAGCTGGCCAAGGATAAAGGCGCTAAAGGGATCAACATAGCCGGTATCTGCTGCACCGCCAACGAGGTTCTAATGCGACATGGTATCCCCCTAGCTGGAAACGTACTTCATCAGGAGCTGGCTGTGGCAACCGGCGTCACAGACGTTATGACGGTTGATATCCAGTGTATCATGCAGTCGCTGCCAGAGATAGCCGAATGCTTCCATACTAAAGTCGTCACCACCTCCCCTAAGGCGAAGATCCCCGGCGCTATCCATATAGAGTTCGACGAGGAAAACGCCCTTGAAAAGGCCAAAGAGATGATCTACATGGCTATCGAAAACTTCCCGAACAGGAGATCGAACACCTTCATACCGGAGGAGCAGGTGGATCTCGTCGCCGGCTTTTCGCATGAGACCATAGCGTATCTGCTCGGAGGTCTCTTCAGAGCATCCTACAGACCGCTGAACGACAACATAATAAACGGCAGGATAAGAGGGGTGGTGGGCGTCGTCGGCTGCAATAACCCGAAAGTTACACACGACTCAGCCCATGTCACCCTCGTTAAGGAGCTCATCAAGAACGATATATTGGTCCTCCAGACCGGATGTTCCGCTATCGCCTGTGCGAAGGCCGGCTTGATGATGCCCGAGGCCGCCAGGGAGTTCGCCGGGGATGGATTGGCCGAGGTGTGTGAGACCGTCGGAATACCCCCTGTCCTTCACATGGGCTCATGCGTGGATAACTCCAGGATACTGGTGGCCGCCACAGCCATGGTGAAGGAGGGAGGATTGGGAGACGATATAAGCGACCTTCCGGTCGCCGGCGCGGCTCCTGAGTGGATGAGCGAAAAGGCCATCTCCATCGGCCAGTACTTCGTCGCATCGGGCGTCTTCACCGTCTTCGGTGTGACATGGCCGACATTGGGAAGCGAAGCGCTCACGAAGCTTCTCTTCGAGGAGTTCGAGGATACGCTCAAAGGCAGATGGGCCTTCGAACCTGAGCCCAAAAAACAGGCCGATATGATCATTCAGCATATAGATGAAAAACGCAAGGCGCTCGGAATCGATAAGGCCAGGGAGAGGATCCTCTTCGACATGGCCATGAGAAGAGAGCTTGAATAGCGTTTATTGCGTTATGCGTTACCGGCGTTATTGCCTCACGCAACGAACGCTATAACGCGACAAACGGCATTAGGATCGAAAGGAGGATTCGGGATGTCCAAGATAATCGCCTCCGCAGCGATAAGGGGAGCACACAAGATAGTCGAAAGGGCCAAAAATAAATGGAAGGAGGCCGTCGACAGGTGGGGGCTTAACGAACCCGTGGGATTCCCCAACACAGCCTATTATCTGCCCATTATCTACGGTATACTCGGCATACCGGTCGAGAAATTGGGCGACATGGAGCAGGTCCTCAAGATATGTGAGAGGCTCCTGCCGCCGCCCGTCAAAGAGCGGGTTCACCTTCCCTACCTGGCCCCGGCTCTGGATGCCGGAATGGCCACCTTCTTCGCCGAGGAGATAATTGAGGCGATACGATACCTGGAGGATCCGGATTTCTATACCAAAACGGAGGAGCCGAACGAGAAGACCATATGGCTCGGCGCCGCCGACGATATAATCCTGCGCAAAAGAGGTATAGAGTTCGTCGACGGAACGGCGCCGGGGTTTGCCGCGATCTTAGGAAGCGTGCCGGACAACGAGACGGCGGTCAAGATCGCAAGGGAGCTCCAGCAGAAAAACCTATATGTGTTCATGGCGGCAGAACATGAGGGTAAACGCTTCGCCGAGCAGCTTGTGGAGGAGGGAGTCGACATAGGATGGCCGACAAGGCTCGTCTCCTTCGGTCCCGATATCACCGCCGCTGTCTTCGCCATAGGCTTCGCCACACGAGTCGCCATGTCCTTCGGCGGGATACAGCCGGGCGATTTCAGGAAGATACTGATCTACAACAAGGACAGAACCTTCGCCTTCGTGATGGCGCTGGGACATGTCACGGAGGAGTGGTATGCCAACGCTGCAGGAGCTATCAACTGGGGATTCCCGACCATAGCCGACACACCCATCCCTCAGATCCTGCCGACCGGAATCTGCACATACGAGCACGTCGTCTCCAATGTGCCCCACGATCAGATAGTCTCCAAATCCATAGAGGTCAGAGGGCTCAAGGTGACCATCACCGAGGTTCCCGTGCCCGTTCCCTATGCTCCGGCGTTCGAAGGCGAAAGGGTTAGAAGAGATGAGCTTTACTTCGAGAGCGGCGGCGGAAAGAGCCACGCCTGTGAGTTCCTCAGGATGAGGGACATGAGGGAGGTGGAGGACGGGAAGATTGAGGTGATCGGACCGGACCTGGATGATATTCCTGAGGGATCACTCAGACCGCTTGCAGTGGTGATTGATGTCGCCGGAAGAAGGATGAAGGAGGAGTTCGAGCCGATACTGGAGAGACAGATCCACGACTTCATAAACTACGCCCACGGCGTTATGCACATGGGTCAGAGGGACATCGCCTGGATCAGGATCTCCAAGGCAGCCAAAGAGGCAGGATTCAGGCTCAAACATCTCGGCGATATAATCCACGCCAGACTCCACCAGGACTTCGGCCAGATCATCGATAAGGTCCAGGTGACGATCTACAGCGAAGAGGATAAGGTAAACGAGATACTGGAGATGGCCAGACCCGTTTACAGGGCGAGGGACGAGAGAATCGAAGGGATGCGAGACGAGGAGGTTGATACCTTCTACTCCTGCACGTTGTGCGTTCCCAAGGGCGAACTGATCCTCCTTCCCGATGGCTCCTTTAAGAGGGTTGAAAGGCTCTTCGACGAAGGATCGGATGATTTCGTCCTCTCCCTGAATGGGGACAAATTCCAGCCCAGACGGATAGAGGAGCTCTTCCTTAACCCGACCCGCCAGATCTACAGGATCACCCTCTCAAACGGCAATCGACTCTCGCTGACCTACAATCACAAGGTGCTGGTCGATAGGCCGGAGGGACTCGTTTGGATCGAAGCCTCAAATCTGAAGCCGGGTGATTGGCTTGTCTCGCCCTCGATCACCAGGATAGCGGCCCAGGAGAAGGTACCCTATCTGGTGGATCTGTTGCCCGCCGATATGAAGGTCTCAGACGTCGGGTTCCTCATGCGACTGAGGGACAAGGTTCTCGGGAGATACGGCTCACCGGCGAAGGCCTCCAGGGAACTAGGAGTGCCGTATAACCGACTGTATAGCGCCCTGTATTTCGGCCGCGCCGATCTGCGTTCCCACCATCGCCTGACACTCGAAGAGCTGAAGGGAATATGTGAGAAGGTAGGCTGGAACTGGGATGAGGCGAAAGGCGAAATATGCGAATTCAGCGGCGAAAAGGGGCTGGGATATAGGCTCAATAAGCTGACCTTAGATGAAGAGATCATGTACCTGGCAGGATTGGTGGCATCAGACGGATGTGTGGTCAGGAGAGGCAAAGGAACGTTTGTCCAGTTCACCAACTCGGAACCCGCCCTGATAGAGGAGTTCGATAGGATTCAAATGGAACTCTTCGGTACCAAGTGTGAAAGAACGGAACTTGAGCCCAGGGAAAGCCTTTCAGATACTTTGAGAATCGTGGGCAGACGACCGATCACAGTATTGCACGTTCATAATCCGATTATCGGGAAGCTTATGCTGGGATTAGGGATCGGATCGGGTGGAGAAGATGAGGGGAAATGGAACGGCGAGTTCATCTCCACGCTGCCGCCTTCCCTCGTCGCTGCCTTTCTGAGGGGCCTCTTCGACGGAGACGGCCACGTGACCGATAAACATATCTGCATCTCCTGTGGCAGATACAGAGAAGCCCAAAACATCCTGTTGCTTTTGAAGAAGCTCGGCATCAGCACATACATCTCTGAGACGACACGCGGATATCAGGTCTGCACCCGAAGTGGAAGGGATTTCCTGACCTTCCGCGAGATCATCTCTTCACGCCACCCCGAAAAGAGAAGGAAGATGATGGAGACGCAAATCCCATTCGACGATAACCATGTCTCCAGAACTGAGAGGCTCCCGCTGATGTGCGGCTCGATCCTGAAGCGGCTGATAGACCGATATGATGTGGAGGTTACAAAGTTGCCGGTCGATTACAAGACCCTCCGTGCGTGGATATCCGGTGAAAGCCCCATATCGAAGGAGAAAATGGGGATCGTGTTGGATGAATTGAGGGAGAAGGTGAACGGGGAAGATGAGGATTATCGGGAGCTCCTGCGCTGGACGAACTCCCCCATAAGCTTTGAGAAGGTGAGAAAGGTCGAGCCGGTGGAATACAACGAGGATGTGGTGTACAACTTCAGCGTCGAGCAGACCCACAATTACCTAGTCAACGGCATAGTGGTCAAGAATTGTCAAAGCTTCGCCCCAAATCACGTCTGCATCGTTACTCCCGAGAGAACAGGGCTCTGCGGCGCATACAACATCCTCGATTGCCAGGCCTCTTACGAGATCAACCCCACAGGTCCTAACCAGCCCGTCCCGAAAGGCGATCTGATAGATGCTAAACTTGGGCAGTGGAAGGGAGTTAATGAGTTTGTTCGGAAAGCTTCCAGAGGCGCCGTTGAGAGGGTCAGCATCTACAGCCTCATGGTCGATCCGATGACCACATGCGGTTGCTGTGAGTGTATAGCCGTCGTCCTGCCCCTTTGTAACGGTTTCATGACCGTCAACCGCGAGTTCCAGGACATGACACCCTGCGGGATGAAGTTCACCACGCTGGCCGGGACGGTAGGCGGAGGACAGCAGACGCCGGGTTTCCTGGGTCACAGCAAATACAACATCACTCAGAGGAAATTCATGGCCGCTGAGGGCGGGATATTGAGGCTGGTGTGGATGCCGAAGATGCTAAAGGAGGAGATATGGGAGAGGCTCGTCAAACGGTGCGAGGAGATCGGCGTGCCGGACCTCGTGGATAAGATCGCCGATGAGACGATCGCTCAGACCGAGGAGGAGGTACTCGAGTTCATGCAGAAGGTAGGCCATCCCGCCCTCGAGATGGAGCCGATATTATAATCATTTACAGTCGAGGGTCGAGAGTCAAGAGTCGAGAGATAAGATTTTCGTCCCTTGACCCTCGACTCTTGATCCTTGACCGGCTCACCAGTGGGTTTTTGAATGGCGGCGTAGCCGAATGAGCTAATGACTACAAATGTTTGTAATATGGAGGGGATAGAATGGCTCTGACCGGAATTGAGATATACAAAAAGCTTCCCAGGACAAACTGTAAGGAGTGCGGGTTTCCCACATGCCTCGCATTCGCCATGAACGTCGCCGCTGGAAAGGTGGGACTCGAGCAGTGTCCATATGTCTCCGAGGAGGCAAAGGCTGAGCTTTCAGAGGCCTCCGCACCACCCATAAGGACCGTCGAGATAGGAACCGGCGATAACGTCGTCAAAATCGGCGGCGAGACGGTACTGTTCCGTCACGAGAAAACATTCGTCAATCCTCCGGGGATGGCCATACTCATCACCGACTCGATGGAGCCGGAGGAGGTGGATGAGAGGCTGCGTAAGCTTAAGGAGCTTCAATATGAGAGAGTCGGGCTGATACTGAAGGGTGAGATGGTGGCCCTGAAGGATACAACCGGAGATGCTGGGCAATTCCTCCAGCTCGTTGACAGGGTGACCCAGGCCGATGGATACGCCATGATACTGATGAGCGAAAACCCCGATGTGCTGGCGGAGGCCCTGAAGAGATGTGCCACGAGAAAACCCCTCATCTACGCGGCGACGAAGGATAACGCCGATCAAATCGGCAATTTAGCTAAGGAGAAATCCTGTCCCGTGGTCGCTAAGGGGGAAAACCTGGAGGAGCTCTCACAGGTCTCATCCAAGCTGATGGATCTCGGATTGAAGGAGATAGTCCTTGATTCCGGCGCCAGGGATCTTAAAACCGCACTCCAGGATCAAATAGCCATCAGACGCGCAGCGCTGCTCGAGAAGTTCAGACCTTTCGGCTTCCCAACCATAACCCTGCCCTGTGAGATGACGGATGATCCCATGAAGGAGACGCTGATCGCCTCGGCGCTGATAGCCAAATACGCCGGCATAATCGTCCTTTCGAACTTCGAGGGACACAGCCTCTTCCCACTGCTGGTCGAGAGGTTAAACGTCTACACCGATCCGCAGAGGCCGATGTCCGTGGAGGAGGGGGTCTACGAGATAGGAACGCCGAATGAGGAATCCCCCGTGCTCGTGACCACTAACTTCTCGCTCACCTACTTCGTCGTCTCCGGTGAGATAGAGAACAGCAGGATGCCAAGCTATCTGTTGGTTAAGGATACGGAAGGTCTCTCGGTGCTGACGGCCTGGGCGGCCGATAAGTTCGTCGCTGAGACCATAGCGCCCTTCGTCAAAAAGAGCGGCATAGAGGGGAAGATCAAACACCGCAAGATCATAATCCCCGGATACGTCGCCAGGATAGCGGGTGAACTTGAAGATGAGCTCGGGGATTGGGAGGTTCTCGTCGGCCCCCGTGAGGCTTCAAGCATACCCGCTTATCTGAGGGAGGTCTGGAAGTGATACTCATAGGCGAAAACATAAACATCATGTCCCGCAAAATCAGCAGGGCGGTCAAAAAAAAGGACAAGAAGGTGATCCAGGACCTGGCCGTGAAGCTGGCTGAAAATGGAATGGATTACCTGGATCTGAACATCGGCCCTGCCAGAAAACAGGGACCGGAACTGATGAAATGGATGGTGGAAACCGTCCATGAGGTCGTCGATCTGCCTTTCTTCCTGGATACGACCAACGTCGAGGCCATAAGAGCTGGGCTTGAGACATGTAGGGACGGAAGATCTTCCACCCCTCCCGTCATAAATTCCATCTCATGCAGACCCGATAGGATGGAGGCGCTTTTCCCTTTGGTTAAGGAGTTCGACGTGCCGTTCGTCGGGCTGTTGTTGGGAGTCGAAGGTGTGCCGAGGGACGCGAGCGAGAGAGGAATTCTGCTGGCCGATTTCGTCGCCAAAGCGGGTGAGGAGGGAATACCGCCGGATAGGATCTGGGTAGATCCGATCATCCTCCCCGTTACCTCCCAACAGGATCAGGTCAAAGAGGTGGTCGAGTTCATGAGCATGTTCGATGATCTGGGGTTAGGATGCCTTTCGACCTGTGGGCTTTCAAACGTCTCAAACGGAGCTCCTACCGAGCTGAGGCCGATTCTCAATAGGACATACCTCATCATGCTCAAGAGATACGGCATGCAATCGGCGATAGTCGACGGTCTGGATGAGGAGCTGATCAGGATAGCGAGGGGTGAGCGCGAGGATCTGGAAAAACTCGTCCATAAGGCGATGGACGGCGAAGGGATAGATCTGTCGGAGCTCTCCGAGGAAGAGGTCAATTACGTTAAAACCACAAACGTGCTGATGGGCAGGTCGCTCTACTCGCATTCGTGGCTGAGAGTCTGAAAGCGGTAGGGGCGCAAGGCCTTGCGCCCCTACGAGAAGAAGACATGGGATCAGTAAAATAACCAACCCTTGTCCCTCAATCGTTCCGTCAGTTGATATAGCTAAACTACTGTGGGTAAATCGGAGGATACCTTAAAATCGCTTCTGGAAAAAGCTAAAACGATCTCTTCCCCCTTTAAAAGGAAGCTGTACGTCGTCGCCCTGCTGACAGAAGCCTTGAAGCCCTACGATATCAGGCCGATAGTTGTAGGTGGAGCGGCCGTTGAATTCTATACCCTCGGAAATTACGCAACTCTTGACGTCGATCTGGTCAGCGGTGGATATGAGAGGATAGATCACATCCTCAGAGGATGGGGGTTCACAAAACGGGGAAGATATTGGGAAAATGTGGAGCTGGATATAGCTATCGAAGTGCCTGATTCTGAACTTGCCGGATCGTATGATAAGATAATCGAGGTCGAAATCGAAGGTATGAGCCTTTATGTTATCGGCGTGGAGGATCTGATAATAGACAGACTTAACGCTTTTGTTTATTGGAGATCCGAGAGGGACGGCGAGTGGGCGAAACAACTTATGGCGCTT
>Ga0190363_1001028_pt1 | contig 16787 bp, 16 predicted proteins | sample 48721867_MG_FD_161272 | JGI IMG/M metagenome (GOLD analysis project Ga0190363, IMG submission 161272) | Hydrothermal vent microbial mat bacterial communities from Southern Trench, Guaymas Basin, Mexico - 4872-18-6-7_MG | ecosystem: Environmental > Aquatic > Marine > Hydrothermal vents >... | reverse complement strand
CCTCCGATAAAGATTTTAAAAAAGGATGTGGAGAGAATATCTTGTTCTCTTTTCGTTGACAAGGTGTGGTTTTTGATGATAACCTTTGAGGGTTGTTGTTTCTTCTGTTTATTTCGTTCGGGATGAAAGAGGCGTGAAAGGCCCAATAGACGAGAAGAAGAGAGAACACGTCACCCTGGGGGTTTCTGACTTTCCCGCTACCCAATTTTTTATTCATCTCTCACGGGGAACTCGCTATTTCAGGGACAAGGAGTTTGAGAAGGCGATCACCGAATGGGAGGCGGCCACGCGCCTCAGGCCTGAACTCGTCCGTCTGAAGAAGATCCCGGGCAGCATCCTCTTCAAGGGAGATTTGGGACAGGTCCCCCTTCTGGGTTTCCTTTACGCCGTCTACTCCAACGGCCAGACGGGCATAGCCATAGTGAGGAACGAGTTTGCCTTCAAGGAGGTCTTCTTCAAAGAGGGGTGGATCGTCTTCGCCAGGACGACCAAATCGGAGGAGAGGATCGGGAACTTCCTCCTCCGTCGGGAGGTGATATCCGAGGAGTCCCTGGAACGCCTCGCCCTTCAGGCCAAGAAGGAGGGGAAAAAGCTGGGCTTCTTCCTGGTGGAGAAGGGGTTTCTCTCCGAAAGGGAGCTTCAGGAGATCCTGGAGTTTCAGGTAAAGGAGATCCTCTGTGACCTCTTCACCTGGCGGGAGGGGGAGTTCTTCTTCGCGGAGAAGGAAGTGGGCGATGAGGATGTGGTCGTCAGTTACACCCCCCTCGATATCGCCCTCATGGCCGCCCGACGGGCCCTCGATTTCTCCACCTTCCGCAAGATGATACCCCACAACCGGGTGATCTTCCGCATCTCCCCCCACATAGAGAGGGATAAAGAGAAGGTGATGGAGAAACTGGATGCCAACGAGAAGTTCATCTTCTCCCTCATAGACGGCACCAGGAACATAGATCAGCTCATCCGCTTCAGCGGTAATGATGAGATATCTGTAATAAACATCCTGTACCGCCTCGTTACCATGGGGCTGATCACCAAGTCTAAGGATATCGGGGTCTACGAGGATCAGGCCTACAAGGAGATAAGCGGGTTCCTCACCACCCTGGTGAAGATCCTCGAATCCTTCGTCAAGGCGATGGAGACGGAGATAGGCGTTAAGGCGAGGGAATTGGTGGAGAAGGCAAAGGGGAAACTCTCTTTGGATTACCAGAAGGTCTTCCTCAACTACCCTCCAAAGGAGGAAAAGCGCTTCGAGCCCAGCATCATTCTGAGGAACATCTCCCGTTACTTCCCCGATCCCGACAAGAGGTTCATCTTCATCGACGCCTTTTACGAGCTTTTCACCCATCTCCTTGACGATATGAACAGGATATTGGGGGAGACCTGGACAAAGAAGGTGGTGCATGAGCTGGAGGCCTATCGAAGTGAGGTCCACAAGACCTACCCCGATAGCCCGAACAAGAGGAAATTGGTATCTTATTTGGACAAACTCATGGCTTTATATGGAGGGTGACAAAGTGATCGTTTCGGGAGATCTCACCACTGTGGTCTTTCTCCTCTTTTTGATGATAGCGATCTATATGATCATCATTATCGTCTTTTATTACGCCAGGAGGAAATATAAGGGGGGGGTGATAGAGGCCGTCATAAACATGATAATATGTACCGTTGGGTTCCTGCTCGTCTCCGACCTTTCTCTCTTTCTGTCCAATACCTATGGATTGAGGCTGGCCTTCACCACCCATGTGGTTTTCAAGATCCTTGCCATGGTCTTCCTCTCCATTGGGGGGTTGAAGTTCTTTGTCAAGTGATAGGATATAAGGCATGAAGCTCATCGAAGGGATATACTTCTACCCGTGGCTCAGTCTGTACGAGAACAACTGCAACACCTATCTTCTCAGCGGGGAGGTGCTCACCCTGGTGGATGTGGGGCACCTGAAGCACGTTCCGAGGTTACTCACCGAGATAGAGAGGGACAGGATCTCGCTGAAGGATCTCTCCCTGATCATCTCCACCCACCTCCACCCTGACCATCACGAGGGCGTAGAGCTCTTGGGCAGAAAGGACCTCTTAGTTGCCTTCCACCGGGAAGAGGAGCGTCACCTGCGGGAGTACGGGTATCAGCTTTATCAGGGGATGGGCCTTTCGGTTCCTTCCAGAAAGCCTGATTTTTACCTGCAGGAAGGGGAGCTTCTTCTGGGGCAGGACCGGTGGCAGGTTCTCCATGTCCCGGGTCATTCGCCGGGTTCCATCTGCCTCTACTCCCCTCAGAGAAAGGCCCTCATCTCAGGGGACGTGGTATTTCTGCGAGGGGTGGGCAGGACCGACTTTTACGAAGGCGATGGGAAGGCCCTCGCTGAGGGTATAGAGCGTCTCTCCCGGCTCGACATAGAGTACCTCCTTCCCGGGCACGGCGAGATCATCGTGGGGAAGAGGCTTGTTAAGCAGAACTTCGACTGGATAAAGGAGCAGATCCTTCTCCTATGAGAGGTCCAGTATCCTCCGCAATTCCTCCCTGGCCTTCTCTTCCAGTCCCTTGAGGGAACTCTCCCAGGAGGGATGCACTTCTGGGTTGGGATCAACGGCATCTCCCCGGATGCCCCTTTGGGAGAAGAGCCTCCTCAGTTCCTCCTTTACCCTTTCAGTCTCCTCTTCCCTTCCCTTCCGGTACCTCTCCACCACCTCCCTCACCTTATCTCCCACCCCCTCTCCCTTGAGGAGCTCCAGGGCCTCTATCCACCTCTCCGATGGCGAAAGGAAGGAGAACTCCTGGCAGATCAGGGAGACCAGGGCCCTTTTCACCGACTCAGGAGTCCTGGAGAGCTCTTCCCTTAAGGCCTCGATCCTCTCCCCTCTTCCCTTGAGGTAACGGGAGAAGATCCCCCTTGCCTTCTCCTCCTCTTCCTTCCTGTGGAACTCCTCCCTCTCCTCAGGGGTTATCTCCAGCTTCTTCACTTTCTCCATCACCAGGTCCAAGGTACTCTTTATCTCCGCCACCTCTTCACCTCCTCATCTGATTTCGACCCTCACCCACCGGGAAAGGGGACCCTCATTTCTCCGTGGCGAGTTATCAACGGCTCCGACGGCGTAAACGTAGCACCCCTTCGAGAGGAGACGATCGGAGTAAGCGGTCTCTTTCAACGGGAAACTGTTCAGCCGCTCAAACCTCAGCTCCTCACACCCCTTGCGGTACACGTAATAGCCCAGGACGTCCTCCTCCTCTGAGGGGAACCAGTCGAGCTCCACCGTTCCCTCCTTCACAAAGGCCACCAGGCCAACAGGGGGGGAAGGGGGTGTCAGGTCCTCCGGGATAACCGTCACCTCCTCTGAGCTTCCCCCTTCGATGAGGGTTTCGCCCGATCTGGCCAGTGTCCTCACCACGTAAAAGTACCTCTTCCCGTTCAGGACCCCTCTGTCGGCAAATTCCTCCTTTCCCTTTACCCTTCCGACCGGTTTTAAGGGGTAGTCCTCTCCCTCCTCCCTCCGGTAGACGTGGTATCCCCATGCCCCTTTGATCCCTTCCCAGTGGAGGTATACCCGGCGATCGTCTCCCTTCGCAAAGACCCCCCTGGGGGGAGGTGGCGGGGCAATCCAAGTGACCCGGACCTCGTTGGAGGGGGGACCCGCGAACCCCCAGTGGTTTACGCCCCTTACTCGATAACGGTAAGTCATCCCTGTCTCAAGGTGGGTATCCTCCCAAAGAAAGGCCCCTTTTCCCTTTGGTACCTCGATCTCCCTCCACGGGGAGAGGGAGATGGGGCAGCGAGGGCAGCTTCCCTCCCCCCGCAGGATCTCGAACTCCACTATGTCGGCCGGCTTGCTCCCGTCCACGTTCTTTTTGGGGAGGCCCCAGCTGAGGTAGAGTCTTCCTTCCCTCACTATGGCCCTGAGATCTCCTGGGGCCTCAGGGACGATCAAGTCCGGGGGCGTGGGAGGGGCCTTGACCCCGCAGGCCGCAAGGAGCAGGGCGAAGAGTATCCATCTCCTCATAGCCCCAGCTCCCCTTTCGCCCTCTTGATGGCCTCCTTGACCCTCTCGGGAGCCGTCCCCCCCGGGAGGGAGCGCCTCCTCACTGCATGCTCCAGGTCCAGATACCGGTACACCCCCTCGTCTATGAGGGTGGAGAAACGACGGAACTCCTCAAGGGAGAGCTCCTCCAATCCCTTTCCCCGCTCCTCCGCGTACCGGACGATCTCCCCCGTGATCCTATGGGCCCTTCGGAAGGGCACGCCTTTCCCCACCAGGTAGTCGGCCAGCTCGGTGGCCAGGGAGTAGTCCTCCGAGGCCGCCTCCTTCATCCTCTCCTCATTGGCGGTGATCCCCTCGATCAGGGGGCTTAGGATCTTCAGGGCGGCCTTCAGGGTATCGACCGCATCGAAGAGGGGTTCCTTATCCTCCTGAAGGTCGCGGTTGTAGCTCAGGGGTAACCCCTTCATGGTGACCAGGAGGGAGAGGAGGGCTCCGTAGACCCTTCCCGTCTTCCCCCGAACGAGTTCCAGGACGTCCGGGTTCGCCTTCTGGGGCATGATGCTTGAGCCGGTCGAGAAGGCCTCGGGCAACCTCAGGAAGCCGAATTCAGGAGAGGACCAGAGGATGAGGTCCTCGGCGAGCCTGCTCAGGTGCATCATGAGGATGGAGGAGGCGGCAAGGAACTCTATGATGAAATCCCGATCGCTCACCGCATCCACACTGTTGGCGCTGATGGAAGAGAAACCGAGAAGCTCCCTCAGATATTCCCTGTCCACGGGATAGGGGTTTCCCCCGAGGGCACCGCTTCCCAGGGGCATGACGTCCACCCTCTTTTTGCAATCGGCAAGCCTTTCCTCATCCCTTCTAAGCATCTCGTAATAAGCCATGAAGAGATGGGAGAAGAGGACGGGCTGGGCCTTCCTCAGGTGGGTGTACCCGGGCATTATCGCCCCCAGGTTCTCCTCGGCTTTCTTTACCAGAGAGGCCATGAGGTCCCTCAGAAGGCCCCCGATCTCCTCCATCTCTTCTTTGAGGAAGAGGCGGATGTCGAGTGAGACCTGATCGTTCCTGCTGCGGCCCGTATGGAGCTTCCCCCCTTCCTCTCCCACCTTTTCCATAAGCCTCCTTTCCACGTGCATGTGGATGTCCTCCCAGCGGGGGGAAAACTCCAACTCCCCCCTCTCTATCTCCTTCCCTATCTCCTCCAGGGCCCTAATGATCCTCGTCCCCTCTTCCTCGGAGATGACCCCTGCCTTCATCAAGGCCCGGCAGTAGGCGATGCTTCCCCTGATATCGTGGCTCCAGAGCCTCCTGTCAAAGGAGATGGAGGAGGTGAACTCCTCCACCAGCTCCTCGGTTTTCTCCCGAAAGCGCCCTTCCCAGACCTTCTCCATTCCTATCCCCTGGGGCCGAATATGGCGGTGCCTATTCGCACCATCGTGGCCCCCTCCTCTATCGCCACCTCGAAGTCGGCCGACATTCCCATGGAAAGCTCCTTCAACGGGAACCCCTTTCCGTTAAGCCTCTCCTTGAGACGCCTTAAGGCCACAAAGTAAGGGCGACTCTGCTGCGGATCGGGGGAGAAGGGGGGCATGGTCATAAGCCCCACGAGCCGAAGCCCTTTGAGTCCTGCTATCCCCTCGGCCAAGGCCTCCACCTCCTCCTCCCTCACCCCTGATTTGGTCTCCTCGCCCGAGAGGTTCACCTGGATGAGGACCTCGATGGTGCGCCCTTGGAGCACTGCCCGGCGGTCCAGCTCCTGGGCCAGCCTGAGGCTGTCCACTGAGTGGACGCACTCGAAGAACCTCGCCACGTATTTGGCCTTGTTGGTCTGCAGGTGCCCTATCATGTGCCAGCGGACCCTGGAGCCTATCTCCTCGTATTTCCTCCGGGCCTCCTGCACGTAGTTCTCCCCAAGGATCTCGACCCCTGCCTCCATCGCCTCCCTTATCCTCTCGGTATCCACCCCCTTTGTAGCAGCCACAAGCTTTATCTCCTCAGGGGACCTCCCCGCCCGAAGGGCCGCCTCAGCGATCCTCTCCTTCACCCTGGCCAAGTTTCCCCTCACATCTACCTTCTTGGCCTCCATATACCCAGTTCCCTCAAGTGGCGCAGCACCTGGGCCAGAGGAAGGCCCACCACGTTGGTCCATGAGCCCTCTATCCATTCTACCATAAAGCTGCCCCTTCCCTGGATAGCGTAAGCACCGGCCTTGTCCATCGGCTCCCCCGTTGACACGTACCAGGCGATCTCCTCCTCGGTAAGAGGGATGAACTTCACCCTGGTCTCACACCTGTCCAGTATGCTCTTCCCCTCATCGGCCTTAAGAAGAGCATAGGCCGTTATCACCCTGTGTTCCCTCCCGGAGAGGAGTCGGAGCATCTTCTTCGCCTCCTCCTCATCCTCCGGTTTCCCCAGGATCCTTTCCCCCAGCACGACCACGGTATCGGCGCCCAATATCCAGCTCCCCGGATGGGTCCTGGCGACCTCCTGGGTCTTCATCGTGGCTACCCTCAGGGCAAATTCTCCTGGTTCTTCCCCCCTGAAGGGTCGTTCTTTCACCTCAGGCACCACCACCTTCACCTCCACCCCCGCAGACCGAAGCAGCTCCACCCTCCGAGGAGATCGGGAGGCGAGAATCAGCCCCTCATTCATAATGGCGGAGGGGAACGTTACTTATGGATGGATCTGACGACGAGGAGGACGGCTTCGCCCTTCCCCACGTTCTCCCACTGATAGGGGAGGCTTCCCTTGAAGAGGAGGCTGTCTCCCTCTTCCAGGACGTATTTGTCCTTCTTCAAGGTGACCTGGACCTTCCCCTTCAGGCAGTAAAGCATCTCATCGCCCAAGTGAGTGGTACCCCTTCCGCTGCTCTTCGCTCCTTTCTGAGCGGAGAGGATGAACCCCTCAAGCCCCTGCTGGATCAGACCGGTTCCCAGGCTCTCGAGCCTTACGTTCTTCTCCTTCGTCTCCAGGGTGCTCCGCTCGTCCTTTTTGGTGAAGATGACCTCCTCGGTCTTCTCCTCGTCGAAGAAATAGCTCATCCCCACCCCTAAGGCCCTGCTTATGTTATACAGGGTGTTCACGGTGGGGGAGGTGATGTTCCTCTCGATGAGGCTCAGCGTATTGACCGATAGCCCGCTGAGCTTGGCAAGGGTGCGCAGGGATATGCGCTTTTCTCCCCGTATTGCCTTCAGTTTGCTTCCAATGTCCAACTCACGCCTCTCCATCTCTACCCTCCTTTTATAAGATCATGGGTGATCTCTACCATTATTTTATTCCTTTCAGAAAAAAATTGCAACTTTTTTTTCGCTTTTTAGTAAAAAATCCCCTCCTTGTTAATGGGCAGCCAAGGAGATGAAGAATCCCGCTGCCATCAGGGTGCCTATCACCCCTGCGACGTTGGGTCCCATGGCGTGCATTAGGAGGAAGTTCTTCGGGTCTGCTTCTGCCCCGAGCTTCTGGCTCACCCGGGCGGCCATGGGGACGGCGGAGACCCCGGCAGAGCCTATGAGGGGATTGATCTTCTCCTTGAGAAAGAGGTTCATAAACTTCGCAAAGAGCACTCCCCCGGCGGTACTGAAGATGAAGGCCACAAGGCCCAAGGTGAATACCAGAAGGCTCTCGGGTCTCAAGAACTTCTCGGCGCTCATCGTGGCCCCCACCGAGATGCCGAGGAAGATGGTGACGATGTTCATCAGTTCGTTCTGGGCGGCATCCGAGAGCCTCTTCACCACTCCGGACTCCCGGAAGAGGTTACCAATCATGAACATCACCATGAGGGGGGCCGCTGCCGGGACGATCAGGCACGAGATGAGGCACACCCCCATGGGGAAGAGGATCTTCTCCAGCCTCGATACGGGGCGGAGTTGTCTCATCGTGATCTTGCGCTCCTTTTCGGTAGTGAGGAGTTTCATCACCGGGGGCTGGATTATGGGGACAAGGGACATGTAAGAATAGGCGGATATGGCCGTCGCCCCCAGCAGATGGGGGGCCAGGTGGACGGTGGTATAGATGGTGGTGGGGCCGTCAGCCCCTCCGATTATCCCGATGGAGCAGGCTTCAGGGATGTTGAAACCTAACAGCAGCGCCCCGAAAAAGGAGACATACACCCCGAACTGGGCCGCAGCCCCCAACAAGAGGGTCTTGGGGTTAGCGATGAGGGGGCCGAAGTCGGTCATCGCCCCCAGCCCGAGGAAGATAAGGGGCGGGATCACCTCCCACTCCAATCCGTAGTGGTAGAAGATGTAGAGGAGCCCCTTGGGGTCCTTATCCATCAGTCCAGTCAGGGGAAGGTTCACGGCGAATATGGCGAAACCGATGGGCAAGAGCAGGAGGGGCTCATAGTCCTTCTTTATCGCCAAATAGATGAAGGTGAAGCCGATAAACCACATGATCACCTGACCCAAGGTCAGGTTCAGGAAACCGCTTTTGGCGAGCATGATGCCGAATAGACTCTCCATTTCTCTCCTCCTCAGTCTTTCTTCTTCTCGATCGCCTTCACGATCTTACCCATGAGCTCGATGAAGAACACCAGGACCGCCAGGGTCAAGAAGACCCCGGGGAATCCGATGGAAAAGATCTTAAATGCCTTTTCCCACATCACCTCTTCCTCCATTTGAGAATTTACGCACAAGTATTATCACAATCATGTGCCTTTTACAAGAGGTAAAATTTTTCTGGACGGTTAGAGTTATGCTAAGATGGGGGTGATGGAAAGGGTTGGTATGACCACCACCGTTCCCATCGAGGTGATCTATGTGGCAGGGGAGGTCCCTGTGGACCTGAACAACATCTTCATCACCGATCCCGATCCTGAGGGCCTCCTCGTTCAGGCCGAGATGGTTGGGTTCCCCCGCAGCAGTTGCGGTTGGATAAAGGGGATTTACAGCGTGGCCCGAAAGAGGGGGATCAGGAAGGTCATCGCCGTCACCCAAGGGGACTGCAGCAACACCCACGCCCTGATAGAAGTCCTGCAGATGGAGGGGGCGGAGGTCTTCCCCTTTGCCTTCCCCTATGACAGGGACAGGGGTCTCCTTGAGGCCCAGATCGAGAGGATGATGGAGCACTTCGGTGTAAGTTGGGAGGAGGTCCGAAAGGAGAAGGAGCGCCTCGACAGGGTCCGCTCCAAGGCCCATGAGATCGATCGCCTCTGCTGGGAGGAGGGGAAGGTGAGTGGCTTTGAGGATCATTACTTCCTGGTCAACACGAGCGACATGAAGGGGGATCCCGAGGGCTACGAGAGGGAGATGGATGAGTTCCTGAGGGAAGCAAGGTCCCGGGCCCCTTACCGGGAGGAGGTGAGGTTGGGCTTTGTGGGGATCCCTCCCATCTTCACCGATTTCTACCAGTTCTTCGAAGAACATGGAGCAAGGGTGGTCTTCAACGAGATCCAGCGCCAGTTCAGCATGCCCTTCCAGACCGACGATCTGGTGGAACAGTACCTCCTTTATACCTATCCCTACTCCTTCTTCTTCCGCCTTCAGGACATAAAGAGGGAGGTGAAGAGGAGGGAGGTGGACGGGGTGATCCACTACGTGCAGGCCTTCTGCTTCCGCCAGATTCAGGACATCATCCTGAGGAAGGAGCTGGATCTTCCCATCCTCACGGTGGAGGGGGACAGACCCATCGCCCTGGACGGAAGGACGAAGCTGCGGCTGGAGAGCTTCCTCGAGATGCTCCGGCAGAGGAAGGGGAGGTGGGTCTAATGGTGGAGCTTGATGGCTCCTATGGCGAGGGGGGTGGACAGATCGTCCGTACCGCGGTGGGGCTTTCCGCCTACTTGGGCGTCCCTTGCAGGATCAGGAACATAAGGAAGGGGAGATCCAGCCCGGGTCTCAGGCCCCAGCACGTGGCCGGGATCAGGGCACTGCTTGAGCTCTGCAAGGGGGAAGCCGAGGGGTTGAGGGTGGGATCGGAGGAGCTGGCCTTTTACCCCGGTCCCATTGAAGGGGGGTCCCTGAGGGTGAAGGTGGGCACGGCAGGGGCGATAGGGCTTGTACTGCAGACCCTGATGCTTCCTGCCCTTAAGGCCTCAAGGGCCCTCAGGGTATCTATCGTCGGCGGCACCGATGTCCCCTGGGCCCCTACGGCGGGTTTCGTAAAGGGGGTGGTCCTGCCCGTCCTGCAGGAGATGGGATATCGAGGGGAGCTGAGGATAAGGAGGCGGGGGTATTACCCCAAGGGGGGAGGAGAGGTGGAGGTGAGGATAGAGGGGGGTAGGCTCTCCGGGGTGGAGCTCACGGAGAGGGGAGAGGTTAAGGTGATACGGGGCAGGTCCCATGCCCATAGGGGGCTTTCCTCAAGGAGGGTGGCAGAACGCCAGAGAGAGGAGGCCCTCAGGGTCATCGAGGCTGAAGGAATGAGGAGTGAGATCGAGGTGGAGTACTCCGATGCCCTCTCCCCGGGTTCGGGACTGGACCTTTGGGCGATATGCCGGGGCTCGAGGCTCGGCTGCTCCTCCTTGGGGGCGCTCACGAAGAGGGCGGAAGAGGTGGGAAGGGAGGCCGCAGAGGGACTCCTCGGGCAGCTTACCTCAGGGGCCGCCCTTGACGAGTGGATGGCCGATCAGATCCTCCCCTTTCTGGCGGTGGCTGAAGGGAGGTCCTCGGTCACCGTTTCCCGGATCACCGAGCACTTCCGCACCAACCTCTGGGTGATAGGGCATTTTACGGAGAGAAAGATAAGCTACAGGGAGGGCGAGAGGGGGTGGCTTTTGGAGGTGACCTAATTTCACTATTCCCATTTTTCAAATTCCTTTTTATAATGCCCTCATGAGGATGGAGAGGGGAGAGGTATTTTTGGGGTGGGGGGTGATGTCATATCTCGGAAAGGGGGAGGGGAGAGAGGTTCTCCTCTTCATCCACGGAGCAGGGAATCGGGCCGAGGTATGGGAGGGGGTGATGGAGGGGGTCCCGAACCGCTCCCTCTATGCCGTAGACCTTCCGGGTCATGGCCTTTCCTCCTGCAAGAGATGCGAGAGGATAGAAGATTACAGCCGGTGTATCCTCCAGTTCATGGAGGCGAAGGGGATCGAGGAGGCGATCCTGGTGGGCCATTCCATGGGAGGGGCGATCGCCATAAAAGCGGCCCTTTCCTCCGACAGGGTGAAGGGACTCGTGTTAGTGGGAACAGGGGCTACCCTTAAGGTGAACCCAAAGCTCCTTGAGGGCTTGAGGGAGGATTTCCCCCAGGCGGTGGAGCGGATGACCAGGTGGTCCTTCCGGAAAGGGGCACCCCAGGAACTCCTCGATAAGGGGAAGGGGCTCTTCCTTCAGGCCGGCCAGGAGGTCCTTTACCAGGACATGAAGGCCTGTGACGACTACAGCAGTGAGGAGGAACTCGGCAGGATCTCCGTCCCCACTCTGATCATTTGTGGGGATACCGACGTGATGACCCCCCCTGAACTCTCTCAGAGGCTTCATGAGGGGATAAAGGGGTCGGAGCTCGTGCTCATCGAGGGGTCCGGACACATGGTCCACGTGGAGAAGGGGGGAGAGGTGGGCGAGGCGATCGCCCGTTTCCTGGAAGAAAAACTTTAAAAGGGGGAGGTGGAAAAGATGGCCTTAGGGGACAGGCTCTGGGAACCTTCGAGGGAGAGGATAGAGCAGACCAACATGTGGAGGTTCCTCCAGTTCGTGAACGAAAGACACAGGCTTCTTTTGAGCAACTACTCCGAACTCTATCAGTGGTCCGTGGACAACATTCCCGAGTTCTGGGCCGACCTCTGGGACTTCCTCTCCGTCATCCACTCCAAGCCCTACGAGGTGGTGGTGGATGACCTGGGGAAGATGCCCGGGGCCAGGTGGTTCATCGGGGCGGAGCTCAACTTCGCCCAGAACCTCCTGAGGTACAGGGACGATCGGGTGGCCCTCATCTTCAAGGGCGAGGGGAGGGAGCCGATAAAGATCACGTATGCCGAGCTCTACCAGGAAGTGGCCTCTCTGGCCGCCGCCCTGAAGGAGGACGGCGTCGGAGTGGGTGACCGGGTGGCGGGGTTCATGCCCAATATGGCCGAGACGGTCATCGCCATGCTCGCCGCCACGAGCCTGGGGGCCATATGGTCCTCCTGCTCGCCCGATTTCGGGAGGAAGGGGGTACTGGATCGATTCGGCCAGATAGAGCCGAAGGTGCTGTTTGCCGCCGATGGCTACCTGTATAAGGGGAAGGGGTTCGATACGTTGGAGAGGGTCAAGGAGATCGTGGCAGAGCTTCCATCGCTTAAGAGGGTGGTGATCGTCCCCTATGCCGGAAGGGGATCCACGGGTGGGATCGAGAAGGCGGTCCTCTGGAAGGACTACAAGAAGGACGGGGCCAAGGAAGTCGAATTCCGGCAACTGCCTTTCGAGCATCCCCTTTACATCATGTTCTCCTCGGGCACTACGGGGTTGCCCAAGTGCATGGTCCAGAGCGCTGGTGGGATACTGATAAACCACCTGAAGGAATTGGTCCTTCACACCGATCTGAAGCGGGACGACGTGATCTTCTACTTCACCACCTGTGGCTGGATGATGTGGAACTGGTTGGTGAGCTCCCTAGCGGTGGGGGCGACGGTGGTCCTTTACGATGGTTCGCCCTTTCACCCTACCCCTGAGGTGCTCTGGGAGATGGCCGAGGAGCTGGGGATAACGGTCTTCGGCACGAGCGCCCGGTATCTGGCCTCCATCGAGGAGGCAGGGGTCAAGCCTAAGGAGCGTTTCAAGCTCGAGCCCCTGAGGGCCATCCTCTCCACAGGGTCTCCCCTTTCGGTGGAGAGCTTCGAGTACGTTTACAGGGACATAAAGTCCGACCTCTGCCTCTCCTCCATCTCAGGGGGCACCGACATCAACGGCTGTTTCTTCGCCGGGAACCCGATGGGACCGGTATATGCGGGGGAGCTTCAGTGCCGGACCCTCGGGATGAAGGTGGAGGTATTTGACAGCGAGGGGAAACCGGTGCTGAATCAGCCGGGGGAGCTGGTCTGTCTTGCCCCTTCTCCCTCCATGCCCCTCTATTTCTGGGGCGATGAGAAGGGGGAGAAGTACCGCAACGCCTACTTTGACGTCTTCCCAGGGGTGTGGCGCCACGGGGATTACGTGCAGATCACCCCTACAGGAGGGGCGATCATCTACGGGCGCTCAGACGCCACCCTCAACCCCGGAGGGGTGAGGATAGGCACGGCCGAGATCTACCGGGTGGTGGAGGCGATGGAGGAGGTGGCCGACAGCCTCGCCATCGGCCAGAAGTGGAAGGGAGACGAACGGGTGATCCTCTTCGTGAAGCTCGCCCCAGGGGTTGAGCTCACCGAGGAGCTTAAGGAGAGGATCAGGAAGACGATCCGCCAGAACCTATCGCCTCGGCACGTCCCGGCCAAGGTCATCTCGGTGCCCGACATTCCCTACACCATCAACATGAAGAAGGTGGAGATAGCGGTGAGGAACATCATCCATGGACTCCCGGTGGCGAACGTGGACTCCCTGGCCAACCCCCAGAGTTTGGAGCATTACAAGGACCTGCCGGAGCTGAAAGAAGACTGATAAAATCAAGAAAGGGGTCGTCAGAACCAGCGTCAAGGCATCGGTGCTGAGAGGGCACCAGGGGGTTTCCCCCGGCAAAGGAGAGAGAGTATGGAAGATTGGAGGGAGTTGGGAGGTAAGCTCAGGGAGCTGGTGCGCCTCCTGAGCATGCCCGTGGCGGTCAAGCTGCTGAAGGGGAAAGAGCCTCCAGCCGGGGCGAGGAGGCCCCTTCGCGATCTGGGCGTCAAGATGGCCCCCTGTCAGGGGGCTGCCATGGCCAGACGCTACGGGTGGACAGTAGCCTTCGGCCGGGAGGATGTGGGCTGCGGGATTGCGGCCCATACCTATGGGTGGGAGCGGGTGAAGGGGGAAGAAGGGGCCATTGATTTCTTCTTCCGGATGAGATACGCGGTGGACAGAGACGCCGCCAGGGAGATCGTCGAGGGCTTCCCCCTCCTTGAGCTGGGGGATGACCTCGTGGTGGTCTACTCACCCCTCGAGAGGACGAAGGTGGAGCCGGACGTGGTCCTCATCTATGCCAACCCCGCACAGATGATGAGGCTCATCCATGGCGCCACCTATCACACCGGGAAACCCCTGGGAGGTTCCTTTTCGGGCAGGGCCGCCTCTTGCACCGAGGGGGTCATCGGGGCCTACTTGGGGAGGGATACCAGGGTGGTGGTTCCTGGAAATGGCGATCGGGTATGGGCCACCTGTCAGGACGACGAGATGATCTTGGCCGTTCATGCCTCAAGGATAAGAGAGCTGGTCGAGGGCCTGGAGGAGACGCACAAGGGGGGGATCAGATACCCCATCCCGGCCTACCTCCGCTACCAGCCCGAGGTGGGTTTTACCGTCCCCCTCACGGACATCTTTAAGCCCGGAGAGATCGGGAGGTTCACCAGTAAAAGATGAATCTACCTTCTCTTTAAATCCTCGAGGATCACATATCCACAGGGGATCAACACCAGGGTGATGGCCGTGGCGAAGAGCACCCCGAAGCCCAGGCTCAGGGCCATGGGGATGAGAAAGCGGGCCTGAACGCTTCGTTCGAAGATCAGGGGCGCGAGGCCGGCGAAGGTGGTAAGGGTGGTGAGGATCACCGCCCTGAACCTCAGGATCCCTCCCTGAAGGACGGCCTCTTTCAGAGGGACCCCCTGCTCTCTCAACCTGTTGATGGCGCTGATGAGGATGAGGGAGTCGTTGACCACCACGCCGCTTAAGCCCACAATCCCGAAGAAGCTCAGTATTGAGAGGTCATAACCCATCACCAGGTGGCCGAGAAAGGCCCCCACGGTGCCGAAGGGGATGGCGGTCATGACGAGGAAGGGCTGGCTGAAGGAGGCAAAGGGGATGGCCAGAAGGACGTAGATGAGGAAGAGGGCCAGGAGGAAACCCTGCTCCACATCCCTCATAGACTCGGCCCTCTCCTTGCCCGCCCCTTCGATGGAGTAATCAAGGCCGCGATAACGCATCTTGAGCTGGGGGAGAAGGCCCCGTGACAGGTCTTGGCGGATCTCCTCCGCATTGGCCACCGCTTCGTCCACATCTGCCGAGACGGTGAGCACCCTCCTGCGGTCCACCCGCTCTATGGTGAGGTACTCCTGGGATGGGTAAAGGATGGCCACTTCCTTGAGGGGTACCGCCCCGCCGTTCCGAAGCCTTATCCACATCTCCTCCAGATTCCCCAGGGATCGCCGCTCTCCCTCGGGCCAGCGGACCATCACCTTCACCTCGTCGTGGTCCCTCTGGAACCTCAGGGCCTCGGCCCCGTAGAAGGCGTGGCGCACCTGATGGGCGATCTCCTGAAGGGTGAGGCCGAGGCTGCGGGCCGAGGGCTTAAGCTTTATGCGGATCTCCTCCTTGCCGGGAATGGGGCTTGAGGCGATGTCGAAGACTCCGGCATAGGCCTTCAGCGCCTCCTTCAGCTCTTCGGCCGCTTGAGCCAGGACCTCCTGGTCCTCGTGGTAGAGGTTGATCTCGATGGGCTTTCCGGGACTGAAGAGCTCACTGGAGAAGGAGATGGATTCGGCCTCCGGGATCGGTCCTGCCTTCTTCCTCCAGAGGGCCGCCACCCTCGCGGTGCTTATCAGGGGTCGCCTCTGGGCCTCGAGCAACTCCATCATCACCTGGGCCACGTGGCTCCCCACTCCTCCGCCCTTGAGCCTCGCCCTATGGCGCCTCCACTGCACCCCCACCAAAGAGGATATGTTCTTCAGCAGTGGCGGTGACCCCTCGGGCATCCGGGCCTCGAACTCCGCCACAGCCTCCTCAGCCGCCCGCTCCAAGTGTTCCACCACCTGCAGCGTCTTCTCCATCGGTGTGCCCGGGGGCATGGTGAGGTAGCAGACCATGATGTCGCTCTCCACCCTGGGGAAGAAGGTGAATTTGAGCCTCCCCCCCTTCCAGAGCCCAAGGCTCACCATGAGAAGGGCTACCCCTGCCGCCGCCACCCCGTAACGCCACCTTATCGCCCCATGGAGAAAGCGGCGATAGGGCCCATGTACGAAACGCACGAGCCCCCGGGAGACCGCCCCCCTCGCCCCTGCCCGGGCTCTGCTCCTGGAGAGGTGGGCCGGCAGCACGAAGAGGGCCTCAAGGAGCGATCCCGCAAGCACCACGATCACCACCAGGGGGATGTTTTTCAGGAGCTTCCCCATCACCCCTCCTGCCATAAGCAGCGGGAGGAAGGCGGCCATCGTGGTGAGCACGGAAAAGATCACAGGCCCCGCCACCTCCGCAGAGCCCACCACGGCCGCCTCTTCCCTCCCCATCCCCTCCTCCCTCCTGCGGAACACGCTCTCCCCGATCACGATGGCATCGTCCACCACGATCCCCAGGACCATAATGAAGGCGAAGAGCGAGACCATGTTTATAGAGATGTCGAACCGGGGCAGGAGCCAGAGCCCCGTGGCGAAGGCCACGGGTATCCCCATGGTGACCCAGAAGGCGAACTGCCTCTGCAGGAACACTCCCAGGGTGATGACCACCAGGGCCATCCCCAGGGCCATGTTCCTCAGGAGGAGGTAGAGGCGGTCCTTCAGGATGCGGGACATATCCTGGAAGGCGGCTATCTCGACCCCTTCGGGGAGGGTGGGCCTGATCTCCTCGATATATCTCTTCACCTGCTTTGCCACCTTCAGGGCGCTCTGATCCCCCACGCGCCACACCTGGATCATGGCCGCCGGCTTCCCCATGAATCGGGTGAGGACGTCCACCTCCTCGAAACCGTCCCTCAGGATGGCTATATCCCCGAGGGTGACCATGGAGCCGTCGGGGCGGGTGATGATGGGGATATCGCGGTACTGCCCCGCGTGGTACCGTTTG
>Ga0190363_1001027_pt1 | contig 16787 bp, 17 predicted proteins | sample 48721867_MG_FD_161272 | JGI IMG/M metagenome (GOLD analysis project Ga0190363, IMG submission 161272) | Hydrothermal vent microbial mat bacterial communities from Southern Trench, Guaymas Basin, Mexico - 4872-18-6-7_MG | ecosystem: Environmental > Aquatic > Marine > Hydrothermal vents >... | reverse complement strand
GGAGTGAATTGGGAGGGCTGTTGTAGCATTGCGACCAATCCACTTGAACCTCTACGCCGTTATAAATTTTCATTAAGGTAACAACCCTTTTAATGAAGCTATCGGGTTCTCCATATACTAGGATGCTCAGCTACGCCGTCAAGAGGCTGATTAGGGGGCCTTCCATCTTCATCGCACTATTCCTCAGCGTTCTTCTAGCGGTGACACTCTTCTCAGGCATCGTTCAAGGCTCGGATGCTGTGGCGTACTCCATGATATCGAAGGCCCTCGGAGCCGTAAACATCGACATCGAATCCTGGGCGGAGCAGAGGAATATCACCCGCCTGGCGATAGCGAGAATGGAGAATGCCTATAGGGGGGTAAAGGGCGTAACATGGGTTGAGCATCTCATAAGATGGGAGGTCGACGTCAACGTATCGGGATGGAATGAGACGTTAACCTTCAAGCTCATCGCCATCCCCGAGAACTCGACGCTGCTCCAAGGCCTCTCAGGGGTCGAGGAGCTGGAGGATGGTAAGGTCTACATCGAGGAGGGCTCCCTAAACGCATCGAGCTTCAAGCCTGGTGAGAATGCGACGATCAAGATACTCACCTACAACCCCTATAGCCCCCCCGACTTCCAATCCCGCCACTTCACCCTCCCCATCGGAGGGGTGGTTGAACTCAGCGAGGAGGCCTTCTCACTGGCCATGGGGCGCTACCCCTACTATCTGAGATATGTCATCCTCGGCGAGGGCATTGAGAGGAGGCCTCCTCATAGACTTATAATAGTCACAGAGGGGACGCTTAGGAAATACCTCCTTCAACCGATATACGATGAGAGACGCAGACCCGCAAGGGTCTTCATCGCCGCCTTCTTCCTCCGCCTAGAGAGGGGGAAACTGATAAATCCATGGGACATCGAGGGGTCGAGGCATAAGATCCGCCTGGTCTACGAGGAGATCAACACGCTGGGAGTGAAGTATAAGTATCTCCCCCTCAACTACCTTGACAGCCTCCTAAACTCCATAGAGTCCTATACGTCGGGCATGAAGACGAACACCCTCATGATCACGCTTCCAGTCTTCTTCACGGCCTGGTATCTGGGCGCCACAGTCTCGGAGATATCGCTGGGCGTGAGGAGACGTGAGATCGGCCTCCTCTTCACCAGGGGCTTAAACCATCGACAGGTGATGTTCATCCTCCTCCTTGAGGCCTCCCTAATAGGCCTCATAGCCGGCATCCTGGGCATCCTCCTGGGAGCCGCCTTAGTCCCCCTAGTTCTTCCAGGTATATCCCTCCTCGACAGTCTTAGAAGCCTTTCACCGCCTACGATCCTCCTATCCCTCCTCTTCAGCGGAGCCCTCTCAGTTCTGGCTGTCTATACCCCCGCGAGGAGGGCTACGAGGATAAGCGTGGTCGAGGCTCTCAGGATATACCGCGAGGAGGAGGAAGAGGTGGGGTCATGGCATGAGCCTCTCCTAGCCCTCGGCCTAGGAACCTATAAGATAGTGATGATGCTCCTCGGCCTCAGCGTTGAGAAGTTCAGACCCATAATCGGGAATATTCTAGTCTTCATACTCTACTCCACGTGGTGGGGCGTTGACTATATTCTCTCCTATATAGGCCCTATCCTCTTCTTCTGGGGCTTCATAAAGCTCCTAGTTCAGTTCTCACCCTGGCTTCAGAGTGGAATAAGCTTCATAGCCCGCTGGATCATAGGCGACGTATCCAGATACTCCTCGACGAGCGCAAAGCGCTATGCGAAACGCTTGGCATCCTCAGCCTTCATGGTGGCCTTAATCCTCGGCTACGCGGTCTCCGTCATCGGAAGCGCGGCCAGCACCCAGGACTTCGTTGACAGGGTGACGATGTCCATGGTGGGCGCAGACGCATCGGTCTGGCTCTTCTCAAGGAAAGGGGCTGAGGAGCTGGCCGATAGGATCGAGGAGCTCCCGGGGGTGAGGAACGCCACGGTTGAGGTATGGTTCGAGGCGGAGAGCTCCCTTGGAAAGATACCCATCAGGGCGATAGAACCCCTGGAGTGGAGTCAGGTCGCATATATGGAGCCTGGATGGCTTGAGGGTGAGAACATCTTCGACAGGATGAATAAATCTAGGGATACGGCCATCCTGGAGAGGGGGGCGGCTGAGAGGCTTGGCGTCGACCTAAATGAGACCTTCCTCATCAAGCTGAAGTATAGGGTCTACCCCTTCCAGATCGTAGGATTCTTCGGCCAAAAGCCTAGGGGAAACTGGAGGATTCAGAATCCAACCCTCTATGTCCACAGGGACTTCCTGAAGCATGTGAAGGAGAAGTATATCAGGCAGGTTAGAATCCTGGTGAAGCTGGAGGAGGACGCCGATCTCAAGGCCTTCAAGGAGGCCGTTGAGGAGCTCGACCCAAACGTCGACGAGGTAAATGTGGCTGAGGAGAGGATCAGGGAGGCGAGGGAGAACATCTTCCTCATGGGTCCAAGGAGGGTTGAAGAGCTCGGCGTCGTCTTCTCAGCCATCGTCTCCTCCGTCGGCGTAGCCCTCATAACGTTGACGATGCTTCGAAGCCGATGGAGAGAATTAACCATCCTCGCAACGAGGGGATTCTCCTGGAGGCAGATCGCCGCATCACTCATCCTAGAGATGCTGAGCGTCATCCTCATATCCACAGCCATAGGTATGGCTGTGGGCTACATCATCCTGAGAAACGAGACGATCCTATTTAACGAGGCTGTAGCCACATATATACTGCGCCGAATAATATTCCCCACGGCATCCTGGATGGGAGTACTCTCCATCGCCCTCACCATATCCCTCTCCTCCATACTACCCATCATGGTGGCTGCTAGAATCGTAAGCAGGAGGCCCGTGTTGAGGATAGAGGAGTGATCGAGATGTCACCCGCAGTGATAGTTAAGGATTTGATAAAGGTTTACAAGCTCGGCTCCGTGGAGGTTCAGGCTCTAAGGGGTCTGAACATGACCGTTGAGAGGGGAGAGATGGTCTCCCTGATAGGCCCCTCCGGCTCCGGTAAGACCACTCTCCTAAACATCATAGGGGGGCTGGACACGGCGACGGCTGGCTACGTGAAGGTCTTCGACATCGAGGTGACAAAGCTGACTCCTCCCGAGCTCGTCGAGTATCGCCGCAGAACGGTGGGCCACGTCTTCCAGACCATGAATCTCATACCGACGCTGACGGCCGCCGAGAATGTGGAGCTGCCGATGATGGCCCTCGGCATCCCAAAGGAGGAGCGCCGAAAACGGGTTGAGGAGCTCATCGATATCGTAGGCCTTAGACATAGGATGAATCATAAGCCGGGGGAGCTGAGCGGAGGGGAGCAGCAGCGAGTCGCCCTGGCGGCGGCCCTGGCGAATGATCCACCGCTGATCCTGGCCGATGAGCCGACGGGGGAGCTGGACACCGTGAACGCCAGGATCGTCGTCGACTATCTACGCCGAGTTAACGAGGAGATGGGTAAGACCATCATCATGGTCACCCATGACCCAGCCGTGGCCCGAGTTGCGGATCGCATCCTCCGCATAGAGGATGGCGTCATAAAGGCCGAGGCCCCGCCGATAGGGGAGGAGGTCACGGGGCCAGCATCCTACGCCGAGATGCTGAGGGGGCGCATCACAGAGATCAAGGCTCAGCTAAAGAGACTCGAAGACGAGTTTAGGGAGGGCAGGATCAGCGGGGATGAGTATGCTGAGAGGAGGAGCAAGCTGAAGAGGACGATGGAGGTTTTAGAGGAGGAGCTCCATAAGCTCGGGATAGTTCACTAGAAGCGTTGGGGGTTACCAGCTTCCGCGGCTTCGCGTAGCCGAAGACTACACTACCACCGCGGACGGAGCGCGGTTTAACTTCCGAGTTCGGAATGGGTTCGGGTGGTTCCCGCGCCCTTTGGCCGGTAACCCCCAAATGGTGGAGGGAGGCTACTCTTTAAACCTTTCGCCGAGATACCGGAACTCTATGACCCATATCTGCTGCTCATCATCCCAGCTGTGATAGATGTCGAGCCAGGCTTTCCTAAACTCCCCTAGACTTTGGAAACCCTCTCTATGGGCATCCTCCTCCGTCATCTCCCCAAGACGCTGAGGATAGATCCTCAGAACCCTAACCCGATCGGGGAGCAGCCTCCGGCCGACTCTCAGAGGGTAGATGCCTCCAACCCTCAGCCTCGGCCTCCTAAGCCTCCTTGTCTCGGTCTTGAGACCTCTCCTGATGAGGGGTATGAAACGCCACTTGAAGGAGATGCTCAACCCATAGGGGATTAGGCATAGAGGATATAGGGATGACGCCTCTCGGGCAACCTTTATTAGGTTAAAGATGTCTCGATGAAAATTGGTGGGGCCGTGGTCTAGCCAGGTATGACGTCGGGCTCCAGAACAGATTTGGGTTTACCGACCCCGATTGGGGGATGAGGAGGTTTTGGAGCGGAAACCCGAATGTCGGAGGTTCGAATCCTCCCGGCCCCACCATTAGGCTTAGTTAAGTCGTGGGGTTGTCTCGCATCCTCCTGCAGAATTTGCAGAATCCTTCGACGATGGCCTCTCGATCTATGAGTCCTTTAGCCACTTTCTCAGCCAGCTCATCGGTTAATTGCTCCAGCGCCTCCATCTCCTCCAGGGACTCCAGCCTCCCCCTCTTAGAGGTGAGATAGTGATTTATGGAGGGCTGACTTACGCCGAGTATAGCAGCCGCCTTCACCTGGGTTAGACCATAACGGTCTACGAGCTTCCTCGCCATGAGTGCTCTAAATACGGGCAGTATCCTCCTGGAGACGGTCTCGCATGGGAATATCATACCACCTGATAGCGGGATCGACGGGATATAAGTATCACGGTGTTATAGCGGGGATGTTGAGATCGGTGTGGTGATACAGGCTTCAGATTGCGGTCGTTGATAAGGACTGCTAATAATAAATTGATTGAGTGATATATTCTCGATATTAAATATTTTGAGGGTTTATATAGCTCTATTTCTTTTAAAGTTCAAATGAGCAGTTTTAACATTCAGCGGTATATGTTCTATAAGGGGAGAAGCATCTATGGATTATATGTTAGGGGCGTATCTCGACCTGGAGTATATCGGGATATACTCTCTATCTTCGCTGAGAGGGGTATTAGCATTCTATACTTCTCCACAACCGTCGCTGAGAGGGGGGAGGAGGGCGTAGCGATCTGCTTCTTCGACCTCACCGACATCGCCGTCTCCCTGGAGAGGCTGGTGAATGAGATTAGAGGCATTAGAGGGGTTAGGATGGCCGCCATAATACCGCCCAAATTTGAGGGATTCATAGCCGACACGGTCTCATTCCCCCTGATGCTGGGTGAGGTCAGGGCGGTGATGATCGACGAGTCGGCCCTCAGGGGACTGTTGAGAGATGTTAGGAAGAGGATGGGAAGCGGTGGCGAGGCGATGCTATATCACTTCGGCTTCGAGACGGGCTTGGACTGGGCCAGCTACGTAGTCAGGGAGGCTGAGGGAATTGGCTTGACGGAGCCTTTAGAGAAGCTCAGCATCGCAGCGGACATCTTCAAGGCTCTGGGATACGGCGTGATCGAGGAGATCAAAACCTTCCGAGAGGAGCCGCCCTATATGGAGGTTAAGGTCTCAGGGAACATCGAATGCGCCTTAGGCGTGGAGAACGGGGATGGGAAGACCTATAGCCACTTCATTAGAGGCATCCTAGCGGGCTTCGCCACGCGAATATTCAACAGGGAGATGCAGGCTCAGGAGACCAGATGTATAGTCGGGGGAGACCCACACTGCGAATTCGCAATAAAACCAAAGCAATCCACGGCTATCGCATCAATGACTTGAACCCGTGCTGATCGCTCTAGGCGGCAAATGTATAAGTATCACGGTGTTATAGGCTTCGGCGTCGCTATGTTCAGCATCGAGGAGCTCCTGAAGATGCATGGGGAGGCTGAGAGGGAGGTCTATCTAGACCTGGAGAACTCGGCTCCCGTCGCTCCAGAGGTCTTGGAGGCGATGCTCCCCTACTTCTCTGAGAAGGCCTATGGAAACCCCTCCATCACCCATAAGCCTGGATGGATGGCCTACGACGTCATTCAAAGGGCCTTGGAGAACTTCAGGCGATGGCTTGGAGCATCTAAGGCGGAGGAGATCAACTTCACCCCAGGCGAGACGGAGGCTAACAATCTCGCCCTGATAGGTGCAGCCCAGGGAAATAAGCGGAAGGGTAAGCGTATCGTTATCTCAGCCATCGAGCCGCTTAGCATCCTCCACGTCGCTGAACACATCCTTAAGCCCCTAGGCTTCGATGTGGTCAAGATCCCAGTTGACGAGGAGGGATTCATCAACCTAGATGCACTTGATGAAGTGGTGAATGGTGAGACGATCCTTGTGAGTTTATCGGCTGTAAACCATGAGATCGGAACCATACAGCCTTTGAGAGAGGCGGTGGAGCTGGTTAAGGATCGGAGGCCCGAGGCGGTCTTCCACACGGATGCGTCAGACGCCTATGGGCGGATCCCCCTAGACGTCGGGAGACTAGGCGTCGACATGGCTACGGTGAGCAGCTATAAGATTTTAGGGCCTCGGGGCATAGCAGCCCTCTACGTGAGGGAGGGAGTTGAGGTGGAGAGACTGCTGGAGGGACAGCTGGGAACCCAGAGGCTCTGGCCAGGCGTGGAGAACGTCCCCCTAATCGTCGGCTTCCAGAAGGCCTCAGAGCTTATATTCAAGGACTTCGACGGCAAGACCTACCACATGAGACGCCTACGGGATCGATTGATGGATGGAGTTTTGAACTCCATCTCCGGAGCCCTACTCAACGGCCCGAGGGAGGAGAGGGCGCCGGATAACGTGAATATAAGCTTCCTGGGCTGCGAGGGGGAGGCCCTAACGATAGAGTTGAGTCTGCGAGGCGTCTACGTCTCCAGTGGAAGCGCCTGTACCAGGAGACTTCTCCAGCCCAGCCATGTCCTCACGGCCATTGGGCGCAGACCAGAGGAGGCCCATGGAAGCATATTGATGAAGGTCTCATGGCTCCACAGCGATGAGGATGTGGATTATGTCCTGAGGGTGCTACCTGAGGCGGTTGAGAGGCTCAGGGGTCTAAGCCCCCTGAAGGAGGGATGAGGGATGTCCAGAGTTCCACTCCCCTACGGCCCTAGAATCCTGGAGCTCTTCAGGAATCCCAAGAATGCTGGGGCGATGGAGGACGCCACCGTCTCAGCGATGGCTGGAAGCCCCATCTGCGGAGATGTCATCGCTATCTACCTCAAGATCGGCGAGGGAGACGTCATCGAGAAGGCTACCTTCGAGAGCTATGGCTGTGCGGCCAACATAGCGACGGCGAGCATCCTCACCGAGATGGTGAAGGGGAAAACCCTCAGGGAGGCCTGGGAGATCACCTGGAGAGACGTGGCCGAAGAGCTTGGAGGCCTCCCCTCAATAAAGTTTCACTGTGGAACCCTCGCCGTCGGAGCCCTTCGCAGAGCCATAAGGGCCTACTATGAGAAGCGGGGAAAGCCGCCATGGCTGCCTGAGGAGGCGACGCTGGAGGAGAAGCAGGCCCTGGAAGCCGAGAGGATGGGCGAGATTCTCTCGAGGAGGATGGGGGGAGGAGACGTTGAGCGATCCCCTAGATAGGTATGTCAGCCGAATCGAGGAGGCCTGCGGGGAGAAGGGTGACTACATCGTCATCCTTAGATACGATAAACAGAGGGAAGCCCTGGAGAGGATCTTATCGAGATGTAAGGTGGAGAAGACCATCTCAGGCGTTATGATAAAAGCCAACTATAGGGGGCTAAGTCTAACCCTCTTCACCACTGGTAAAATCCTATTGAAGGGAGTGAAGGATCGAGTGGAAGCCGAGAGATTCCTGATGGAGCTCCTATCTGATTAGAGGCCTTTAACGATCTCCCTAACCGTCTCCACCAACTTCTCAGCTTCATCTAGGGTGTTATAGATGTAGGTTGACGCCCTAACGGTTCCCTGAGGACGGTTTAATAGATGCTTAACCAGAGGCAGAGCGCAGTGGTGGCCGGATCGAACCATGATATTCGCTGCGTCTAAAGCCAGGGCGACTTCATGTGGATTTAGACCTTCAACGTTGAAGGAGACGACGCTCATGCCATGCTCAGGATCCTTAGGCCCATAGACCTCCACTTTCTCCAACTCCATTAAGCCCTCCCTGATAGCCCAGGAGATCCTCCTATCATGCTCCTCCACCTCCCTCATGCCGAGGGCCTCAAGGTATTCGACAGCAGCCCCTAATCCTATCGCCTCAGCTATAGCTGGAGTTCCAGCCTCAAATCTCTCCGGACTCTCACCCAGCTCATACTCCTCGAGGCCGACATCCCTTATGGTTCCGCCTCCTATACATAGAGGCTCCAACTCCTCCTGAACAGTGGGGGCGATGTAGAGAACCCCTATACCTGTTGGACCCAGCATCTTATGTCCCGAGAAGGCGAGGAAGTCGCAGCCCAGCTTCCTGACGTCAGTCTCCATGTGGGGGACGGCCTGGGCGCCGTCGACGAGGAGGAGGCTGCCATGCTCATGGGCGATCTCAGCGATCTCCTCGACGGGGACGATGACTCCAAGGACGTTGGAGACCCTCGTAACGGCGACAAGCCTTGTTCTATCATCGATGGCCTGCTCAAAGTCTGAGAGATCGAATAGCCCCTCCCTGTTAGGTCTCACAACCTCCACCTCGAGGCCGAAGCGTCTGGCGGCTCTAAGCCAGACGATGTAGTTGGAGTGATGCTCCAGCAGCGTCGTCACTATCTTTTCCCCCCTCCTCCAGGGTAGACCTCGGGCGACGAGGTTTATGCTCTCGCTGGTATTCCTCGTGAAAACTATGCTCCTCCACGATTTGGCGCCGATGAAGTCTGCCACCTTCCTATGGGCCTTCTCATACTCCTCACTCGCCCTCTGAGACAAACGATGGACGCCCCTCTCCACATTCGCCCTATATTCATGGTAGTATTCCAACATCTTCTCCAGAACCTGCTCAGGCGTGAGACTGCTGGCAGCGTTGTCGAGATAGATGATCCCGGTTCTGAGAATTGGGAAATCCTCACGTATCTTCTCCACATCCAAATCTTAAGCCTCCGAGACGTTGGATTTAGATATATAACACCGTAATAAATATAACTAAACCAAGAATTAAATGTTCCTTAAAACTTATAGTCAACATCCAGGCGAACTCGAGGAGGGGAAACACCCACATATAGAGCGTCGTGAAGGCTTCGATGGGAGAAAAAGATGAGTGGCTAGGCTTTTAAGGTTTCCAACCTCTTAAACCTTGAACACGAGAGTTGTCGTCGAAGAGGCTTAGGGGAGTGGTTAGGGAGATAGGGTTGGAGAGGGAGGAGGGGCACTTCCACTCCTTCCGGATTCGAGTAGGCGTCGTTTTGAAGATGGAGGGAGCCATGAACTATGAGGAGGGGGAACGCTTGGTGAAGAGGCTTAGAAGGGAGCTCCTAGGGAGAGAGGTGGAGCTTGAAGCCCTGATCTATAGGTGCCCCCTCTGCGGCAGAGGCTTCAATTCGGAGATGGGTCTCAAGGTTCACATGAGACGAAGCCATAAGGGGACTAACCCTTAAATTTCCGGTTTTTCCCCTCCTAACTTAAAGGTGGTTTAAATGAAGATGAGAGAGATTCTGGAGGAGGCTCCCTTAGGGGGTTATCACTATAGGCTTCTAGCGGTAGCCTACCTCGGCTGGATGTTCGACGCGATGAACTCGGGTCTCATCTCCTTCGTTCTGAAGCCCCTATCCGCCGAGCTGGGTCTCACGCCAGGCGTCGTCGGCCTCCTCCTCAGCGCCTGGCTGATGGGCATGTTCATCGGAGCCTTCCTAATGGGAACCCTCGCCGATAGGATTGGACGTAAACCCGTGATAGTGGCGTCGCTGCTACTATACTCCATACCCGCTGGACTCTGCGGGTTAGCTGACCGCTGGGAGCTGATAGCGGCGCTCAGATTCCTGGCTGGGATAGGGGCGTCAAGCTATATGGCCGTGACCAGCACCCTAGTCTCAGAGTGCTTCCCCAGGCGAATCCGGGGGAGGGCTGTCGCCTTCCTGGAGAGCGCCTGGGCCTTTGGATGGCTCCTAGCAGCCTATTTGGGGCTGATACTCGCCCCGACGAGTGGTTGGAGACCAGTCATCCTAGCGGGCTTTACACCGCTGATCGCGGCGATGCTCTTCCAACTCCTAGTCCCCGAGTCCCCAAGATTCCTGGAGAAGGCGGGGAGACTCGATGAGGCTGTCTCCATACTCATTGAAGGCTCCCTGATGCCATCTGAGCGTAGAGGCGATGTGGAGGCTGAGGAAGTCGAGGAGGTCGGCTTCACGGTGGCCAGCCTATGGGCTAAACCCTATAGGCGTAGAACCCTGATGCTCTGGATACACTGGTTCTGTATAGTCCTCGCCTACTGGGGCATATTCCTCTGGGCGCCCTATATCCTAGTCACGGAGCGTGGCCTAACCCTGGTGAAATCGCTGAGGTATTCGCTGCTCATCACGGCGATGCAGATACCAGGCTATTGGAGTGGCGCGCTTCTCATAGAGCGTGTAGGCCGCAAACGTCTATTGACCCTCTACATGGCCCTCGCGGGCCTTGGAAGCCTCATGTTCTCCATGGCCCATACGCCCCTGGAGGCGTTGATATGGGGGTCGGTCATCTCCTTCTTCAACCTAGGCGCCTGGGGTATCACCTATGCCTATACCCCCGAGCTCTATCCGACGGGGATGAGGGCCACGGGGGCTGGATGGGCCAACAGCGTAGGGCGTATCGGGGGGATCCTAGGCCCCTATATCGCGGGAGTACTCATAGGATGGATGGGGAGTACTCCTCTGTTCATCCTCTTCGCCCTTATACACCTGGTCTCAGCCTCAGCCGTCGCCCTGCTCGGCATAGAGACGAGGGGGGTAAGCCTCGATTAGATTACACCTCTCTCCCTCAGCCCCTTAATCTCCTCTGGGGTGTAGCCGAGCCAGCTTAGGATCTCCTCAGTATGCTCACCGAGCAGAGGTGGGGGAGAACGGATGGAGCCAGGGGTCTCGGAGAGCTTTATGGGGATGCCCGTCAACCTCAGCCTCCCAGCCTTGGAATGGTCGACGTCCACGAACATCTCACGCTCCCGAAGCTGGGGATGCTCCAGAAGTCGGTCAACGGTGTTCACTGGGGCGCAGGGGACACCAGCCTCCTGAAGCCTCCTAAGCCAAACCTCCCCGCTCTCCCTCTCAAAGACCTCGCCCAGGATCCTCGCCAGCTCCTCACGATTCTCCACCCTCTTCGGATTCGTGGAGAATCTCGGGTCATCAGCCAACTCCTCTAGGCCGAGGACATGGCAGAGGGCCCTCCAATTTCTCTCTGCGGCGCAGCCTATGGTGATGTAGATGTCCTTAGTCTTGAAGGCTTGATAGGGCGCCGCAACGGGATGAGCCGTCCCCAGCCGCCTTGGAAGCTGCCCTGTGGCTAGATAGTAGCCTAAAGGCTGAACCATCCAGCTCACAGCTGAGTCCAGCAGCGAGACGTCGACGAGCTGTCCCCGCCCCGTCTTCTCCCTCGCCATAAGGGCGAGGAGTATGCCTATCACAGCGTATAGGCCGGTTCCCATGTCGACGATGGCGACCCCCACCTTCACCCCTGGGGGTCTATCCTCCTCCCCCGTGACGGAGATGAGGGCGCTCTCCCCCTGCGCCAATAGGTCGTAACCGCCCCTATCTCGGTGAGGGCCTGTCTGGCCATAGCCTGAGATCCTGCAGTAGATGATCCTTGGATTTATCCTGCTTACCTCCTCGTAGCCCAGGCCTAGGCGCTCCATGGTTCCAGGCCTGAAGTTCTCCAACAGCACATCACTCCGCTTCAGGAGCTCGATGAAGATGCGCTTACCCTCCTCGCATTTGAGGTTGAGGGTGATGCTCTTCTTATTACGGTTGAGGTATAGGAAGTAGACGCCTTCACCGCCGAGGAAGGGTGGCCCCCATCTTCGTAGGTTGTCCCCTATGCCAGGCCTCTCAACCTTGATGACCTCCGCACCCATGTCCGCTAGGAGCATCGAGCAGAAGGGGCCTGCCACAACCTGGGAGAGGTCGAGAACTCTAATGCCCTCTAATGGCGGGGCCATATCAGAGAGAATCGATGATCAACCTATTTCACATCTATCCTCCTCAGGAGGAAGGGGGTCTCCCCCTCTCCCTTCACCACCTCCACCCTACAGCCCTCCTCTACAGCCTCGGCGTCAACGACTCTACCTATGAGCCTAACACCCCCAATCTCAGCTACCGCCAGAACCATGGGAGATGGATAACCCTCTGGGGGGTAGTGTAGCACAGTGTAGGTGATGATCCTCCCTTGATCTGGGAGCTCAACCATCTCCAGATGGCCCTTAGACCTTGGGCCGCATCGATGGCATATAGATCTTGGTGGATGGTAGATGGCGCCGCAGAGCCTACACCTCGTAGCCTTGAGGTGAAAACCCATCCTCCTCACCACCCCCGCTCGTAAACGATGACGACGGCGTTGGCGGCGAAGCCTGAGATATTACAGCTTAAACCTCGCTCGGCATCCCTCACCTGCCTCTCACCCGCTTCGCCTCGGAGCTGCCAAGTGATCTCCACAGCCTGGGCGACGCCCGTAGCCCCGAGGGGATGCCCCCTCGCCTTCAGGCCTCCGCTTGGATTGATGGGCCTCTCACCCTCGATGGCTGTGAGGCCCTCCTCAACGGCTATGCCGCCCTCCCCCTTCTCGAAGAGGCCGAGGTCTTCACTCTCCACGATCTCAAGGATTGTGAAGGCGTCATGGAGCTCCACCACGTCGATATCATCGATTGATAGGGCGGCCCTCCTCAGAGCCCTCCTCGAGGCCTCCTTCACAGCCTTTAGGGTGAGGGGGTCATCCCTCTCAGTTATCATAACCCTATCGACGGCCTGGCCTACGCCTCTGATGACGGCGGGTTTATCGGTGAACTCCAACGCCCTCTCCATGGGAGCCAACAATAGGGCTGCGGCTCCATCGCTGATGGGGCTGCAGTCAAACAGCCTCAAGGGTTCGGCGACTACCCTGGAGTTGAGGACATCCTCCACTGTTATCTCCTTCCTCAGATGCGCATAGGGGTTTAGGAGGGCGTTCCGATGATTCTTGACGGCCACTAGGGCGAGCTGCTCCCTCGTCAATCCATAACGCTTCATGTAGAGCCTCGTCAGAAATGCCGCTAGGGAGGGCATCGTCACTCCATGCGGCCTCTCCCCCTCTGGGTGGGTCATGGAGGCTATAGCCCTCGTCGCCTCCGACGTGGGTAGATGCCTCATCTTCTCAGCTCCCACGACGAGGGCGATGTCATAGAGGCCGGAGGCTACAGCGAGATAAGCGTTGAGGATCGCTGAGGCGCCTGAGGCTGCGGAGTTCTCGATCCGTTCAACGGTCTGAGGCTTAATGCCCAGCTCATCGGCTAATAGCGTAGCCGTGTTCTGTAGGCCGCAGAGCATCCCCGAGGCCATACAGCCGACGTAGAGGGCATCTATGGGAGCATCCAAGGCATCGGCGTCCATTAGAGCTTTATGAGAAGCCTCAAGCATTAGATCTATGAGGCTGCGGTTAAGGTGCTTGCCGAAGGGCGTCATCCCAACGCCTATGACGGCGACATCCCTCATGGCATCAATAAGAGGGTGTCAAAGGGGAGATAACTCTACCTCACAGCGCTGGGAGAATAGCAACTCAGACACTATTATATCGCATCGGAGAATCTAACGTCGATGAAGACTTGTGAGATCATCGAGAGGGATGAACGTTATAGGATTCTAAGCTTCACAAGGCTGGAGCCCATCGTCATCGCGGAGGGTAGGGGAGCCATAGTCTGGGATGTGGAGGGGCATGAATATATCGACTGCTACGCGGGAATCGCCGTCGTCAACGCAGGCCACTGCCACCCCAAGATCGTGGAGGCCGTTAAGAGCCAGGTTGAGCGCCTAATCCACTGCTGCTCCTACGTCTACCACAACATCCCAACAGCCGAGCTCGCTGAGCGCTTAGCGGAGGTGACGCCGAGGGGCCTCCAGAAGGTCTTCTTCGGAAACAGCGGCGCCGAGGCAAATGAGTGCGCCATCAAGCTGGCGAGGAAATATGCCAAGAGGCATGAACTCATCGCCCTGGAGTGCTCCTTCCATGGTAGAACCCTAGGAACCCTCAGCATAACAGGTCAATCACGGCGGAGACGCTATGATATGGGCCCCTACCTCTCAGGCGTCGCCTTCGCCCCCGTCCCCTACTGTTATAGATGCCCCTTCGGCCAGGCCTATCCGGAATGCGACCTCCTCTGCGCCAGGAGGCTCCGAGACGTCGTCGAATACCACACCTCTAAGTGTGTCGCAGCCCTAATAGCCGAGCCAGTCCTAGGTGAGGGGGGCATCATACCGCCTCCACCGGAATACTTCAAGGTGGTAAAGGAGATCCTCGATGATTATGGCATCCTCCTCATCGTCGATGAGGTTCAGAGCGGCTTTGGCAGAACGGGTAAGATGTGGGGCATAGAACACTACGGCGTCGAGCCTGACATCATGACGATGGGTAAGGGGATCGCAGCAGGTATGCCCCTCAGCGCCTGTATCGCCAGACCTGAGATCGGAGACGCCTTCGAGCCTGGAGACCACCTCTCAACCTTCGGTGGAAACCCCGTATGCTGTGCGGCCGCCCTCGCCAATCTCCAAGTCTTCGAGGAGGAGAAGCTGCCGGAGCAGGCGGCTGAGAAGGGGGAGTATGCCCTCAGGAGGTTGAAGGAGATGATGGAGGAGCATCCCCTCATAGGCGATGTCAGGGGCCTCGGCCTCATGATCGGCGTCGAATTGGTGAGGGATCACAGCAAGAAGACGCCGGCCGTTGAGGAGGCTAGGCGCATCAGGGCTGAGGCCCGTGAAAGAGGAGTCCTCCTAGGCCTGGGAGGCGTCAAGGGATGTACCATAAGATTCCAGCCGCCGTTGGTCATCACCAGGGAGCAGTTAGACAAAGCCCTAACGGTCTTCGAGGAGGCACTCTCCCTCGTGGAGAAACGGGGATAAGGTGAGGAGCTCCTAAGCCTTTTTACAACGCATAAATAGGGTTTTGAAAGCTTAAACAGATTGAGTCCCATGGAGATCGAGGTTAGGCCGACGAAGAGGATCGTCATCCTCGGCGTCGACCATAGAAGCGTTGAGAACCTCGCCTGGTGCGCAGCCACCTATGGAGTTAACAGGCTCTTCTGGGTCGACGGCCACCTCCTCTGCCTCGAAGTCTATGAGAGAGCCTTGGAGATAGAGATGGAGAGTGGAGAACTCTACATAAGCCAACTCTGCATAGCGGAGATGCCTAAATATGTCAGGCTGCTGGAGGTGGGGAAGGGGACGGAGATACCCGTCGTCAACATGACGGATATGCAGCTATACAGGGGACTATTGAAGGCAGCCCTCAAGATGGCAACTTAAATCAGGCATCGCAATCATCCTCGTAAGGTTAATTCCTCGGGATTCGAGAGACTCCCTCTGGGAGCAGCTATGCCGAGGGATTTCTGGGAGGATTTCTTCACCTTCCACATAGGTCCCTGGGGATTCTGGTTCGGCCCCTATAGACCCTTCAGGGTGAGGTATAGGAGAACCGAGAAGAGCCATATCATACGCATATACCTGGATAGGGATGTGAAGAGGGAGGAGATTAAGGCCCGCCTAGTTGAGCCTGGCGTCCTAGAGATAGAGTGGCCCGCCGAGCGGGGTGAGGAGATCCCGATAGAATAGCCTAAATCCTTTAAAGACTGTGGGGCCTCTTCATCTCGGCATGGAGTTCGAGGAGCTCGAACGGTTTATAGAGGCTGAACTCGAATGCCGTAAGCATCCAGGCTCCTCGGTGGCCGTCGTCAAGGGCGACGAGATGGTCTGGGCCAAGGGCTTCGGCTACGCAGATCTGGAAGCGAAGAAGCCTGCGACACCTGACACCGTATATCGATGCGCATCGGTTACGAAGCCCGTCGTAACCGTCGCCCTCCTACAGCTCATGGAGAAGGGGAGATTCACGCTGGACGATCCAGTTGAGGAGCATCTAGGCTTCAAGATTAAAAGCCCCTATGAGGAGAGGCCTACCATCAGGGACCTCCTCACCCACCGCACCGGAATGCCCACAAGGGTTCCACCCATCCTCAAGAAGCTCGAAGAGGCCCCAACGCTGAGGGAGTATGTCGAGGAGGCCGCCAGGGCCGTTAGGCCGCCAGGTGAGCGGTGGGAATACTGCAACACGGCCTATGCGATGCTGGGCCTCCTCATCGAAGCCTTCACTGGTCAACCCTACACGGAGTATGTCGTCGAGAATGTTCTCAAGCCTTTGGAGATGAAATCCAGCGGCTTCGAGTTGACCCCCGAGATGGAGAAGCGCCTAGCCACCGGCTATGTGAGATGGGGAGGCCCAGATCAGCCCCTGAAGCGGGTTGACCACTACTATCTTGGGACGAGGCCGGAAGATCCCGCTGGAAGCCTCTACTCGACGGTCGTCGACCTATCACACTTCGTCATCATGCAGCTGAATGGAGGCGTCTATAAGGGGAGGCGCATCCTCGAGGAGGAGACCCTTGAGGAGATGCAGAGGCTTCAGGCTCCGGCTGGGGCGTCGAGGAGCGGCATGGCTTTGACCTGGTTCAGGAGCATCCACGATGGCCATGTGATGCTCGCCCATACGGGTGGTATGCCCGGCTATACGAATCATGTAGCCTTCTATCCGGAGCTTGGCGTCGGCATATGCTGGCTAAGCAACCTCAACGACGGAACCGGATGGAGGCCTCCAGCTCCGACGGCGCTGAGATTCGCAGCGGGCGAG
>Ga0190363_1001025_pt1 | contig 16796 bp, 13 predicted proteins | sample 48721867_MG_FD_161272 | JGI IMG/M metagenome (GOLD analysis project Ga0190363, IMG submission 161272) | Hydrothermal vent microbial mat bacterial communities from Southern Trench, Guaymas Basin, Mexico - 4872-18-6-7_MG | ecosystem: Environmental > Aquatic > Marine > Hydrothermal vents >... | reverse complement strand
CCGCTTTATCTTCTACACCTTCATTATCCACGACTCCTTCAAGCTTGCCATCCTTCAACACGATTATCTTATCACAGATTTCCAGTATCTCATTCAATCTATGAGATATCAATATTATCGTTTTACCTCGTTTCTTTAGCTCGCGAAGCTTATCGAAAAGCATCTTAACTAACGTGCTTTCAAGCGGCGCTGTGACTTCATCCAATATTATTATGTCTGGATCCGTTAATAAGATCCTCGCAAATTCTACGAGCCGCTTCAAATCTTCCGTAAGCGTCGCGGCTGGAGATTCTACATCCAATTTCAGTCCAACTTTTTCCAGTGTTTTCTCAGCTTCCCTTTTTAATGCATCCTTATCTAAGACGCCATTCTTGTAAAACTTAGCAAGTCTATCTATGAAAAGGTTCTCTGCGATGCTTAAATTCGGTATAAGCGATGATTCCTGAAAGATCGCATCCATTTTCAGAACTTTTCTCGCTACGGCCGGGTTTTTAACACTCTTTAACTTCATTCCCCGGATAACTAAATATCCTGCATCGGCTTGATGAAGGCCCATTAATACTTTGATGAAAGTGGATTTACCAGCGCCGTTTTCTCCTACCAATCCATAGATTTTTCCCGATTCAAGCGTTACAGATACTCCTTTGAGCGCCTCAACTCCTGGGAAGCGCTTTCTTATCGAATGCGCTTGAATTACCACGGCCATTATTTCCACCACTAGCAGTGCAGAAGAATTATGGTTTTAAAGGATAAAAAAGATTAAGGGAAAGCTTTAGACAGTTTCTGGAATCCATTTAACGTCTTTCCATTCGCCGGAGAGTACCTTGTTTATTATCTCGTCAGGCAGCGGAGTGAAGACAAATACTCCTTCTGGGATGTTCGGCCTTACGTACTTCGGGAAGTCTTCCCAGGTATAGAATGGCTGCGGGAAGAAGTACATCTTCGGCACAGGATATCCTTGTAGTAGCATTATCGTCAGGTCAAGGGCTATTGCACAGTTAATTGAGGGGTGCGCTGAAGCACATGCTGGAATATTATATTTCAGACACCTCTGCATGAATCCATTTTGATCCTCTGATGCATGAGGCTTGCGCGGATCTATTCCAAGTTCTATCATCGCGTCAATTATTCCACTAGACATCTGGCCTCCAACTGAGTATATTCCATCAAATTTCGGATGAGCTGAAACGAAGTCTAAGAATAATTTCTTAGCTTTATCATATGACCAATCTCCATAGTCCATGGCTACTATGTTTATGTCCGGATACTCCTTGAAAACGGATAATGCTCCCTCGCTTCTCGCATAGTCTATTGGATATCCCTTCAATCCCCTGAAGAAGAATATATCTCCTTTTCCGTTTAGCTGCTTAACAAGCCATTTTGCACCATTTACTCCATATGACCAATCGTCGTTGATTACGCACATAGTGTACTTCGTGGTATCGGCTGGATTATTCCAGAGGATTATTGGGCAGCCCGCATCATAGATTTTCTCAATCGTGCTGTTTAAGGCTTTAGGATCTAATGGGTCGACAAGAATGGCGTCGAGCTCTCCAGCTTGCCACATAGCAAACATGCTTTCAAGATTGCTGATTTCGGTGTCTATCGATCCAGCGCTATCCATGTGAACGTAGTCCGCCAGGAGCCCGGCATCTCTCCATCTTCTAGCCTCACGTTTAAACTCCGCGATTGCTGTTTCTTGCCAGGGATTTCCTCTCCAGCTGGTGATGAACCCTATTTTATATGGTGGATCTTTCTTATATTCGCATACTCTCGGAGCATTATGCCACCAATCCTCCCAGGAGTGAAGATCGTGGAATATCTTGAAAGCAGTCTGCTTATCTAAGAAGTATCTTTCAGCTCCTGTTGGAGCCCCAGTAGTAACAGTAACGGTTTCAGTCCTAGTTGCAGCTGTTCCAGGCGCGGTCGCTGTCACAGTCTTCGTGACAGTAGCTTCACCAGCTGTTACAGTTTTTGTGACCGTAGTGCCTGGAGCTGTAGCCGTAACGGTTTTCGTAACTGTTTCGGTCACCTTAGGTGCCGCGGAAGCACCCGCATAATAGCCACCTACACCTGCGACAACTCCAGCGACAACAACCCCCACAGCAACTTTCCCAGCAGTTGAAAGAGCTTCTCTCCTAGATAATTTCTTCTTTTTATCTGGAATATCTTCGGAGTTCTTACTCATACTTTTGATTAACGTACATTCACCATATAAATCTTTTCGTGCAAGACTCAAAAATCCGAAAGAGAAACAAGGTGCTCGCATTTCGAGGTTGACGCGATCCTCAGATATTGTATCTTTTCTTGAATTCATCTATACATTCCGTAAGAGCGTCCTTCCAATGTTTCAACGTTATCCTGAAAGTTCTCTCGAGCAAGTCGGTGTTTAATACGGTATATCTCGGCCTCTTGGCAGGTCTCCGCAATTCATCACTTGAACAAGGTATTACCTTTTCTACTGGTAGAGAAAGATTGCGAGCTATTTCTTTATACAGCTCGTAGCGTGAGCAATAACCTTGATTGGCTAAATGGTATATGCCAAAATGATCTGTTCTCAGAATAGTGGCAAAAGCTTTTGCAACGTCGGCGGTGTATCCGCAGCTAGATACTTGATCTCTTGAAACCATAATCGATTTCCCCGCCTTGATTTCAGAGTAAGTTTTGTGGATTATGTTTCCGTTTTTAGATCCTCCTGATCCGAAGAGTATTGGAAGCCTTATTATGAAGTATTTTGAGAGTTCTCCTGTTATTATTTTCTCGCAAGCTAATTTAGCTTTACCATAAATGTTTAACGGATTTGGGGCATCAGATTCTACATATGGCTCATTTTTGTTTCCGTCAAAAATGTAATCACTTCCAGGGTAAACAAGAACTGCTTCTAGCATCTTACACGCGTCGACGACGTTTCGCGTCGATAAAACGATGTTATCATAGGACGATTTCGGATTCCTCTCAACTCCATCTATGTCATGAGTACCTGCGCAATGTATCACTACTTCAGGTCTGAACTTAAGAATCGTTTCCACGGTTTTCTCGGAATTTCTCAAGTCAACGTCTTTTTCATCTTTTATCTCGAATACTTCGTGGCCCAGACTTCTTAAAACTCTCACAACGTCTTCACCCAGCAATCCAGCGGCCCCTGTAACGAGAATTTTCAAAGTCTCAGTCAAAATGAACACCCCCGACATATGCCGCAAGAATCGATCTTATAAAATTTGTCTGATATCTCTGTAATGTAACGGTTTATATCTTGTTTAGCGGAGTTACTTTCTATGAAAGCTTTATCGATCTTGGGTCCTGTTGATGGAAATGAGTTGGGGTTCACGCTTGTTCACGAACATCTTTTAGCTAATCCTCCTGAAGTTCTCTCTTCGAAAGATCCAGATCTAGTAATGCCCTCGGTTGAGAAAGCAATCAGCGAACTTAAGCTGTTTGCAGCTGCTGGCGGAAAGACCTTAGTCGAAGGAAGTCCGATAAACTACGGAAGAGACGTTCAGGGGTTGATAAAAATCGCCGAATCGGTTCCACAAGTCCATGTAATAGCTTCAACCGGATTCTATACCGCGCAGACGTTGGAGGATACTTTTTCGAGGAAGAGCGTGGATGAGCTGGCAGAGATAATGATCAGGGAAATATCGGAGGGAATGAATGGAACGAAATATAGAGCTGGAGTCATAAAAGTTGCCGTGAGTTACTTCAATATCCACCCTGTTGAAGAGAAATGTCTTAAGGCGGCTGCGAGGGCTCATAAGGAGACTGGCGCACCAATTCAAGTTCACACGACCTACGGAACGATGGGGCTTGAAGTAGCATCGATATTAAAGAGGGAGGGAGCGGACTTAGGGAAAGTGCTCTTGCTACATATGGACGAGAACCTAGATCTATGGCTTATGGAAAAGGTGCTGAGAAGCGGCGTGAATATCTCTTTCGATAAATTTGGAAGAGTCAGGTACAGAATACCTGAAGAAAAGAGGATTAAATATCTTGAGAAACTTATTGAGAAAGGCTTCGAGAATCAAATCATGGTTTCTACGGATATGGGGCGACGTAGCTATTTCAAGTCTTATGGAGGAGGGCCTGGGCTTGAGTATTTGCCGAAAATCATAGTTCCGAGACTAAAGGAGATGGGATGGAGCGATGAAATCATAAACAAGCTTTTCATTGAGAATCCAAAAAGATACCTAGCGTTTCTCCCCTAGCTCCTTTTCGGAAATAAAATGTAAAAAGATAGGTTTAGGTGGGTAGAAAGCTGGCGTATTCGGATAAGTTCAGCTCAGAGAGTTTTTCTCTGGTGGGTATACCTTTCTCAACATCCCATCCTCGCTCATCATAATAGTCGTCAAGAATCTTCTCGATATCTTCTCTAGTTAAAGGCTTAGTCGCATAATAATCCATAAGCACGATCTTTCCTTCCGGCGACTCCATAGGTCTAAGCCAAGTCTCTGGTATTTTATCCTCTTTTCGGGTGAATCCTTCCCTGACGTTTATTAGCTTTGAGATGTTGAAAATTCTCTCTCCGCATTTCATTAGGTCAGCGGCTGTTACGTCGAACCCCATGGCGGCGGAGTACAGCCTAGCGATATCGTCGCCATGTATCATGGCTTGATACGTGTAGATGCTGCATAAGCCTGTTGCGTTGTTTATTCTCATCATGTTCTCCATGTAAACTGTGTATCTACCGACGTTAAATTTCCCTGAATATGGAGTCGGCGTGAATATTCTTTCAAGAGCATCATTAGGAACACCCCATCTCTCGAGCTGATATCTGATCTCACCCAGCGGTTTCATTGGGCTATTTGTCCTCGTGTGAGCTCCGCCGTGATGTGGTCTTGGTCTTGTGAAGAATGTCATCATTAATGGATGGAATCTAGAAGGTCTCGCATCATAAATGAAGTCAACACCTTTACAGATGCCACCATACCAATAGTCCTGCGGGTCTATGCCGAATTCCTGTTTTAGTCTCATCCAACCGTCCGCAAGAATGTCTCCGAAACCTTCTCTGTTTACTGTCATCTTCCAGAGGCGGAGGTAAGTTTCATAATCTCTCTTTAACTCCATTCCTCCAGTATGCTCCTTAGTAAGCTTTCCTTGCTGGTAAAGCGTTGTAACAAAATCTATCATCCGAGTCATCGTGTAGAAGTCGATGCCATCTTCATCGTTTCCAAGTTTGACTAGATGTATCATCTTTCTATGATCTTCGACGCCGAGAAGCATTCCAGACGTAGCACTCTTGCTGAACGGAGATCCAAATCCAACCTCCCCATCGAATTCTCCGCCCTTAATCTTCCATCTAAGCCTGCAGCTGTTAACGCAGCTTATGCAAGGAAAGACCCTATCCAAGGTTTCTATACGGGTCTTCTCACCATACAGCTTGTCCCACTTCTCCTTAGGCCATTTACCCGGATACTGAGTATGTATGAAGTCTTTCCATCCAGCTGCTAGACCCATCTTTAACCAAGTTGGTCTAAAATGCCAAGCCCTAGCGCGGTCTCGGAGTTCTTTTGAGATTTTTTGGAATTCTTCTGGTCTCGCCACTCTGATATCTCCAGTTCCCTTTGTTACTATTGCCTTCAAGTTCTTCGAACCCATTACCGCAGCAGCACCTCTTCCAAGAGAATTTGTTTTATCAACTATCCCTATGGCGTGGCGAACTAGCTTTTCTCCAGCTCTTCCAATAGTATATACTCCAGCATTCTCACCCTCTCTTCTGACAAGTTCGTTAGTGACTTCTTGGATCCCTTTGCCCCAGAGATCCCTAGCATCGACAAGTTCGACGTTATCGTCGGTTATCCTTAAGTAAGAAGGTTGTTCAGCTTTCCCGGTGATGATCAAATGGTCGCATCCAGCTCTCTTTAATCCTAATGCAAAATAGCGCCCTCCTGTACTCGCCGCGCCTATGAAGTGCTTACCATCCTCAGTCGCGATTACCGCAAACTTCGTGATTAATGTGAGCTTCGGAGTTCCGGGGGTGAGGGTGCCTACGAAAACCGATGGATTAAAGATCATTACATTCTCCGGCGAGAATGGGTCAACGCCGGGCTTCATTAAATCTGCGGCGAGCTTCCATCCAACTCCACCTCCACCGATAAAGTCTTTAACGGTCTGCGGATCCACTCGCCACTTTTCCAACTTCCCAGTTGATAGATCAAATTTCCAAACCCTACCCTCATAACTTCCTTCAAGTTTCATAGCATCACCTCTTCGAGCTTGGAACGAAAAGTATAGCGCCGTAGGGGCATGCTTCTACGCAGGCAGGATTTCCATTGCAAAAATTGCAGCAGTTCGCGTCGATTTCGGGATAAGTGTTCTCCGTTTCCACGTCTCTAACGATCTTTATGCAAGATTTTGCGGGATTAAACACCTTGAATCTAGAGAAAGAGCAGGCTAGTTGACAGCTTAAACATCCTCTGCAATTCTCTGGAATCACACTCAACTGCATCGTTATAGTTTTCGCCACGGCCTCTCACCCTACCTTTGAACTATCTCGAGAATATTTCCTTCAGGATCCTTGAAGTAGCCTATCTTCCAGCCCGCGCTCGTCATCCTAACTCCAAACAATTCCACGCCTTTCGATTTAAGATACGACTCTACTTCATCGAAGTTGTCGATTTCCAAAGCTATATGACTATACCCTGGATCCATGAGATCTCGCTCCTTTCTCTCAGCAGTTGTTGGAAGGATCTCGATCACTAAGCCGCCTTCATCGCTGGCTAAGAAGTATATTGGTGGACGCCCAGGCTTCTCAAGCTTCCTAATGACTTTTAACCCTAAAACATTGCAATACCAATCCTTCATTACTTCCACATCTTTTGCATAGATGCCTACATGTTCTGGAACCATTTTCATTTTCACTCAACCTCCGCGAGGACTGTTACAGGAGTTGCCTCAACTCTAAGAAGCCATAAAGGTACTACATATACTCTCTTCAATTTTTTACCCACAGCTGGCTCCAGATTGGCGTCTTCTATATGGAAGAACTTCCTACCTACTAGGAGGACTTTGTGTGCTGGAAACTCTGGTCTCGCTTTACCAATGTTTTCTATACCCAGTAAATCGACGCCGATAGCTCTGATATTGCTAAAGTTCTCGACTAGATATTTTGCCGCCTCTACTGAAAGCCCTGGCTGCTTCGTCTCATAGCGCTCGGGTTCTGTCGATCTATACTTTGAGAAGCCAGTATATATCAAGAGGAGATCACATTTCTTGAGATCTGAAGCGTATTTCTCGAGGTCGGCTCTCGTTATGTCCTCCATATCGCCTTTCGGAATCTCGACTAATAGAGGATTCTCGAAGACAAAGTCTCCTGGCTCGAAGTCGTCCAAGGTGTAACCTTTCTGATCAACGTGGAAGGGAAGGTCTATGTGAGTCCCTGTATGCACACACATTTCGACTATGCTCGTATTATTATATGAGCCCCACCTAGTCTCAGTCTCCCCCATGCCTTCAGGCTCTGGGATCATCCGAGATCTAGCATGTATCTTCGGGGGACCTATGCTCCTCGGCAGGAACGTAGTCTTCTTCGAAATAGGATACGATAGAAGAATAAATTTACTCATAGCTTAATTTACACTCCAGCCATATATTAACTTTTTACAATCACTCAAATATTGAATATTAGAAAAAGCTTCTAAATATGGTCAAAATCTTAGACAAAACATTTTCAATCCCTAATTACTAATCCCTAATTACTTCAGAGAGCTTCTTATAGAAGTCGTCAAGCTTCTTCCAAAGGTCTTTCTGCACTAAGTAAATCCTAGAGTAAAGTTCATGTTTCTTCGGATCCGGGCGAATTATGATCGGCGTTTTTAGAAGCTTTCTAATTATCGAGTAGTCCTTATACACGCCAACTCCTATTCCGCACGCAATGGCGATTGCAAGGCCAGCGGATTCTAGGGGATGCTCTGGTATATGTAGCTCTTTTCCGATTATATCTGCTGCGATTTGCCTCCATACGTGGTTCATGGAACCTCCCCCTATCATAGTCATGCTCTTTACCTTCGCTCCCTTCTCCTCAAAGATCTCAATTACGTTTCTTATTGCGTAAGCGACGCCCTCCATTATTGATCTAATGACGTCTCTTATATCGTGGGCTAATGTTATTCCAAGCAAGGCGCCCTTTATCCATTCTCTTTGATGAGGAGCACCCCCACCAGTAAGGTATGGAAGAAATATCAAGCCTCTACTTCCGGCAACGCTATTCTCAGCTTTTTGCTGCACAACGTCGTATATGCTGATGCCTAACTTGTCGGCGTATTCCTTTTCTAAGCTCATGAAATTCTTTATGAACCATTCGAGGCAAGCTGAGCCGCTTTGAACAAAGTTATGTGGAGTATATTTTCCGGGAATCATTGCGCAGAGCGTCGAGATCCGCAGCTCCAAGTCTATGAGTGGGGAATCTGTTAGGACGCCGCTCCACCATGCCGTTCCGGAGCTTATGTAGGCGTCTTCGCCGCTTATGACTCCTGCTCCTAGAGCCGCAGCAGGTACGTCACCTGCTCCCGCGATGACAGGAGTTCCAGGCTTAAGGCCTGTTGCTTTAGCTGCTTCACTGGTTAAATGACCTATTATCTCATGACTCTCGCGTAGGGTTGGAAGTCTGCTGGGATCTATTCCGAATAGATCGAGTATTTCGTCATCCCATTTACGCTTATGTATGTTAAGGTAACCAGTCATAGAAGCTTCTGTGTAATCTGTTGCGATGCTCCCGGTGAGCTTGAGCATTAAATAATCTTTGCATTGAAGAAATTTGAACGTCTTGGAATATACGTCGGGAAGGTTGTTTCGAATCCACATGATCTTCACTAAGGGAAACATCTCAATCGCTTGACCCTTCCCCGTTTTTCGGTAAAATTCTTCCCAGCCTAGCTTTTCCCGAACTTCTCTAGCCTCCTTTACGGCGCGCATATCCTGCCAAATTATCGCCCGTTCGAGAAGAGCGTTACCATTCTTGTCTACTGGCACAACTCCCTGAAGCTGTCCGCTGAAGCCCATTGCCAAAACATCATCCGGAGATACCTTCGTTTTCTGAAGAAGTTCCTTCGTGGTTTTACATACTGCAAGCCACCATTCATTAACTGATTGCTCTGCCCACTGTATCCTGGGATAGTAGGTTGAATATCTTTGAACTACGCTTCCGATAAAGTTCCCCTCAGAATCGTATAGCGATGCTTTGTCGCTTGATGTTCCGAGATCATGCACTATAAAATATTCTCCACCAGCCATGCCGAGTATTCTCCACTAAGCATGAATTATAAAATTTAATGTGATGCCTTTAGCACATTCATTTAAGAACCTTTTTGACTCGTAGATTATCTCTCTTAAAGACCTCGCGATTAATAGCGTTCTCTGGAATCTCCCCTCTCAACAAAGCCTTAACAGCGTTTGTTAGCGAGAAGTCCATTCCAGCTAAAGCTTCAAGGGTGTAGGCTCCGATATGCGGTGTTATTATGACGTTTTCATACTTCAGTAATGGATGAGATTCATCTATTGGTTCTCCTTCGACGACGTCTAGGGCGGCGGCAGCGACAATACCGCTCTCTAAAGCCTTAACCAAAGCCTCGGTATCCACAAGTCCGCCTCTTGCAGTATTGATCAAGATTGCTCCTTTCTTAAGCTTCTTAAAAGCTCCCTCGTCAAGCAAATGATAAGTCTCCTTAGTTAGTGGACAATGGATTGTTACTATGTCAGAGTTTTTTAAGAGATCATCAAAACCTACTGGCTCTGCGCCCATCGCCTTAATCTTATCGGGAGGAATGTATGGATCGTAGGCCAAAACCTTCGCATTAAATCCTTTTATCAATATTTCTGCAACCCTGCTTCCGATATTCCCTAAACCGATTATTCCGACAACTTTTCCTGCAAGCTCGGAGCCTACATATTTCGCTCTTTCCATCCATTTTCCTTCTCGAACCTTATTTGATGCTTGAACAATATGGCGTAAAGCTGCTAACATTAAACTAATTGCGAGTTCGGCGACCGCTTCACGTTCCGCTACACCTGGAACCTTAACGATCACTACCCCGTTCTCCGTAGCTGCTTTAACGTCCACATTATCTATACCTATGCCGTGGACCAGGACTGAAACGACATCTTCGTTAGCCTCGAAGAACTCTTGAGTATACTTTGGATGGGATGTTGCAATTACGAAATGTGCTCCCCTTAATTTCTGCGCGAGATTTTTTCCATCGATATCCTTAGGAACTTCTATCCTAGAGATCTCGCAAACTGCTTCTAATTCTTGGATCGCGTTAGTGAATTTGCCGAAAGATTTAGAGTTAACTATGACTAAGCGCTTTTTACTCATTTATATTTTCAAAAGCGTCAACTGTATTTAAGTTTAAGTTTTCGAAAACGGAGAGTGGAATTAGAATAACCTTATATTGCGGACTAGCCGATCTTAATACATGAGATTTGAGGGAATCATCCCTCCGATGGTAACGCCATTTAAAGCCGATGGAACCCTCTATGAGGAAGGAATTAGGAAGCTCGTGAACTTCTTAATCGAAAAGGGAATTGGTGGATTCTTCATTTGCGGAACATATGGAACTGGGCCAGCGATGACAACGGAAGAGAGGAAGAGGACAGCTGAGATAGTGATGGATGAAGCTAAAGGTAGGTCTAAAGTGATAGTTCATGTAGGTTCATCAAACGTAGATACGATCTTTGAACTTGCAAAGCATGCTGAAGATATTGGAGCGGATGCTGTGGCAACGGTTCCACCATTCTATTACGCATATGATGAAGAAACCATCGTTAACTTCTTCAAGGAACTAGTATCCAAGGTGAATATACCCGTCTTCGTATACAATAATCCTGCAAGAAGCGGAAATCCGATAACCGTGAGAATGCTCAAGCGCTTAGTTGAGGTAGGAGTCACAGGTATCAAGGATAGCTGCTTTGATCTAGTTAGATTCTATGAATTCATAGTTAACATCGATAGAAAGGACTTCGAGTTCATAATCGGAACGGAGTCTTTACTAGTTCCAGCTTATCTAGCGGGTTCAAGAGCGTGTATATCAGGCTTAGCGAATGCATTTCCAGAAATCAATGTTAAAACCTTCAATCTCCTGAAAGAAGGAAAATACGAGGAGGCAGCTAAAGCCCAATTGGAGATAATAAAACTTCGAGAAGTTCTTCACCTAGCTCCAACCTATCCATCAGTCTTCGAAGCTCTACGGCTTAGAGGAATGGACGTTGGATATCCAAAGCCACCGTTCAGAAGACTTACTAAAGAGGAGATCAAAAGACTCGAGGAAGCCTTGAAAAAACTCGGATATCTATGATTTGATAAGATTCATAATCTTAATCATTTTTATCGTCGTATAATTACATTGCTTAAAAACTAAAAAATTTGGAGAGTAAATTTTAGTTTATTACTCCATTCCGAACATTTTCGCTAATTCATCATGTGGTATATACCAGATCGCATTCCACCATAGGTCATCCGGGTATTTGTCAAAGTGATATTTCTCGACATAATATGGTATCTTCTCGTTAGGTAGATATGGCGGCGCATAAAGTATTGTTCTTTTCACGTGTATTCCCTGAAGTAAAGCTACTGCAGCATCAATCCCCATGGCACCCCACCACACAGGCATAACCGGAAAAACGCTATCAAAGTATCCATATTCAGTCTTTCCTCTATACTTCAACCACCTCTTTACTAGCGCATTACTATCCTCCCCAGTCATTGGAACAAGTTCTCGACCTGCCTCAATGAACGCATCGACAGCTCCAGCAGTTGGCTCTCCGCCGATCGAGATCACTCCATCTATCTGTGGATGAGCGGCTAGGAATGCTTCAGTAGCTTTCTTCCCTCCATCATATGACCAACCCGTAGGAGCAACTCCTAGAACTTCCATGTCCGGATATGCGTCAATTATAGGCTTAGCACCAAGCTCCCATCGGTAAATATCCGGACCCTCGCCCGGAGCCCCTCTTAGTACAACAATTTTGCCTTTGCCTTTTAGCTGTTTTACAAGCCACAATGCTTGCAGTTTTCCAAAAAGTCTGTTATCTTGCATTCGATAAGCGCTGAATTTTTTACCAGCATATTCGCTGTTAACTATCACCGTCGGAATTCCGGCATCAAAGAACTTATCAACATGCGGAATTACCGCTTCTGGATTAGTTGGAGATATCACCACGGCATCAGGCTCCATAGCATAGATCTCCTCTAGCTGGGTTACTTGTTTTTCAACATCAAAGAATGGTTCCCTATAAGTAAACTCTTCGATAAGACCTAAGTCCTCATACATTTTGGCTCTCAAAGTGTATGCTTTCTTCATAAGCTCCGTCCAGCTAATCCCTCCTCCGTGACTTGCTAGAACGATTTTCCATGGAGGCTCCTTTCTATATTCATCTAATCGTGTGAACTCTGGCAGATAAGTGTCTCCGAGCGGACCTCCTGGAAGAGCTGCAGAACCCGGCGGCGGAACCAAGTAAGCCGTAAATGGGTCTAACTCTTCAGGAGGTATAGGTTGAAAAGCTGTCGGCGTAGCACCTGCTGTCACAGTTACAGTTTTAGTTACGGCTTCGGTTATGACGCTTGGAGCTGTTCCCACAGTCTTCGTTATTGTTTCAGTAATTCTCTCAGTAACCTTCTTCGTAACTTCACGTACAGCACCAGCACCTCCAGCATAATAACCTCCTGCGGCACCAACGATTCCAGCAACTATGACTCCCAAGGCAACTTTGGCTGATGTCGATATCGCTGATCTCCTAGGAATCTTCCTTTTACGCAGAATATCTAAAGCAATTGAAACAACGTCCTCAGACATCAGGTTCTAATAATATTCCCCCTTATATAAATTTTTCAAATTATTAGGACTCATAGGAACCGTAATAGCGAATAGCTACTTCTAGTTAGCTAACTTTATTTATTCACAATCCAGTTAGCTTGTTCGCATTCTCTTTGATTGTAAGATGAAGGCTGCAGCTACTATGAAAATTATGAGGCCTTGCATCATTCTTCTTGTGGCCTCTGGTACTCTAAAGAAGAGTACAAAATAGTAGATGAATCTCATAAAGACTACGCCAGGCAAAACTCCTAAAACAGAACCTATTCCTCCAACAAATTCAGTTCCTCCTATAAGAACTGCTGCTATCGAGTCAAAAGTGAAAATATCAATAAATCTCATGGCTGGATGGACTAGGAATCCCAAATAGAGTAGTCCTCCAAGAGCCGCCATCACTCCTGAAATGATATAGGTTGAGAGCGTATATAGGGCTAGGTTTACGCCGAGAAGACGGGCTCCCTGCGGATTACTGCTCTTGGCGTAGATTCTTATACCATAGGTTGTGTATTTCATTATTACCCAAAAGATCACGAAAAGTGCTAAGAAAAAGAGAAAAGCTATGGGTAAGAGTCCTATTCTTCCGGATCCTATATAAAGCAAGTACTCTGGGATCTGGACTGGAGTTATGCTGAGAGTCCACGTTATCCCTTGCTCTGCTAAGGAAACTGCAAGCGTTGCTATAAGTGGACTAACATTTCCCTTTGTGATTATTATACCATTAATGAATCCTACTATCGCTCCGATAAGCAAGCAGAGCAAAATAGTTAATGCATCAGAATGAACCCATCTAACAATATGTCCGAAAGCTATTGTAATCATAAATAAAGTTGATCCAACAGATAAATCTATTCCAACATCTCTTCTCCACGCCCCACCCATTATGACGACAAATTGGCCTAAAGCCACTACCCCTAGTATTCCAGCCTGCCTAAGCACGCCAATTATATTGGAGGGCATGAAGACCGTCGGCACTATTACTCCACTTAGCAAAATGAACGCTGTAACGCTCAAGTACACAGCAACAGTTCTATTTCTCAGTAAAGAAGAAAGAACTCCAGGAAGATACTTTAAGATCACAGTACTTTTCTTCAAGGCAATCACCTCCTAAGCATAGCCTCAGATATGCCAACAACTATAACCAAAGCTATCCCTTGAACAATTAACGAATGATATGTAGAAAGCTTGCTTAGCCAAAGAATATTGTCTATAAGAGCGAAGAGGAGGGCTCCTCCAAGAGTTCCGATGGGCGAAGTAGCCCCTCCAGTTAGGAAAGTTCCTCCAGCTACCGCCGCTCCAAAGGAGTACAATAGGAAAGGTTCTCCAACATAAGGGTGACCGCAACCTATCCTAACCCCTAAGAAGAAACCTGCTATGGCTGCTAGGATGCCAGCGATTATATATGCTAAAAATTTAACTAATACTACGTTTATACCGAAATCACTTGCGGCCTTTTCATTTCCACCTACTGCAAGCAAGCTTCGGCCAAGTCTAGTTCGTTCTATTAAGAATGTCATAGCTAGAAGAACCAGAATTAGTAAGATTATTGAAAGCACAGGAATGCCATAATAAGTAGAGTAAAGGCTATTAAACAACATTTCTGGCACGCGTCCACCCGGTCTAGGCCTTAGGGTTAAAGCTAATCCTTGAGCTATAAGAAAAGTACAGAGAGTTACTATGAAAGGGTGAAGGCCGACTTTTACAGCTCCAAATCCATTAAAGGCTCCTAGTATCGCTCCACTTGCTAATATTACTAAAAATCCCATTAAAGGGTCAATGATTAACAGATATGATCCTATAGCGGTTGCCAGACTCATATTAGAGCCGACGGACAAATCTGCTCCACCAACAACTATAGCGAAACTTTGGGCAAGAGCGACGAGATATATTATAAGTAATCGTACAAGGATGTTTGCAAAATTAGCGGAAGTTGCGAAATAAGGAATAATCGGTATAGCTACTAGTATGAAAGCCAAGTCGACAAGCCAAACGATAATTGTTCGGCTCAGTTTAGGTAATCTCATTTCATCACCTTATGCACGGACAATTTGATATAACTTATTCAGATCGAGTTCTTTAGTCTGATAGATAGCTTTTATGACCCCCTCATGCATCAGCATCACCCGATCGCAAAGCTGGAGAAGTTCTTCATAGTCATCCGTATAAATTATAATTCCTAGTCCTTGTGATTTTAATTCATCTAGGAAGTGATAGATTTCGTTCCTTACGCTAAGGTCTATACCCATAGTTGGATAAGATAGTAGCGCAATCTTAGGTTTAGCAGCGAACATCCTTGCAAATATTATTTTCTGTTTATTTCCTCCGCTTAAATTTATGACCGCTTGATCAAGTGATCCAATCTTTATCTTAAATCTTTTAACCAACTCCTTGGCTAAGTTTTTCTCCTCTCTAACTTTAACAAAGTATTTATGGGAAGTTAAATTGTCGAGAATTGCCAAACTTAAGTTCCGCGTAACGGGTAGGAGCGGGAATAGCCCTTCCTCTTCTCTTTTATCTGTAATGTATATGATGCCGTTCTTAAGGGCGTCTTTAGGAGATTTTATTGAAACTTTACGTCCTTCAATCAATATTTCCCCACTCTTCATTGGCAGAAAACCGTATATCGTTAGCAAGAGTTCTCTCTGTCCCTGATTCCTAAGCCCGGTTATTCCGACAATTTCTCCTTCATAGAGATTAAAAGATACACCATTTACTCTTATCCCCACTAGGTTCCTAACCGAAAGTAGTGGTGTTTTTCCAGAAGGCGTGGTGGCTAATTTGGCTGCAACATATTTTCGAACTCCTCCGAACATCATCTCCTCTAGTTTCGGAATTGTGGCTTCCTCGACTTTGAGAGTTCCCACGTTTACACCATCTCTGAATACCGTTATCGTGTGAGATACCTTTAAGACCTCTGCGAGAGTGTGTGAAATAAATATTATACTTATCCCTTGTTTCGAAAGCTCCTTAATAATCTGATAAAGTCTAACTTTCTCGGCTTCTGAAAGGTGAGCTGTGGACTCATCAAATATTATTAGATCCGATCTAACGATGAGCGCCCTTGAAATTTCAATCAATTTTCGCTCAATCGGGTCGAGCTCTCTAACAGGAACTGATGGATCTATTTCTATTCCAAATTTTTCGTAAATAAATCGTCTAGCTTCCTCCATAAGCTTATCACGATTGATTATCCTGACATCATATAGTCCCAAAAAGAGATTGTCTGCAGCATCAAGATCAGGTATGAGGGTCTCTTCCTGCTCTACTATACTTATGCCTGCTCTTCTAGCTTCTTGAACATTCTTAAACCTCGCTTCTTTGCCCTTCCAAATAATTGCTCCCTTGTCTGGTTTTAAAATTCCAGCAAGAATTTTGGAGAAAACAGACTTTCCCGCGCCGTTAGGTCCTATAAGACCGCGTACCTCACTGCGTCTAAGCTCGAAGTTCACATTCTTTAACGCTATTGTTTGCCCGAAACTTTTCCATAAGCCTCTAACCTGAAGCAATGGCTCATTAACGCCTGCATCCTTGTGAAGCATATCTCTCGCTTTAAAAAAGCGATAGTATGTAAATATAAAGTTATTTTCCGAGGATTTCTTCCCTTCGAGATAATTTAGCGAAAGATGTCTTATTTTCAGCGTTTCTGAAGTTCTGCGAGTCTTTCTGGTAGGAATTCTTTGACTATGAAGTCTAGGCCGTATCTGCTGAATGCTTCGAGTTCGGCTTTTCTTTTGATCTTCCAGAATTCTTTAAGCTCTCTCTTCCATGGGTCGGTCTGATATCTCGGGTCGACTTCTAGTTCTTGTATTCTCTTTATGTCTCTGTCTGTAAGCTTCATTGATGGAAGCTTGTATCTTCGTATGTCGCTTGGCCAAACGCCTGCCCAGATGGCGTCTGGGACGTTTATCTCCTTTATGTGGGCGCTTAGCGCTGATCCATGTATGAGCACGCTTGCGATGTGGACTCCATATGGGTCGGCGTCCGTGAATACGTATATTG
>Ga0190363_1001024_pt1 | contig 16796 bp, 16 predicted proteins | sample 48721867_MG_FD_161272 | JGI IMG/M metagenome (GOLD analysis project Ga0190363, IMG submission 161272) | Hydrothermal vent microbial mat bacterial communities from Southern Trench, Guaymas Basin, Mexico - 4872-18-6-7_MG | ecosystem: Environmental > Aquatic > Marine > Hydrothermal vents >... | reverse complement strand
CTAACTAAAAAAGATGAAGAATTAAATATTCAATACATAGTCAAAAAAATTATTGAAGCTTACAATTTAAGGGAAAAAAGATTAAGGCTCAACAGCTTTTATAGAGTAGTTAACGCCGATGGAGACGTTTTGCCAGGGTTAATAATAGATAAATATGAAGAAATATTGGTTATCCAAAGCAGTAGCATTGGATTCGACAAAATATTAAAGCCCCTAAGCCAACTGCTAATTAGAGAATTAGATGTAAAAACAATTTACATAAAAAATGATCAAAGATCAAGAAGAGAAGTTGGACTACAAATATGGAGAAAAGTAATTGAAGGAGAAAAAAGGACTAGAACCATAATAAGAGAAGAAGAAGCAAAATTTTATGTTGATGTAGAGAAAGGACAAAAAACAGGCTTCTTCATAGATCAAAGACCAAATAGAATTGAACTAGAAAAATACGTCAATAAAGACGACGAAGTTTTAGATTTATACGGGTATACTGGAGGATTCACAGTCCATGCAGCATTAACTGGTGCAAATACAACTCTAGTTGAGGAATCAGAATATGCAGTAAAAGAGGCGAAAAATAACATAAAACTAAATAATATCCAAAACAAAGTAGAAATAATTAGGGACAGAGTTGAAAATTACCTAAAGAAATGCAATAATAAATTCGATATAATCATCGCAGATCCCCCAGCACTAATCCCAAGTAGAAATAAAGTTAGAGAGGGAAGAAAGGCATATGGTAACCTCTATAGAGAAGTAATAGGCAAAATAAAAAAAGGTGGATTACTTATAGCTTCAAGCTGCAGTTTCTTTCTAAATGAAGAAGAGTTCATGAAAATACTAGTTAAAGCTGCAATTGAAAACAATAGAGAATTAAAGGTTATTGGAAAAATCAGAGGAGCATCGCCATGCCACATTACTAGACCTAGAGATAAGCATTTAAGATATTTAAAAGTAATCTTCGCCATAGTTAATTAAAACATTAATGATCATCCCACCCCTCCTCCTCCACCTCCACTAGCACCTCCTACACCACCACCGCCACCAGCAGAAACAAAGCCGCCGCCAAAGGCACGCACACTCGTTGGAAGGCCTTGAAGCGCTATGTTTACAGCGCTTGACAAGTCACTTATGAAATCTCCAAAGTTAAAGCTAATTCCAGTAGCGCTAGAAGAGGAAGATCTACTGGTTACAAACCAAGTTGGCCAGTAAGGAATGAAGCCATACCACATCATTCCCCAATTATACAGGAGTGAGGGCCTCATAGATATTACGAAAGGCAGATGCCTCTCAAAAAACCGTAATTTATTTGAAAGCTTATCTATTAAATCCTTATTCAATCTAAATAGCTTATCAAAATAAATTTTCCATAATTTATACTCTCTAGCACCCTTCAAAGTATAATTTGTAAATAAAGTGTATCCTATCAACGCTATTGGAATCCCACTAAAGGAGAAACCTAAAATTAAACTTAAAGCAGATTTAATGTAAGGTATAGCCCTAGGAATCACTCCAACAATCTCGGATAAAACAAAAGTGATAATTAATCCAATAATCAGCAAAGCCATACCCCAATAAATGAATTTACTTCTATATTCTCTCGGTCTCGATTTAAAGTATCCATTCTTAACAAGTTCATCTTCAATTAGCTTCCCAATCCTATTAATTTCACTCCATTCACTCCGTAAATTCAAAGAATTCCTCGCCTTCAAAGCAATTTTCAAAAGTTCTCTTTCAAATGGTTTCAACTCAGATTTTTCATCTAAACCCTCAATACTTCTCCTGGTGGGCTTAAAGTGAATAACATCACCATCATACTCTATAACTAGATAACCCCTATTCGCAAGGTCAATTAGGGTTGCCATAACTTGATTTCCACTAAAGCTCCTAGAAACTAGAAATGATGCTTCGGCAGGAGTCAAGTTAGAAGGTATTATTCCCAGCGACAATAAACTCTCATTAACTTCAACTTTAGGCATTCTACCCATCACAAACCATAATCCCAACATTATGAGAGTAGAAGCAAAAACAATGAGTAACGAAGATTCAAGTGGATAAACCCTTAAAAAGTACAGGTAATCAACTGGAGGCTCATAAATCTTAGGAAAAACCACTACAACCCTAAAACCAACATGAGGAGGAAGATCATTACCGCTAAAATGAATACTAGTAACACCATCCCTAAAGATAATAGTCTCAGGCTCAGGACTAACACTAAGCAGCGGGTCATCAACAAAATTTCCAGGCAAATTTACAACGACACTAACGTGTTTTATGGGAACAACCCAATCCAATCCAACAGCAAGCCAATCAATCTTATTTTGAGTTTGACTAGCAGCAAACAATGCACCTTCAACCTCATACTTCAATATAAAAGTTGCAATTGCTGGAGCACGCAATCCCTTATAATAAGCCTTAATATTAACACCATTTAAAGAATACTCAACATCATAATCAACAAGAGTTACATTTACAGCATCCACTGAAATAACATAAATATTACTCAAACCCCTAAAAGGAATATCCCTATAAAAGTAGCTGAAAACCCCATGGATATATTTAATGGTGATTTTCTCAGTAACTAGTAATCTTCCACTCTCAAATACATCAATAGAAACATCTATCAATGAAACTTCATAGACTTTAAAGTCGCTCTCCTGTCCAAGTATCTGAAATGGAAACAGAAAGCAAGATAAAACACCAACTAATAAAAACATGAGAAACAGCTTATTAAAAATAGAAACTTTACCCATTTCAATAGATAAAAATGAGGCCACATTTATAAAGTTTCCCTCAACATGGAAACGAATTTTAAAATAGATAAACTTAAATCCATTAAGTAAACTTCTTCTATAAATGTAAAATTAAAAGCGTATTTGGTGATAATATGGAGGAAGCTGAAAAGTTATATGATGTAAATGAGTTTTGGAAATTTAAATTAAAAGTTGGATTAATAAGGAAAGCTGAAAGAGTACCTAGAACAAGAAAACTAATAAAATTAGAAGTAGACTTCAAAGAAGAAACCAGAACCGTAATTGCAGGAATAGGAGACCAATACTCACCAGAAGACCTAGAAAATAAAAGAATGATATTTGTCACAAATTTAAAACCAAAGAAAATTGCAGGGATAGAAAGCCAGGCAATGCTAGTAGTGGCTGAAGACGAAGAAACAGGAAAAGTCTACTTAATAAGTTTACCTGAAAATATACCCATTGGAGTAAAAGTTTGGTAATTAGCGCCTCCACCTATAAAAATCCCTCTCAGTATATTTTTCAATAATCCTCCTAAAATACTCCTCAAGATCAATACCATAATAATTAGCAATACACACAACAGCAAAGACTATGTCAGCCAACTCCATCCCAATATCAATTTCAACTTCACCCCTCTTTTTACGCTTAAAACCCTCCCTAGCATTAATCTCCCTAGCAAGTTCACCAATCTCCTCCATCAGAGCAGCAAGCATTGAGAGAGGAGGCCAATAACCACCACCAATACTCTTAATCCAATTATCAACCATACGCTGAATTTTAGTTAATGTAAGAGAAGCTGGCATAACCACACCCCTCCCAAATCAATTATTCTGAATTGAAGATTAAATTGAATACACATATATTAATTAGTAATTTCAATTTAACATGTAAAGCATTACAATGCAAAATCCATGAATTAACTAGTTTCACTAACTATAATTCCCCTTCCCCTTAATTCTGAAATTAAGTGGTCATATAATTTCAAATCCATACCAATATTTTCAGGAGGTATTAAACCATGTTGCTCAATTAATCCATCCAACACCATTTTAGCAATTATCGATTGGGTAAAACCTGTGACTTTACTCATTGCTGAAAGCTTAAGTTTATCATCATATCCAACATCCATGACAAAATGTTTACTTACATCACTTCTAGACAAAGCTTCAATATACATGACAACTCTATCTGGAGCATCTCTAACCAGCCTCTCTTCAAAGAGCTTAGCTAAAAGACTTGAAAGCTTAATTTTACAGCCATCCACTACTAGCTCTTTATTTGAAAGAAAACCTAAAAATCTGAGAAATTTCATTAACTCTAAATGACCCTCATACCTTAAGGTATACTCAATTAATTCATCTGCATCTCCAAATGTTTTAAGCATAGTTCTAACCCCATCTGAGACAAAGCATTCAAAGGATCCAAGAGAAGGAATTTCAACACAACCAGTATAATCAAGAGGATTTACTTCAACAATCTTACCATCACGAATTATTCTTGCAGGACGAATATACTCATCAACTAAATCCTCCATAGACCATGAAGCAACTATGCCTAGTGGTAGACTGGGATCTTGAGACAACCCACCAACATAAATTTTCCCACTCTTCAAACCACCATATTTACTGTGAAAGTATCCTAGAATTATATTGCTTAATCCAGGTGCAAGTCCAGCATCAACAATTAATTTCACCTCATTATTAACCGCTAATTCATGAAGGCTCCAAGGATCTTCTGGAAAATATGAAACATCAACAACATTCAATCCAAGTTCAACAAGTCTTTTAACAACTGGAAAAGCAATCGATCCAGGCAAAGCAGTGATAGCTAAATTAAAATTTTTAAGTTTATCTAGCTCACTCAGCTTTGTTGCGTTTAATCTTAAAACATTAAAGCCTAAAACATTATATGCAAACATTAGTCTTTTATCATCAAAGTCGGCAACCGTTAATGTTGAAATTGAACGATAAAAATCCAAGGCAACTGCAACACCTATCCGTCCAAATCCAATTAAAACAGCCTCACTCATAGCATACAACTCCGCTTACTAAGGATTTTATCATAATTATAATATAAGAGTGTTGAAAATGATGATCAATAATTTATCACCGGCATTTCTACCAGAGCTTTAGAAGCAGGCTTTACAGCAGTCACCACGTCCACTATAGCTGCACATTTATAATCACTTGATGCTTTAATAGCTTCAATTAAAGCATCTCTCAACTCACCAGGCCTCTCAACTCTAAAGCCGAGGCAATTAAAGGCCTCCGCAATTTTAGCATAATTTAACTCTGTAAAATTGGTTGAAATTGTTTTACCAAAATAGTTTAATTCAGCCATTCTAATCCAGCCAAAGGAACTATTATTTAAAACAATATATACAACTGGAATTCTCAGTCTACGTGAAGTTTCAAGTTCATGTAAAGAGTATGCGAACCCTCCATCTCCACCCATTCCAACCACAATATTGTTTGGTGAAGCAATTTTTGCACCAAGAGTTAATGGAAAACCGGCACCAATACCAGCCATTCCTCTAGGAGCAATGAAATATCTCCCCTGAGATAAGACATCATAATATATTGCACCATAAAATGATGCCATACTTCCATCACAAACAAAAATGGCATCTCTTGGCAAAATAGACCGTAATTCCTTTATTATCCTTGGAACATGAATTGGAATTTCATTTGAATTCATTAAATGTTCAATTGATTTTCTCCATTTTTCGACGACAGCCTTAATCAAACTTTTTCTCCTTGACAGTAAAAATAGGTGATGCTTTGTAACTAGACTCATAATTGCTTTCAATAATTCATTCAATGTCGCCTTAGCATCACCAATAAGGGCAACTTCAACTGGGAAGTTTCTTCCAATTTCATTTGGATCAATATCTACATGAATAATCTTCGTAGTTTTAGGTGGAAGAGTCCAATTTAAAGTTGCATATTGACCAGTTTTACATCCAACAATAATGGCGACATCGGCTTCTCTAAGAAACTTGTTCGCACATTCCTTTAGAGTTACTCCACCAACACCTACACTTAAGGGATTATCTTCAGAAATGGATCCCTTACCAGTTATAGTTGTAACGACAGGTATTGATAACATCTCAGATAACTGCAGTAACTCACTCGATGCCTGAGAAAGTATAACTCCACCACCAGCTAGGATAACGGGGCTTCTGGAACTTAAAATTAAATTTGCAGCTTTCAATATGTCTTTACGACTTGGTACTGGCCTATTTGAAGGATAGGTAGAATATACTTCATCCACAATAAACTCATCTTCATCAACTTCAATATTTCTCATCAAGACATCCATTGGAATATTCAAATGTACTGGTCCAGGCCGACCACTAGTAGCTATCTTAAACGCCTCATTTACATAGTAAATGATTTTTGAAGTATCAAGAATGTTGAAACTAGCCTTAACAAAGGGTTTAAACATTGAAATTTGGTCGCAACTCTGTGAAGCCCATTTATTAACAGTCCAAGCTGGATTATCAGAGGTTATAGCTATCAATGGAATCGAAGCACCCCAAGCCTCAGCAACACTTGGAAGTAGATGAGTAGCACCGGGACCAACAGTTGCATCACAAACTCCAGGCTTAAACTTAATCATCGAATAAGCCATAGCAGCATAACCTGCACATCTTTCACATCTAAATAGTAAGTGAGATATCTTTGACGACTCCAAGATACCCCAATAGAAAGCTAGTGTCTGACCGCCAGGAACACCGAAAACATACTCTACATCATACTCCTCTAAAATTTTAGAGAGTATAAACCCACCAATCATACTAACAATCTCCAACCACAAAGACATGTCTAAAAATTAACATAAAAATGATGGTGAAAAAATGAGAGTAGCAGTAGGTTCAGACGACTTATATGATATCGTAGAATTTATAGTTGAAAAATTAAAAGAAAGAGGCATTGAAGTAATTAAAATTGGAGCACTAAAAGAGGGAAAATATTATTAATGGCCAAAAGTTGGATTTGAAGTGGGAGAACTAGTTGCAAAAGGAGAAGCTGACTATGGAATAGTAATATGCTATACAGGTACTGGAGTATGTATAGCCGCCAATAAGGTTAAGGGAATTAGAGCAGCCCTATGCACAGATGCACAAACAGCAAAATATTCAAGAATGTGGAACAATGCAAATGTACTCGCACTAAGTGCAAGACTAGTAACAAAAATACTCGCAGAAGAAATCCTTGAAGAATGGTTAAAAGTAAAAGAACCTGATCAAAGCGAATTGGAAAACATTAAGATGATACAAGAATATGAAGAAACATCTAAAACTTCTTAAAAATAGACTTAACAAAATACAACACTAAACTCAGCACAAACATTACAACACACAACAAATAGACACTAAAAGTTATAGAGGGATTGTAGAGTGGATTCACCTCTAATGGAAGAAACGGTCTAATATCAATATACAATGGAGCATCAAGTAGGACATGAAGAAATGTACCAAAAACACCGGCAAAAACAAATCCACTAAAACTCGAACATCCATACTCAAAAATAGGAAACCTACGAAACATAGGAAAATAAGAGTATAATAAAAACATGAAAACTGAAAGCACAACACCGAGAAGAAAGCAACTAATAAAGCTATGTAAAACTCCATGCAGAGGATAATTAAGACCAAACATAATTACGATCAAAGGTTCAATATCAACAATTACATTAGCAATTACAAAAGTCAAAAAATGAAAGTAATCCAAGAAAAGTAAACCAAAGAAAAATGCTGGACCAAGATGAAATGGGGTAAATGGCATAAACATTAACCTCTTTAAATACAGTAATATAACTCAGAAACATATATAAATATTCGAAATACAAGGTGCATAAACATGCAAAATGTAAAGATTATAGCAACTCTAGGCCCAGCATCTTCAAGTGAATATATGATTAATAAACTAGTTCATGACGTATCTGGATTTAGAATAAATTTTAGCCATGGAAGCAAAGAAGAATGGAAGAAAATCGTTACACACATAAAGAAAGCCTGCAGCAAAAAGGAGAAATACCTAGCTTTAATGGGAGACTTAAAAGGTCCATCCATAAGATTAGGTCATATAGACCCACCATTTGAAGTTAAAGTTAATGATAAAATCACATTTAAATTCGGAGAAAAAACCACTGAAGGAGTACCATTACCAGTAAAAGAATTCTTTGAAATGACTGAAGAAGACGATGTAATTTTAATGGATGACGGAAATTTAGCATTTAAAGTTGAAAAAGCACTTAGAAACCAAGTAATTGTAAGAGCATTAACACCAGGCAAAATCACATCTAGAAAAGCTGTTGTTATTAGAGGTAAAGAAACACCACTACCAACCATAACCAATGAAGACTTAAAAGCAATAGACTATGCAATTAAAAATGACTTTGACTATATAGCTTTAAGTTATGTTAGAAATGGAAACGACGTAAAAATGCTGAGAGAAATACTAGAGGAAAAGAATGCAAGCGAAATTGGAATAGTAGTTAAAATTGAAACCATAAGCGGAGTAAAAAATCTAAATGAAATAATTTCACAATCAGACGTCGTTCTAATTGCTAGAGGAGATCTTGGAATGCACTTCCCATTAGAAGAAGTACCTAAACTTCAAAGCAAAATAATTGAAGAAAGCATGAAGATGGGTAAACCAGTAATAGTGGCAACACAAATCTTAGCCTCAATGATGGAAAATCCCTCACCAACAAGAGCAGAAGTATCAGATGTAGCACTAGCCATAAGGGAAGGAGTAGATGCAATAATGCTCACAGGAGAAACTGCAATTGGCAAATACCCCATTGAAAGTGTCAAATGGCTTAAAAGAATAATTGAAACCTATAGCGAAGAAATAGGACAGACTCAAAGAAAAATAGTTGAAGATGACATCAAATTGAAATTTACATACAGCGTAGTAGTTTTAGCAGAATCATTAAATGCAAAACTAGCAGTATACACGAAAATGGGTAGAACAGCACTTAGAATATCTAGATTTAGACCAAAAGTCACATTCTACGCAGCTTCAAACAATCCCAAGGTTCTAAGGAAACTCTCCATAATTTATGGTACAATACCAATAAAAGTTAAAGCAGAAAGTTACGTTGAAGGTGTAGAGAAAACATACCATGAATTAATCCAAAAGGGTAAACTCGTAAAAAATGATATCGCAGTATTAACTTATGGATTCATAGAGGAAGAAGAACATACAATAAAAATCAAAAGAGTAAAATAACAATCTACGCCCCAAACAAATATTTCTTATCAAAAATAAAGTACTTTATAACATCACCTTCAACACGGGGCTTAACAATCTCTTTTAACTCAAAATTATTCTCAACTAGAAAACTACTAGCCAATCTCTTAACAAGATAACTTCTAGTACAAAAGACCACCTCACCATTAGGACCACTCCACACAGCCAACCCCCTAGTAGCACCCTTGTGCAAAAGATACAAAGAAATTTTATCATCTCTAAAAACCATTAAGGCAACAGTATTATTCCCATCAATCATATCCCAAAGTATGCTTGCTGTCTCCTTATTGTCACCATATTCTTGAATTAACTCTTCAAGCAAATGAGGAAAAACTTCAGAATCAATGAAAAACTTAGCTTCCGATTCAAATTTATGATTCAATTTAAATTTAGCTCTAAGCTCCTTATAATTCCTAAGGAAACCATTATGAACAGATACGATTGCATGCTCCCCTAAACAATTCACCATATAAGGTTGAGTACACTCACTAAATGGAACAGAATCAAGGAAAACTTTCGAAGCCCTTCTAACATGACCTAAGATTACCCTCGAAAAATTAATTCTCCAATTATTATGAATTACATCCCGCAATCTATCAGCAGGAGAAAAACCATTACCACCAACCTTTTCAAGCAAAATTTTACTTCCATTATAAACCATTAATCCCGCGCCATGACCACCAACAGGGCTAGATTCAATAGGCAATTGCTCAACTTCCAAAGCCTTCAATATATCAAGGCATGTATCAATACTAAAAAGAATTGAACCAACATAACCCAAAATACCACACATGCTAATCAACCCATACCATGATCTTGGCATTATAAGATAGTTTAAATAGATTTAAAATTATTTCTGATGGAATCTCACCATTAACTCTCTTACATCATTTTCAGTTAAATCACGCCACAATTCATATGCATCGGCTACAGCAAACCATGGGCCACCTCTCAAATTTAAGCATAAGATTAAATCTGCATAATCAGCAATCATATCAACTGAATTCGAATAACCGGTGGGAACAGCAATAAAGATTTTTTCAGCCATCCTATATTTAATAAACTTAATTGCCGCTCCCATCGTATAGCCAGCAGCAATGCCATCATCAACTAAAACTATAGACTTACCATGTAGATTAGGATAAGGCCGGTTATCTCGCAGAAATTCATTTCTACGCTTAATTTCAATAAGTTGCTCCTTAACGGCCATTTCTACTTCATTCTTTGATAAATTCAGACTTCTCACAAAATCTTCATCAATAAAGACATTGCCATCAGGATCAACAGCACCAAATCCAGCCTCCCTATTCCATGGAATTAGAAGTTTTCTGCAAATCAATAAATCAAAATTAGTATTAAGAATCTTAGCGAGTTCAATACCAATTGGAACACCACCCATAGGAATAGCAAATATAAAATCAATATTCCCGAAAACTTTTAAACTCGCTAAAGCAAGCTTTTTGCCAGCATCAAATCTATCCTTAAAAACATGACACTTATTAAGTAGGTCAAGATCATAAACAATATTTTCACGATAGACTAGTCGTAACAGTATAATCCCCTAAAATATCTTATAAAACATAGTTAAGTAGTTTTGTTTCGAGGCTCAGAAACAAATAAGGCAAATAGAATTAATGTCGCATATCCAATCAATCCACTTATAATAAATGGAAAAACCAATCCAGGCAAATTGAAAAAAGTGGTATTCCTAAACTCATAATATAAATAGCTTCCAATTAATGGTCCAATAAACATTCCAATATTTGAAAATGCCTGCTGCAACCCAAAAACTCTCCCTCTAATCTCCCGAGGAGCAATGTCTGCTTGTAAAGCTTGCATAACAGGTCTTGATATACTAAAAGCAGCAGTCCTCATAACATAGACCAATGTTAATGAAGCAACATCCCAAGTGAATGGAAAAACTATCACTGAAGTTCTCGAAACAATCATTGAAGCTATAACAATTATCTTTCTACCAATCTTATCACTCAACCAACTCGCAGGATAAACTGAAATCAACCCAGCAATAGCAGATATAGTCATCATGCCTCCAATTACAGCTGGATCCTTAACAATATATTCTATGGCATAAACCATAGCCACAGACATAAGAATACCCATAGCGATACCATTCGAAATACCATTGATGAAAATAACAGCTACACTTCTCTTAGCCTCCCTACTCAACTGGCTAAAACCCTTAAAATACTCACTAAGCTTCAACTCACGCCTACTTCTACCACCATCACCCTTCACCACAAAAGAGGCAATTAAAGCAGGAAAACTGAAAATTGAAATTAAAACTGCAGGAGCCCTAAAGGCATTTAATGGGTCCCTAAGACCTAGAAAATGAACAACAAAGGCATAGGCTAAAACCCCAATACTTGGACCAATTATCCGAGCAACATTACTAAACATAACGTACAATGAAATAGCTCTACCACGAAACTCACTTGAAACACTATCAGCTAAGAGAGCTTCAGCAACAGGCCAAACCAATCCTGAAGCAAAACCTTGAAAAGCTCTTAAAACGATGAGCTGATTAACATTGGAAACAAAACCATAAAGCAAACCAACAGCAACATACAAAGCTAAGCCAAAAATGATAAGCTTCTTTCTACCCAAAACATCTCCAATCCATCCGCCAATAATAGACATAATACTTCTAGTAGCCATAAAAACAGACATCATTAAACCTAACTCAACAACAGCTTCACCAGCACTAATACTAGCAACCTCTTCTGGAAGTTCAGTTAAAACTCCCTTCAAAGCCAATACAAGATAAGGTCTAAGAAGATTAAAGGCACCAAAACCAAGCAAAACTAGAAAGTTAACTAGACATAGAATGATGACGTTACGGTTAAATGAAGCGATTTACAATACCCCCTCAAAACAAGGCTTAAATAAAATCATAAAAACTCAAATATTAAGTTTACACTAAAATCATAGAATCAGTAAACCTTTAAGACATATATAAAATACATTAGCAAGTAAGGTGAAAAGCAGCTGCAACTCGCCTACCTTCATGTAAAAGTTTATTGAAAGTTTTCCATGCAACCCCTGTTTGCTCAATAATAACTTCAATTCCCCTCTCCCTTAATTCTTCAACTACATGCTTCGGAACCTTCATCAACCCACTATAACCTGTACCGATAACTAAAACTTCCGGTAGAACATCAAGGTTAAGAATAACATTTAAGTCATCTAAGTGGAGACGATGACCCTCAATTCGCCACCAATCATCCTTAACCTCACCTGTAGGCAGAATAATCAAATCCCTAGTATACTTAACGCCATCTATAATCATTAACCCAAAAGTATACTTCTCAATCAAATAGCTCCACCCCCTAAGGACTATCAGAAAATAATTAGATTAATCTACCCGCTCAACTAACTTGACTATTACTTCTTCCCCACCTTTAATTCTAGATAAAATCTCCATACCCTCCTTAACTACACCTATTGGATTAACCGGACTATATGCTCTAGGCTTATTAGTTATACTTACAGGAGTAGGTCCAAAAAATATGCATAATGCTTCTCCAGGCGGCCAGTATGCCACCTCTCCTACTTCCATATCCACTCTACTATTTTCCTCTTCAACTCTAATTCCAATACTAAAGTAGACTTCATCACCCCATCGATTCGCTCTACTTCTTCGAGGCAGATTTTTAATGATTTTATCTATTGTCTTAGGATTCCAATCCTCTCTTAATTCAACAATTATACTTCCAATATCTTTGAAAGAAATCTTTATCAACCTCACATCCACACTTCCACTTCCCAAAATATTAGATACTACTCGGAAATATTTAATAACGGTGTTTGACTTGAGCAAAAAGACCTTGAAAATGAGATGCTCGAAGTGTGGCAGAGAATACTCAGTAAATAGCTTAGCCTTTAGATGTCTTAATTGCAATGAACCATTAGAAGTAAAATACGATTACAATTTCCTAAAAACAGTAATTTCTAAAGAAAACTTTGAGGATAGAATTTGGAGTTTATGGAGATACATTGAATTGTTACCTATAGAACATAAATCAAAAATTATCTCACTAAATGATGGGGGAACTCCACTAATTAAATCAACTAGACTGGCTGAGTTCTTAGGATTAAATAAGCTATATTTTAAGGATGAAAGTAGAAATCCAACTGGATCCTTTAAAGATAGGGGTTCAAGTGTTGGGGTCTCCAAAGCTTTAGAGATAGGTGTTAAAGCTGTTGGTTGCGCTTCGACGGGTAACATGGCTGCATCACTCTCAGCCTATGCAAATAGAGCTGGATTAAAATGTATAATTCTAATTCCACATAAAACACCCATAGAAAAAGTTTTGCAAATACTATTTAATGAACCAATAATAATGGCTGTAGAGTTACCCTACCCAGAACTATATAAAATGTCATTTGAAATGAACAGAAAATTTAACGTATATTTAATTCATTCCGACAGCCCAATGCGAGTTGAAGGACAAAAAACTATTGCCTTTGAAATTTGCGAACAAATGAAATGGAAGGTTCCAGATAAAATAATTGTTCCAACTAGCAGCGGCGGCAACTTCAGCGCCATCTGGAAGGGATTTAAAGAATTCTATGAAATCGGCTTAATTGATAAACTCCCACAAATGATATGCGTTCAAAGTGAAGGCTGCGCACCAATTGTAAAGGCATTCACTGAAAAAACAGATTTAAAGCCATGGCCAAAACCCAACACCATTGCCCACTCAATTTCAAATCCAAATCCACTCCTAGCAAGTGGAAAAAGAGTTTTAAGAATACTTAACAAAGCAAACGGATTAGCCATAACAGTGTCAGATAAAGAAATCATTGAAGCACAGAAACTATTAGCAGTTAAAGAAGGATTATTTGTTGAACCTGCCTCTGCAGCATCAATAGCAGCACTAATAAAGTTAATCAGAAATGGAAAAATCAACAAAGACGAAAACATAGTATGCATCTTAACTGGAACAGGATTAAAGGATATGGAAATTGTAAGAAAACAAGTTAAAGCACCCATTAAAATTAAAACATGGAACGAATTCGAGAGAATATTAAGTCAAATAGGCTAATCAGTATAAACTCACTTAAAATAAATTTCATATCCACCACATTGATGAAATATTATTCTATAAAGCCCAGCAACATACAAATTATCCCAGTCAACGTTCCAGCAATAATTGTTGAAAAACAGTATAATAGTTCTCTTCTCTTAGCAATTCTACCCAATAAGAAGCCTAGGACAAAAAGTAATATTATAATCACTATAATTGAAAAGTAAAAGGCAGCTAAAACAGAGAAAATGTTTCCCAGTGCCATTGCATAGGGAAGAGATATCAGGAAGGCAGATATAAGAGCAGCGGAACCATTAGCCATTGCTGTCTTAAAAATATATCTCCTATTATAACGTTCTAATCTAGCTAAAAATGAGGCCCTCTTAACAGCTACCTTATATTTAATCAAATCTATGATTCTAGTGGCTTCAGCACCCTCAATTAATAATGCAACAATAAATGATGAAATACTCATAGCAACTCCAGCATTCACTAGAGAAATTATAACAATTTTAGGTGAAAGGAAATCGCCAAAATAAGCTCCTAAGATTAGTCCTAAAAATGCAACAGTTTCATCGAAAGCATTCATAATAAAATATCTCTTTGGCATTTCACCTGTACTTTCAACCCAACTATTAAGCTGAGCTTTAGCAACTTCATCTTTAATCATTAAACCTAAAATTGAAAGATCTCTATTATCCTTCAAATCATATCACCATTAAAATAACAAGTATCCAAGTATTATACTTAATAAAATAATAATATTTACTTATCCTTAAAGAAAAATATAGTTAAATAATATCCTGTAAATTACTGAGACAATTTAGGTTACAAGTAAATGAAGCATGTTATTTTTAGTTGCCCTCTTAAGTTCAAGAGCAATTCTATCTCCAAGACTTAGTCTTCTAGCATACCTTACATTCCCATATTGACCGCCAATACCTATATGAACATTAGTTCCACCACCATGTCTAAGAGCCAAGTCTTGTGTAACTGGAATATGCATTGGAGCCTCCTCTTTACCTGAATCATAAATTCCAAATCCAACACCGCTGACTAAGGTCTTAGAAGTTAAATCTGCAGGCAATCCATAATCGCTAGGTTTACCCCAAGTTATAAGGGTTTGAAGACACCATGCACCAATCAATCCAGGAGGCTCATACTCTCTTAAAGTCAATATTAATCTATTAGCACATCTCAAAACATCCTTTAGCAATGATTCCCTAATGCTGACAATAGCGTGTAAAGTAACCTCAAAGGAGGGAAGTATTTTCTTAAGAAGCTTCATTTGCACATCCACAGGAAGACGTTTCAATCCATCCAATATTGTTTCTCTACGTTCATCAATAGAGAGAAACTCATTGGCTAAACAAATTCTCGCTTTCTCCAAAGATAAATTGTAAAGCTTCATGTAAAATTCTTCCACGCTACCCCAACTCTTAAGCTCGTTTATTGGAGAAAAGAAGAAATTAAAGTTTGCATGAGGCCCTAAAATCAATTCTTCAACTCTAGCATTTTTTAAGCAATCCAAAGTTAATTCGCCACGTTCAATTGCATTTTCAACCTTTCGTTCCAGGTCTTGAGAGTCAGCCGCAAATATGAAGGCTCTCTCAAAACTTCTCTCAGGATGATGAGTCTTTAAGATAAGAGGCTTATCAATAAATTCACTAAAGCTAATACCATTCTTTGTAACCTTAAATTCAATAGGCTTTGGATAAGGTATGCCTGCCTTCTCGAGATACCAATAATAATCTCTTTCAATACCCCTATTCTCAATTTTCAATAGTCTTCTTGATCCAAATATAGGTACTTTAAAGTCGTTTTCTATTTTTGAACAATAATCATCTCCACCCACATAAACTGTAAAGGCTCTATTTGGAATTTGAATAGCCTCAAGATCAATCAAATCATCAGTATACTTTAAAATTTCATCGTATCTATTAAGAATTAAAACTGCATGGCACCATTCCCTAGTTTTCAAATCTTTTAAATCATTGACTACATAGACATCTCTCTTAACAATGCAGGGCAAATCTTCAATAAACTCATCAGGCTCACCAGCAATTGCATTCTGTAAATAAATTATAGCCCTCTCTTTAGTTGTATATATTATCGATTTGAAACCATAATTCCTAGCTCCACCCCAAGCATCTAATGCTGAATGCGACCCTATAATCAACATCTTGGGATCTCTAAAACCTTTAACTATCTCTTGCATCTCCTCCCTTTCAATCAAGCTTCGACCTCCGAATCTAATCGATATCTATGAGTCCCAATAGCAATCTTAACGGATATAATATAAAGCTAACCTTACAAAAATATATTAATTTTAAATAAACATGTAAATTTACATGGCAGCTAATTCTCACCCAGATTGGACAAATCCATTATAAAGTTAAAATTCAAACTATTTTCCTCTATAAGTAAAGGTTCCTTCAGGGGTTTTTATTATAACTTCATTAGATTGAAATGAACTTCTTTCAACCCTACCAATAACATATGCATCAACACCATATTTTTCAGAGATACTTACCACTTCATCTACATACTCTTCCTTGACTATTATTTCAAAACCAATACCCATATTGAAAACTTCATACATTTCACTCCAGTTAACCTTTCCTTCAAGCTGAATTAATTTGAATATTGGATCAATGGGGGGCAAATTATCCTTTATATAACGCAAATTAACGCCGATTCGAAGTATCTTAGTTAAACCTCCCCCAGTGTTATGA
>Ga0190363_1001022_pt1 | contig 16808 bp, 14 predicted proteins | sample 48721867_MG_FD_161272 | JGI IMG/M metagenome (GOLD analysis project Ga0190363, IMG submission 161272) | Hydrothermal vent microbial mat bacterial communities from Southern Trench, Guaymas Basin, Mexico - 4872-18-6-7_MG | ecosystem: Environmental > Aquatic > Marine > Hydrothermal vents >... | reverse complement strand
TCTCTCTAAAATTTCTCTTCTTCTAAGGTAATTATTTTGTTACGCAATTAATAACCTAAGTCCTTGTACTTTTATGGTAGTAATACTTATTATAACTAAAATTGTCGCAACCCGTATTAAAACTTTTCTACAAAACAAATTTATTCAAAAGGAATGCAACCCAATACGGAACAAATCAAAATAATACGAATAAAACAAACAAGAACCCCTTCTCGCAAAGAAGAACTCAAAATAAAACAAATCACACATAAACTTATAACTGAAAACTATCTTTATTATTTCTCCTTTTCAGGTTCCATAACAATATCCCTGATCGGCGTATATACCTCTCTTAAAGGCCACTTCAACTTAAATCCAGCAAGTTTAAGCCTTGCAAGAGTTGTCTCATAAGGATCTATGATTTCTTCTTCCAAATTTAAAAGTAAATTTACATCTATCTCAGCCAATCTTTTAATTAAGCTAGCTCTTTCTTCAGGAGTCATTATCCTTGGATCCAAACTCATCGCTGCCACATGAAAACTTACTCCATAATCTAAAAGATTCTCAATAGCTTTAAAGGGTATTTCAAAACTCTCTGGAATAGCGCCAGTTTTCTTTGCAAAGGCTTCAGGAGTACCAGCTTTAAGTGAAACCCTAACATGAACTTTCTCAAACCTGGAAATTCTTCTAACATAATCCTTATCAACACCAAAAAGTATACCATTAGTCTCCAAAATAAAAAGTGGAAACTCAGAATCCTCAACATATTCCAGAAGAGACAGTAAATGATCTTTTCCAAGAGTTGGCTCAGCACCAGAAATCCTAAGCTTATTAACACGATATTTATGTGCAGCTTCCCTTAACTTTTCAAAAGCCTGCTCCGGAGAATAAAACCTCCCCAACTTCTCTGGAAAATCTCTAGACCACCCAACCCAGCAAAAAACACACCTAAGACAACAACCAACCGCATAACCTGTGGCAATTCCACCATAAACACCAGTAGCATAAAAAGCAGTATACTTACGCTCACATCTACCATTCCTAATCCTTGTAACAATCTTTTCAGTTTCCTTTGCAAGCTTAACTGGATCAAACGGCTTAAAACCAGGAGTAACATACCTAGGATACTCTGAACCAGTTTTCAACATCTATCCACCAAATCATACTTTTCACAAACATCTTTTATACATTTCACAGCATCAAGAAACTTTTAACCGATTTCAAAAACACATAGTGCAATTTAAAACATTAAAAATATGTGAAGTAAAATTATGGGTATCCCAATTCCCGTTCAGTTCACGACGTCATATTTCTATTTCTTTATGGGTGTCTTGTGTTGTGGTGAATTTATTTTTACCTATATGTAAAAGTGCTTTATGCTTTTTCACGTCGTAAAGGTCTTTGAAATGCTCTTCCGAGACGTATGCAGCGAGAACTTGGCCTACGAAGAAATCATGGTCGCCAATTTCAAACCTGTTGGCAACTTTACATTCCAAGTGAGCAACACATTCCTTTATTATTGGTGCCTTAACGATTTTAGCTTTCCCAATTGTTAACCCTGCTTCCTTAAACTTGTCCATTTGTCTTCCAGATTTTCTGCCACAGATCGTAACTTCCCTTGCAAGATCAAAAGTAGGTACATTAACTACGAATTCACCAGTTTCCAAGAGAAGTTTATGTGAGTATCTTCCAGGCTTCACACTTATTCCCAAGTAAGGTGGATTCACGCTTATCGGAGTTATCCATGCAACAGCAAGAACATTAGGTTTTCCATCTCTACTCACCGTTGTAACAAGCACCGTGTTACGAGGATGAAGAAGATATGGAAACGAGGTAAGGGAAATTTCCTTTTTACTCAACTTTAAAAACCTCCTATTTACAAATTACTAAATGAGTAAACTAGTTATTTAGTATTAAGGTTTCTGTAGCTTATTTGAAAACTTAAGCTTACTAAAGCACTGTGCTATTAGAATTTTAGTGCACTTTATACAGTTCTAATTAATCAACATATTTAATGAAACATGAAGTTTTACTACATTGGTGGTTAAATTGTCTTCAATATTTATTAGAAAATCGCTTTTTCATCCAAGAACTTTCTATCTCGAAACAACTTGGGATATTGCGGTCCTTCAATTTGTAGAAAAACTGCAAAACACATTAAACGGTAACATAATCTTGGTCGTTGCTATGCCCTCAGAAGACTTCTTTGTCTATGGTTCAAATGTTCTTATAGTTGTTAAAACGCGAACATCGAGGTTAGAAATAAGATTTTAGCTATTGCCAGGGAAGTTGAAAAAAGTTTTAACGATAAAATAGGTATTTCCCCATTTATAACTACACCTAATGACAGCATAATAGAAAAATTCATGTCTGTCTGTGAAGACCCCTAAGTTAACGTAAATCTATGATTGAATGGGGGGTTATTCTTATTTTGATATTTACTCGAAGACGTTAATTAAATAAAGATTAACGTTTCCGTAAAACTAAATGAATCAATACAACCAAACTAAATTGTCTTCAATTAAAATTTTAATTTGTTGGGACTGTAAATGAATAAGCTTGAAAAATTCTTTGGTTCAATAAATCTTTTACAGACGCTCAAAGAGTTATCGCTTAAAAACCTGGGTAATATACCGTTAACCGATCTGTATTTGGTGCATCCACTTTTAAAATCTAAGATACACAAAGAAAGTTTTAAACCTGTAATCTTGGGTCTCATTGAGAGGCAAAACCTAGGTAATGTACGTGAGTTAGTTAATTCTGCAGCGTTAACAATATTAACGTATATTATGGCTGGAGGGAAACGTTCATCCGATTTAGTTGTTAAAACTTTAGATTGGATAAGAAAACAAAGGCTCGACGACGGTGGCTGGCACTGGAAACCTAAAGCAAACATAGTATCCGAGGAAAGTGAAGCTTGGTGTACCGCTTTAGTACATGCCTCATTCAAAATTGCTAATGTACAGATAGATCGAAGTACAGTTACAGAATTGTTAAGGAACAAATGGATATCAGATAAATGGGGCGGTTTCCCAGAAATTACCTTGATTTATCTAAGCTACGCCGGATACGATGAAAAACACGAACTGGTGAAAGAGCCATTAAATTATCTTAGGGAAACGCAGCTTAGCAATGGAGCATGGGCTGGATATTCCCCTAAAACATCTAAGGGAGGAATCTTCAGAACATGCATTGTTCTCAATGCTTTAACATCCATGGGCTTAAAACTTGAAGAACAAGCCATTTTAAAAGGACTAAAATTCCTTAAACCAAGAATAAAACGTATATTAAATGCAAAGTGGGGCAGTATACTGATACAAGCGTTATATGGATTAACAAGTGCACTCCTTAACTTAAACCTAGAGAAATAATGTAGCCAACATTTGAAACATAGTTAAATTAACGTCTTTATTCTTAAGTTAAAGTTGTAAAACATTGAGTAGTTAATTAGGATATTTCGGTATCTAATGACATTTCTTCCAAATAAAATAAATTTGGAATATCCTACATGTACAATATAGCAAAATGTAAGGGCATACAAATGATATGTGTTCACTATTTTCGCGGCTAATAGAGTTTCGAAAGTGTTGGGTTATTATTAAACGTCTTGGAGGTCAGAATGATGCATAAAGTGATTTTAACAAATGATGATGGCATACGGTCACCTGGACTATTAGCATTATATAAGGAACTCATAAAAATTGTTGACGTGCTAGTTGTTGCTCCAGAATCTCAGAAAAGCGGTGCAGGGAAAAGTTTAACCTTCCATAAACCCATAAGAGTATGTGAGTTTATTTTAGAAAACGATTTTAAGGGCTATGCAGTTTCTGGAACTCCTGCCGATGCAATACTCTTCGGCCTATCTGAGTTGTGTTCAGAACCTCCAGATCTCGTGATTTCAGGTATAAATATTGGGTTAAATATTGGTATGCAATCCATATTGACCAGTGGAACTTTGGGAGGAGTTTTAGAAGCAGCAATCTACGGAATACCTGCAATAGCATTTTCGTTTGAAGCAGAAATGTCTCAATGGTTTGCAGTACCAGAAACACTTAACCAAGAATTGTTTAAAAGAGCCTCAGAAAGAGCTAGAGAAATAGTTTCAGAAATCATTGAAAAGGGTATGCCTGAAGGAGTAGACCTGCTAAACATAAATTTTCCTTCCAATACAGATGAGAACACCCCAATTAAGGTTACAAAACCATGTCGCTCACGTTACATAAATAGGTATGAACAGCGAGTAGATCCCTTCGGTATACCTTATTATTGGATTTTTGGAACAGAAAATGAACCAACGGACCCGGAAACAGACCTATATGTAATTAAAGTCGAGAAAGCAATTTCTATAACACCCATTTCACTAAGATTAACCAGTGAAGATTTAATGGAAAAAACGCAGAAATACTTTAAGTTTAAATAAATGTTATGAAAGGTGTTTTCCTTGGTTCTCTCGCTTTCAAAATTTAAATTTAACCCTTTAACTTTTGTTTTTGAAAAAAGCCTACCTCATCATAGACTTTTCTACTTAAATCTTTAAAATTAGAGGAAAGCGATTATGCTAAAAATTTGATTAAACGGATTACCAAGATTCAGAATTTTGATGGCAGTTTTCCATGGATTTTCCCCAGGAGAGTAATCTGATCCTTGGATGGCAATAGATACTCTAGACCTTTGCCAGATAAACAATATTTTGAAGTAGTTAAAAAAACACTTAATTTTCTTGAAAATAGCTTAGAGAAATTAGATTTCTACTCTGTTCTTTTTTTACATTTGTCTTAAAGATATCTGGCAAAGTTAACACCAAAATCTATCAAAAATCTTTGAAAATATTAGAAATGAGGCTTAAAGAGCGCAGTAAACAGAAAAAGAAACTTAAGATGTTCGCAAAAATACTCTTAAACAATATCTTAGGAGATGAGAAGTTTGAAAGACCTTTTGTTAATGAAGTTTTAGCTGAGAAAGACCCATGGACACTTGGATATTGGTTGCTAACCTTAAAAAACGATATTTCACCTTCCTTAAAGCAAAAAATCGAAGATTTTGCGTTAAAAACTGAGAAGAAGGGAGGAGGATGGAGAGGAAGATTTTTCGGTTTTTCAGGTACTTACGGAGATCCATTAACAACTTCCATTTTTCTTCAAGGATTAATAGAATCTAAAATACTTGACCTAAACGAGTTATCTTAGGAAGTAAAAAGGCTATTGGAACTCTTTTCTAAAATAGGCGGCACGCTTAGAAGAAAAGAAAGGAAAATTGAGAATTTCTTTTTAGCGAGAATTGAAGACACTGGATATGTTCCTGACATGGATGTGAAAGAAAAACTACTGTTTGCTTTATATACTCTCTTATTTCACAGTTTTATTGGGCTATTTCAGGTTTAGAAGTTTCTGTCCATCCGTAAAAGGAGTGGAACGCAAAGATGTTAAACGAAAAGGTTAGAGAAATTAGGAGGAAGTTTCTGTCCGAAAGTCTGGAAAGTAAAGTTAAACAGATAAGGCAGATTCTAACAAAATTAGACGGTTGTTGCGTTAAATTCTTCAAAGACATGGTAGGTAAATTTTCAAAAACAGCAAGCATGAAAGATATATTAAGGGAATGCTTTAAAACGTCTTTAGAAATCAGTGGTATAAGATCTATGAATTACAGTAAAGTACCCGTTGCTAAGCTTTCTTCTTTCCTTTTATTTGAAAAATTTTTAAACAAATGTGAAAAGGATGTTTTTGAGGACTTCAATAAATTTGTAGATGCAATAACAGTTTTTTCTCTTTTTGAGGCAGTTAAGGAAATTCCTACTTGGCGATATTGGTTCGTAGATGGTGATGTCGGAACACTAGCTGGCATTAAGTGGAGAACAGATATGGAAGGGTTGGTTGAGAAATTAAGATATTCACTTATCTGTTTTCCCCATTTTTCTCCTTCAACAGCAAATATGTTCATTTATCTGGTCATTAAGTGTTACAAGCTTTGGAAAGTGCCATATAATCTTCTTAGAACACCATATTTTGCTGGGTTAGTGAAAATGATCTTAAAACTAAATTTAATTAACAGAAAAATTACAAGAAGCCATAACAAGCCATTACAAGAAGCAAAAATTACAAGAAGCCAAGACACCATTATATTGCACTACAAGAACTGGGAAGAACAATATGCCCTAAGGATCCAACAAAACTGCTGGTGTTGGAGTATATAAATAGAATTTTTTGCAAAAACAAAAAATGTAAGGAGTGTAATCTCAACAAATTGTGCGGTTAAGTTGTTGCATATCGGCAATAATGTTCCTCTTACTGTGAAAGATAACGATAAAATTAGAATTAAATTGGAACAAACTGTAATCCATATCTGCAAGCTATTTTTAAAGACACTAAACCACACTATTAATATGTTTATGCACAAAATTTTTATGATATAATTTCCTCAACAGTAGTGAAGAGAGGGGTGTTTAATATGCTTGAAGATGAAGAAAAAAACATAATTTTAGATGTCTCTGCAAATGAAATTTTTACACACATCGAAAACATGTGTGCACATGGACCGAGATACGTAGGTAGCGAAGCTGATTCAAAAGCTATGGAATATTTCAAGAGAAAACTCAACGAATATGACGCTGAAGTCATAGAAGAAGAATTTGAAGCTCCTGCCTTTGAAGAAAGAAAAGCCCTACTCACGATAACACATCCTATTGAAATGGAAATTCCATGTAAAGCCGTATTTTTCACCACGCCGACCCCAGCAGGAGGAATTTCGAGTGAACTTGTTTTTGTTGGGAATGGCAGCAAAGAAGAGTTTGAAAAAACAAATGTAGAAGGAAAAATAGTTGTAGTTGAAAACTCTCCGGAAAGTCCTAAAGGCGCCTTAGGATTAGAAATTGCTTTAGCAGCAAGCAAGGGTGCTGAAGCATATGTTCTTGCTCATTTTGCCTCACCTCCATGCGTATTAATGGCAGAAACAGGGTACTTTGATAGGTCAAAACGATTCATGGAAATGAAACCTAGAGAAATCCCTGCAGTAATCATAGGTTCTATTCACTGGAAAAAACTTTATTCCCTAATGCAAAATCATACAGTGAAGGGGACACTATTAGTAGATGCGGTTAGAGAGAAACGTAAAACAAAAACCATTCGAGGGATCATTGCTGGTAAAAGACACTTAGAAAAGAAAATTTTATTGGTAGCTCATCGAGATACTGTTTCATGTGCAGGTGCAAGCGACAACACTTCTGGAAATGCAATAATACTTGAATTGGCAAGAATATTTTCCAAGTATAGGCCAGACGCAACGATTGAAGTAGTTTCTTTCGGTGCCGGGGAGGTTCTTGGGTGTGTTGGTTCATGGACATATGTGGAAGAACATAAGGACGACCTAAAAAACGTTATAGGTGTAATAAACTTAGATGCAGTTGGTTTTGGCGGACATTTACGAATAGTTACTGAAGGTAGTTGGGTCGATGCTGGACCAATAAAAACAGATCCAAAGATAAATAGGTTACTTGAAGAAGCTGCAAAAGACTTAAACTATGTTGTAAAACATACCGTATGCATGTTAGGTCTCTCGGATGCAACACCGTTTCTTGTAAACGATGTTCCAGCCGCTTGGCTGTGGAAATATGACGATCCATATTGGCATACTGATTTAGACATTCCGGAGAACATTGATCCCAACTCTTTAAAAATAACAGCTGAAATAATCGGGCTAGCGGCCAAAAGACTTTCAGAGAAATAAATTAAAGTTCTAGTGCTCTACTAATAAATAATTTATATTTTTTAAATTACAAATAATATTTCATCTTACTCATAAAATATTAAAGGAGCAAAATGTGGTGAAAAATAGTTTTACGGACATAAATAATAGCTGAAAACTTATTTATATTAAGCATTTAGCAATGTTTACGCTGTATAGGCATTCGCTGCAGGATGGAGAGTTACCGTAGCAATCGTAGTCATTGCTGTTAACGTACCAACATCCGGTTGAGGAAAAGGGACAATTTCCACACCAAGGAGTATTTTTCCTCATATCTTCTAATATTTCCCTAAACTTTACGTACTTCTCGGAGTTCCAAATCTCTTTTAAACTCTGTTTTATTACATTTCCAAAAGATATGCTTTTATCCATCCTTATGTGTTCATTTATAAAAGTGGGATGAGAATATAGATAATTTAAACAGGGAGCTACCTGGCCGTCAAATCTTATTACGGTAGCATTCTTACTAACGTATGGGCATGAGCGTCCGCGATCATCTGGAAGTATATTAGGAAGATCTAATTCAATTCCATATATTGACGCTAACTTTTTCGCCCTGTTAAAAATTTCCTCAGTTTTCTTTGTCCAATTAATTTTTTCCTTGTGAAGGAGTAAAAGATGTGGATTTAAATCAGTTTCTTTCTCTCTTGCTCTTCTCCAGAGTTTCTTTAATCTATTAGTGGCATTTAAAGGTAAGCTGCAACCGTAATATGATGCACAAACTTCGTAAATCGACTGAAGAATAAAATTCCAACCTTCCTCTAAAATTTCCTTAGAAAGTTCTAATGATTGTTTACTTATCGTCAAGTAAAGAGTTTCGTCTGCGAATTGACTAGAATATGGAACGAGGTGAGACACATTAATAAAATCAACATCCCAAGTTGACGCAATTTCGACCATACGAGGTAAATCTTCTAGATTTGATTTCATAAGAGTAACATCTATTCCAAGTCTAACATCCCTAATACCTTTATTCTTAATTTTCGTCAGATATTTTAAATTTCTAAATATAACGTCTGGCTCAGCTCTGAACCTAATATTTTTCAACTTTATGAAATCGAATGTATCGATGGAGAAAGCTATGCAATCGACACCGATTTTTTTAAATAAAATGTTAGCAATGTTTTCATCTAGAAGAGAACCATTTGTACTAAAGAAAATCTCCGCGTCTTTTGGCAACCTTTTTCTTGCAAAATCCACAATCCTTATAAAATCCGGATGCACCAGCGGTTCTCCTTCCCCATATAAAGTAGCACGTTTCACATTTGGAAATGTTTCATTAGCTATTTTTTTAAATAAATCAAATGGCATATCGCCTAACTTTTCCCTCCAAAAATTACGAATGCACATAATGCATGAAAAGTTACATCGATTAGTAACGTCTACCTGAACAACGTCTGGATAATCCTCCATATCGGTTTCCTCTGGTATTAAATTTACATCAAAATTATACGACCAAATATAAACTTTTCCTAAACCGTTGTTATCTATTTAGATGTATTTTTAAACTTTAAGGTATCATTGCCGACAATTAATTAAAAAGATAACGATATCAAAATAATTCCAGTTTTATCTTTTTACCATCTCTAAAAAGAGATTTCGAACATTTCCAAGAATATTTCTTTACTTTTAAATAATGAAAAAAATGAATTTTAAGTTTTAAACCTCGATTCCTAGCTCTTTTAGTTTTTCTGGGGTAGGTTTCCCATCAACCCATCCGCGAAGCTCATAGTATTCCTTTAGCATTTTATCGAGCTCAACAACCTGTCCCTTTGAGGGTCCTTCGGGCATTGGTTCCTCTAATAATCTTTTGGGTAAGGTGTCGTCTTTAGCTGAGAAACCATATTTAGTCATTATCCATCTTTCTAGGTTGTATATTCGTTCACCTATTGTCATTAGTTCATCTGTTGTTAAGTCCCAACCGGTAACAGCGGAAAGAAGCTCAGCAAACGCATCTACACCTAATGCAAAGGTTACGAAGAGACAGTTTACAGTAGAGTTAACTACGCATGTGAAGTCTTGGAATGTTTTAACCCATTTTGCTTTGCCTTCGGTTGTAAATCTATCTATTTGCTCAGGGATACCTAATATTTCCGGTGAAATTGTATAACCAGTAACATGGCAGCCTCCGCGATTTGAAGTTGCATACTCTAGTCCTATTCCCTTTGCTCCACGAGGATCGTAGGCAGGCATTTCTAAGCCCTTAACACTCATTGAATACTCTGGGTGACCATATAGTTCAGCCAGTCTCTTAGATCCTAATGCTAGATATTTTCCAAAACCGCTTTTATACGCTGTTCTCCAAACTGCTTCCACTAGTGCGGCATCGTTACCGAATCTTAAATCTAAGCCTTGAAGGTCTTCTTTTGGTATTATTCCTCGCTCAACAAGTTCCATGGCGCAACCTATAGTTGAACCTAGTGAAATGGTATCCATACCGAATTCATCGCAGTAATGGTTTGCTTTAATAATGGCTTCTAAGTTTCCGACACCAGTTGCAGCACCCAGAGCCCATATGCTCTCATATTCAGGGCCTTCTGAGTAGAGTATTTGATATGGTCCACTTTCTACTTTAGTAACGCGTCCGCATCCAATTTGACAACCCCAACATGGCCTTCTCTTAATTAGATATTTTTCTTCAAGTGATTCTCCACTAATCTTTTCTCCGTCAGGATCCACGCCCGTCTGCCAGTTTTTATATGGGAACATTCCATGTTGATTTATGATGTTAACAAGTATAGCGGTACCGTATTTTGGTAGTCCTTGACCTGTAACCGAGTTTTCTCTCATGGCTTTAATCCATTTGGAAGAAGCCTCCTTAAATTTCTCAGGATTTGCTATTGGAACTTCTTCTTCACCTGATACAACTATTGCTTTAAGTTTCTTAGATCCGAGGACAGCTCCAAGACCTGTTCGCCCAGCAGCACGATGCTCGTCATTAATTATGCATGCTACAAGTACTAGGTTTTCTCCAGCTGGTCCTATACAAGCAACACTAGTATTCTTTCCGCCAATTCTTTTCTTTAGAATTCTAGTTGTGTCAAATGTGTTTTTACCCCATAGATCAGAGGCGTCGCAGATTTCTGCCTTTCCATTTACTATGGATATATACACTGGGGTTTCAGATTTACCTCTAATAATGAGGGCGTCAAAACCTGAAAACTTGAGGAAGGGACCCCATTCTCCTCCCGAATTTGCGCTGCCAATACTTCCAGTTAGTGGAGATTTTAAAGCCATTACATGATATCTGCCTGGTGATGGGAATCCTGGGATTCCTGTTCCAGGGCCTGTTGCAAATACTACAACGTTTTCGGGGCCAAATGGATCTATATCCCTAGGAGATATGCCTTTAGCTTCCAGCTGTTTAAGCTCGTCGTAAAGTATTTTTATCGCAAGACCCTTTCCACCAAGCCATTTTCGAGCCACATCATAGTCCAATGGTATTTCTTTGATTGTTTTCGTAGTTAAGTCTATATCTAAAATTTTACCCATATATCCGCCAACCATAAAGTTCCCCTCAAAATCTTACTGAGGTAAATTTCCCCTCTTTTTTATATAATGTTTTCGCTACGTTCCAAAGGTGAATTTCTTCTACAGTTTAGATAAGATAACACCCAAACCTAAACATTTCTTTATCCAATTTTTAACTTTAAGCTCGTACTTATTGGATAAATTGACATTTCTATTAAATTCAGCTGGTCTTGCTTGTTTAGATTTTACAGGGGCTTGCCCTGGTCATTATAAAGTTTAGTAATTATTATAGGTAACTTGTAAAATCTAAAGATCTTAGAGGTTAATACTCAAATATAAGGAGTATAATAATTTAAATTATAAAGTATACCTGCTTACGTTTCACATTTTGCTGAAAATTTTATAATGACCCTAATTAGATATTTGTTACATTAAAATACGAATACTTACAAACTAAAATTTTAAGTGATTAAGTGATAATAATGTCGAGTAGTCAGCTTTCTTGGAGAGATTCATAAGATGAGAACTAGTTTATTTGATGTAATGGTTCAAGTAAAAGATCTGGTGAAATTTTTTGGTAACATTATGGCAGTAAATGGGCTTTCCTTTGAAGTTAGGTCAGGTGAAATCTACGGGCTCCTAGGGCCTAACGGTGCTGGGAAAACAACAACAGTTAAAATAATATGTGGTCTTTTAAAACCTACATCAGGAGAAGTTAAGGTATTCGATATTTCTCCCGTAGAGAACCCAATTGAGGTAAAGAAGAGGATTGGATACGTACCTGAAGATGTCGTATTGTATGAGTCTTTAACTCCAAGAGAGCTTTTTGAGTTTGTTTCATCTGTAAGAAACCTTTCTATGGATGTATCTTTCAAAATAGGTTCCCTTGTAGATGCTTTCGACATAAGACAATATTATGATTCGCCGATTGCAACTCTTTCCACCGGAACGAAACAGAAAGTCGCAATAATAGCGGCCTTGTTACACGATCCGCCCCTTCTAGTACTCGATGAACCTTTAAGAGGTTTAGACGTTAGATCTTCAAAAATTTTTAAAGAACTTCTCTCTATCCACATTGAAAATGGAGGAGCAGTTCTACTTTCTACACATATAATGGAACTTGCAGAACATCTCTGTACAAGAGTTGGAATAATTGATAAAGGTAGACTTGTCGCAGAGGGAACGGTCGAGGAACTTAGACAACTTATTCATAAAGCTGGCGCAAACCTAGAAGAAATATTCCTAAAGACAACAGAACAGGAAGAAGAGGTTGCTGAAGTTGTGAGCATGTTGAGGGAGGCGTTTGGCAGAAAATGAGACTCTCAGAGATGTGGAGAATCTCAGACGTTATTTACCGTGAAGTTAACTTTAGAGCCCTGCTTTTACAGCAATCAACGGTAGATCTAAGTGATGTCAGAGCCGTAAAACGCCTATTATCTTCTGTAAGAATACATAAAATATTAATGTCAATATTTATTTGCGTAATGGGTGCTGCATTAGCGGTAGGCATGTCCTATGCAAGATCAGATTCCATTAATGGAGATACCATATTTGGTAAAGCTATTCTAGTTTCGGGATATTTTCTACTGATATTTTTCATTATAATTTTTCTCTCGCTTTTTACATCATCTATTTTCCTTTCTGTAGATATATTTCAGCCAATTGCAATCTTACCTTTTTCCGACGATGACTTAGCTAAAGTAACGTTATTAGCATACTTTAGAACCTTTGATATTCCAGCGATTCTAGCGATTTTTATTTTCCCAATAGTTTTAAGTGTGTCTTCGTTTTCGATAATTCCTTTCGTTCTTGGCGTACCTTTATGTTTTATTGTTACCTCCTTGGCCGCGGTTGTTGCGTTATACCTTGCCAAAGCATATTTTTCAAAAATCACGCAAACCAGCGGGTCGAAATTAAAAAGTATAGGTCGATTTTTCCTCATGATCATGTGGGGGCTTTTAGCTTTCGGCACATATGCTTTCGGCTCACTTTTCATGGAACTTATGCCGATCTTAATGAACCTCTTCAACAATTGGCCACCGTACCTAAGAAATGTAATCGTTGCAATTTTCCCTCTATCTCTAGCTTACATATACAGCGTACTCTTAACCAACTGTTTTCTCTTAACAAAGTCTACAGCTATAATTGCTTTAATCTCAACCACCTTTATATGTTTGTTAACTTTTTATGGCGCAAAATGGTTAATGAAAACCATAACAACTCTACCTTTTGAAAGCATGAAGATTCAAGCAACAAAACATGATATTCCACGAGTTTTCAAAATATCGGTATCTAATCCGCTGATAGCAATTATGAAAAGGGATTTCCGCTTAGCCTCAAGAAGCCCAAGTTTATCATTTATAATAGTCTTCCCGGTTGTCATGTTTTTTATCTATCTTCTTCCGGTTATATTTGGAGCCTTTGACCCCTCATTTCTAACTTCCATCTTTGGAATGTTAATCTTTTTCTATCCAATGTTTTCCATAACATTAATGTTAGTTGACGGTAAAGCTGGAATGTACACTTTTACACTTCCACTAAGACATCGCACACTTATAAAAGCAAAAGCACTTCTCATAACAATATCCTACCTTTCTTTAGCTGCCATTCTTATTTTAACATCTATATTGTTCCACGCACTAAATATACGTACTTCGATGCTATTTATTATAATTGCACCAGGAATCTACGTTTCATCATACATAATCATGAGTAAAATGGTTAAAAGCTTTAAAGAAGAAGGACTATCATTCTACGAAATGCAAAAACAAGTAACGTTTATTATCTTTATGTTAATTATCGTCACTTTCCTAATAGGTCTACCGACACTCATATACCTTATAGTGACTCCAAAAACCAAAAGCTTAGGTATTCTCTTTGCAGCAGCGTGTTCTTTATCAGAACTACTGTTAACCATCCCCATCAACAACAAATGGTTGAAAGACTCGCTTTAGAAAACATAATAACAAAAATTTAATAAATGGCTTCTGTATTAATGTAAAAGCCGACATTTCAACCAAACTAAAAAATTAAATTAATCACATGGCTTTAAATTTATTAAGGTGAATTTCGGTAGATGAATTGAAAAATACTATCGTAGGTTAGATACAGGGAAGTTACGGCTTTGTGGGTGTTTTTCGACTTGGGGGGTACTCTCTTAGACGAAGAACCATTTATCAGCTTAGTTTTCAGAGAAGTATACAAAATGCTAATAGAACTATGACATTAAAGTACATATGGATGACATTTATAAAAAAGTAGAAGAGCTGGTTTTCACAAGAAGATACGGCGGCTACTTCTTTACAGACATAATAGAGAATCTATGCTTCGATCTCGGGCAAGATAAAGAAATTGCCTCATCAATCATTAGCTACTACAAATCGATAATAGCCAATCAATATCTTGAAAAAGTTCATCCTTATCCAGGAGTTGAAAAAATACTTGAAAGAATGTCTAGGAAATATAAACTAGGAATCGTTGCAAATCAAAGCTCAAGAGTTAAAGAATATCTTGAAGACAAATGGAAACTTTTCCCTTATTTTGATTTAATAGTAATCTCCGAGAATGTTGGCTACCGTAAACCAAATCTAAACATATTTCTACACGCTCTTGGGGAAGCTAATTCCAGCCCTAATACGGTCTTCATGGTAGGCGACCGGCTTGACCATGACATAAAACCTGCAAAAATTCTTGGCAAGGGAACAATAAGAGTAAAACAAGGAATATTTTCGGTCCAAGAGCCAACAACACCATGGAAATCCCAGATTTCGAAATATCTCATCTAAATGACCTACTAAATCTTTTCAAATAACGTTGCTTCCATAACGAAGGGATACCTAAAGTTTATGTAAAACGTTTTGTCGTCGTTTTATATTCAAAACAGTTTAATTTCTTTCCTTCAATAATTCACTAACTTAATATTTCACTAACATATCTAAGCTAGGTAGGTGGTCTCTTTGAATTTCACATGGATGTTTCTTCTTATTCTGACGATTATTTTCATTATGTTTGTTCTATGGAACTTTCCGTGGCTAACAACTTACTACAAACCTAATATGAGCACCTTTAAGATAGAGGGGAACAAAAAGGTTCTTGTAATATCAGATTTACACTTAAAACCTTCAAATATTAAGTATAAACCTCTAGAAAAAATTGTTAAAAAGGAGAATGTTAAATATTTGGTGATTGCAGGCGATTTCTTCGAATATAAACATAAAGAAATAGAAGAAGAAAAACTCATAAAAATACTTGAAAAAATCTTAAAAAAATTAAACATCAACCAAGAAGACCTAACAATTTTTTATATACCAAGTAAGTCTTCTCACGACCCAAAAATAAATAAGAACATAGAATTTCAACTAAATTCAATCAAAATACATGTCATAGATGGAATTCTAAGACTTGTTTCAAAGAATATCACATTGTACATTACCCATGGAGATTACGCTAGTAGGGATGGAGGCATCGCGGCAACAATTAATAGAACATTAAAACTCTTTGGAGTAGATCTATTTCTAGAGAAATTGCTAAGAAAAATTCTAAAAGTAGAAGAGAACTCGTGGCTGATAATGGGGCATACCCACATACCAGGAATAGATGAATCTAGTAGAGTAGCGAATTGCGGTGCATGGGGCAGACACATTTTAAGAAAAGAGTCAAACACAGCCATCTTGGTAGACGGTAAAAGCATAAAAATGCTATGCGCAGAAAACAACAGCAAAACAAGTAATGTCGAAGGTTGAACATGTCGAACCCGATACAATCTGCCTAACCTAACAAACATAGCATCTCTAATTAATGGAAACATCATTAGGTGTGACCTTAAAAAGCTATACCACATCCACAGGGTTTACGAGGAGAAGAGGAGGAGAATATAAAAGTTTTCTAAGCATAAGCCTAAGACCGCTAAGAAGCTGATGCAAAAATGCTCTAAGAGGGAAAAGAATAGAGCTAAAGACTTCATGCATAAATTAACAACCAAGATAACTAGGGAACTGAGGAAGTTTAAGAGCGGAGCGATACTTGAAACCTAAAGAACATTAAGGGTAGAGTTCTTTGTAAATCTAAGAACCTTAACCGTAAACTTTCGAAATGGAATGCTAGAACATTTCAATTCATGCTTGAATATAAACTTAAACGGCTCGGTCTACCCGTGAAATACATCAACCCGAAAAATTCCTCTAAAACCTGCCTCTCTGCTCTGGTCGCATGGCGATCTATGAGGGCAGGCTAATGAAATGCAAGAAGTGTAGACTTGTTATGGATAGAGATGTTGTAGCTGTTTTAAACCTTCAGATGCGGGGCTCAGAGGTTACCCCGAAAACTCCTTAAAGCTTTCAAGCTCAATGATAGAGAAAAGGCTGAAAGACAAAACTCACATTTATCTATAAAAGTCTATCAACCGTGAAACTCAACAGTCTTCTAAAACCATCTATGAAAACGGAAAATTTAGAGCAAAAATAATATATTGTAAATTCCTAACGATAAACTTTGGGATTGGGAATACCACGGTCGTGGGAGGAGTGTATCTAAAAATCCGTACTCCGATCTACGGGAAAATCACACTTAATGAGACAACTGAAGAATTACTTTCAACATATGAACTTCAGCGCATTGATCGT
>Ga0190363_1001014_pt1 | contig 16879 bp, 17 predicted proteins | sample 48721867_MG_FD_161272 | JGI IMG/M metagenome (GOLD analysis project Ga0190363, IMG submission 161272) | Hydrothermal vent microbial mat bacterial communities from Southern Trench, Guaymas Basin, Mexico - 4872-18-6-7_MG | ecosystem: Environmental > Aquatic > Marine > Hydrothermal vents >... | reverse complement strand
GAATGCAATTTATAATTTTTGGTTTATTGGCTGATATTATGGTTAGGGTTTATTACCAGGAGGAGAGGCAGTATAATATTGAGGGGATTTTAGGTTAAGAAAAGAAGAATGAGAATTCTGATGATTGCACCTGAACCGTTTTTTCAATCAAGAGGAACGCCATTTAGTGTTTTTCATAGATGTAAAACACTCTCCAAGTTAGGGTATAAAATAGATCTTCTTGTTTATGATATAGGTAAAATTGTGAAAATAAAAAATACCTGCATCATCAGATCAAAAATTCCCTTCGTGAAAATAAAGGGGGTAAAAATTGGTCCATCGATTAAAAAAATTTTTCTTGATTTTTTTATGCTCTTGGATGCATTAACTCTAATGTTGAAAAATAAAGACGAATATGAGGTAATCCACACTCATGAGGAAGCAGGGATTATTGGTTATTTTCTAAAAATAATTTTTAGAAAAAAATTATTACATGATATGCACTCCTCATGGCCTCAACAAATCACAAATTATGGTTTTATGAAAAATAATTGTGCAGTGGTTAAGATTATGGAGATTTTGGAAAGGATTGTTGTTAGAAAATCTGATGCTATAATTGCGATATGCCCAAATTTAGGTGAAATTGCAAGAAGGTATGATAAAGATAAGAAAATTTTTATTATAGAGAATGTGCCTCTAACAGAAAATTATAGAAATATATCAAAGAGAGAAATAAACAATTTAAAGAAAAAGTTAAATTTACATGAAAACAAGGTTGTTGTTTATACTGGCTCTTTGGGTCCACAACAGAACATTGAACTTTTGATTAATAGTGCAAAGTACATAAAAAGAGAAAAAGGGGATAAGAAAATTAAATTTCTAATTGTTGGTTCTTGGAGTAAGGAATATGTAAGCAACTTAAAGAAAATGACTAAAAGATTAAAGGTTAATGATATGTTCATCTTTACAGGTCAAAAACCTGTTGAAGAAATGCCGATTTATTATTCTATAGCAGATATTCTCGTTTCACCAAGAGTAGCTGGAACTAATACTCCATTAAAAATCTATTCATATCTCAGTTCTGGAAAACCAATAGTTGCAACCAAGGTTTTAACACATACACAAGTTTTAAATGATGAAGTTGCAATACTCACTAAACCAAGACCAAAAGATTTTGCAAATGGGATAATTAAATTACTAAGGAATGAAAAGTTGAGGAGAAAAATTGGTGAAGAAGGTAGGAAATTAGCTGAAAGAAAGTACAGTTATGATCAATATTTAGAGAAGACGAAAAGAGCATATGAGTATATCACTAAAAATTAAAGAAGAGATAAGAATAAAATGAGTATGAAATATAAAGAGTTTTTAGAATTGGTGAAGACACGAAGGAGTATTAGAGTTTTCAAAAAAGATGAAAAAATTCCTTGGAAAGACATTAAAGAAATTTTAATAGCAGGAAAATGGGCACCATCTGCAGGAAATCATCAGCAATGGTTGTTTGTTGCAATAGATGACGAGAATCTCAAAAGTAAATTGGCAGAAATCTCAACAAAAAAATTACACCTTGCTCCAAATTGCATATTTTGTTTTTATAATAAAAGAGAGAGTAGACATCCATATGATAGTATCCAAAGTGTTGCTGCCGCAATTCAGAATATACTACTGGCAGCACATGCAAAGGATATTGGAACGTTATGGGTTGCTGGTTTTACAAAAAGCAAAATAAAAAGGAAAAAGATAAGAAAAATGCTAAATGTTCCAAAAGAGTATGAGTTGCTTTCAATAATCCTATTAGGTAAAGCAAAAGTAAAACCAGTGCCTCCAACAAGAAAAAGGTTTGAGGAAGATTGCTTTAGAAATAGGGTCTTAGGAGATATTTCTTTTAATCCATCTCAAAATCCAAATGATTGGTCAATGAAAGAAATTGAAACTTATCTAAGGAAAATAATGCCGATATTCGTTAGTAAGGAAATTAATAAACGCCAACAGGATATTGCAAAGGAAATAATAAAGATAATACCGAAAAAAGGAAACATTCTGGATTTACATACATTTTATGCAGAAATCCAACAGTTTTTTCCGAATAAAAATTCTGATATTATCTATTCGAATATTGTTGAGCAGGCGAATATTTATCTTAAAGAAAGATTAAAAACAGAAAAAATTTTAACCTTTGCTCCAGATGAAATTCCATTTAAAGATGATTCTTTTGATTGTATTACATTAATCGAAACACTAAATTTCTTTCCAAGAGAATCAATTATGAAGGAAGTAAGGAGAGTTTTGAAGAAGAATGCAACACTTGTTATACTAATAAAATTAAAATATAGTTTAGAACATATTGTCCATGTGTTTAATAGCATTGTCCATCCTAAAAATGTTTTTAAACAAGAATTGGATTTTATGAAAGGACCTTGTTTATATTATTCCAAACATTCAATAGAGAAATTTATCAAAAATTGTGGATTTAAAATAATTGAAATCAAATATTTGCGTAAAATACATTATCTCCCAGTAGATAAAAACATTATCAAATTTATTGGTTTCTACTCAAAAATTTTTCCTGATTATTTAATGATTTATGCAAAAAAAGAAAAGGATATGTAAGTTGAAATTTATAGATAAGCGAACGAATTTATCGAATGAATTTTTAATAAAAAAAACTAAAGAGATAGTTAAGTTATTAACTGAAGAATATGTTGGAAAAAATGGTCTTCTTTTTAAAGGAATAAATCTTAAAACCGGAAAAAAATTTTCTGAAAGTATAGTTAATGATTTAGGGGATTATGTTCAATATATCTGCTACTTTGGAAAAATTACAAGTAATGAGAAATTGGTGAAATGGTGCGAAAATCAAGTAGAATTAGCATCTGAATATTGCCAAATGCCAAATGGATTTTTCATTAATGTTAATACCTCTAATCCAAAAAAACCAAAAAAAACAAATTTAAGGATATTTAATATTGAGGATAATATAGACACACTTACAGGTCTTTTAGAGATATGTAAATTAACAAAAAGTGAAAGAGTGATTGAGACTTCTAAAAAACTTGCAGACGGAATTATAAATTCTATAACCAAAGGTTTTATCCCATCTATAATTTTTTCAAATTTAAGATTTCCAATCTCTTCACCATTATCATCAGGTTCATATATTGAAGAATTAGTAAATTTTTCTAAAATAACCAGGAATTTTAAATACAGAAAAAAAGCAGAAGAGGTTGCAAATTCTTGGTTAGAAACAAATTACTTTGAAGAGATAGGGCTTTTTCCAGAAAAAATTTTTCCAAAATTTGAATCAAAAGCAAGCTGGAATCACCTATCTAGAAAATTTGCAGATTATACAAGTAAATTTTTTTGGAATTTTTTTAGTAAGATAGGTTTAAGTGCATATTCCTTTAGTATACTTCCTGAAGAATTAAAAGAATATGTTGAAATTCTGCATTTAACAAAAAATTCGGAAGTTCCCGAAAAATTTAGGATAAGTTATTCAACTATGATGAAAAAAAATACAATGATGTTGTTTGGTATTTTGGCGTTATATAGAGAAACAAAAAAGAAAAAATTTAAAGAGGCATTTTTTAAATGGTATTCCTCCTTTAAAGAAAAGATAGTTCATCCTAAAAAAAAGGTTTTTTATGATGTTTATAATCCAATAAAGAAGAGAAGTTTTGATATTACCTTGACAAAGAATTCTTCCGTAATTGAAGCATTTATAGACGCACATACTTTATTTGGAAGAAACACGAAAGAAGGGGGAGAACTTATTGAGACTGCAAAAAATTGCGTTGATTATTGGATTGATAAACAGGATAATACAACAGGATTAATTCCTGAAACTCCGGAGGTTCAATACAAGTACAAATTTGACCTTCGAGCAATGTTGGATGCAAATGTAGATTTCACTATAAATTTATTTAAGATGTACGAAATTTTTGGAGAAAAAAGATATTATAACACAGGAATAAAAGCATTGAATGGAATTTTTAAATATTTTTACACTAAAAAGGGATATATTTTGTACTGTAATTACAAAACAGGTGAACCTATTGGGATAAGAGGTTATTTTATAAAAACTAAGTTCAATGGATTATTACTTAAGGCTCCATTATTATTACTCGAAATTAAAAATGGAAAGAAAATATTTAAAGATAGAGAACTGTGGAGTTTAGCGAGAGATAGGTGAGAATCATTTATTTATTAACCTTCTATCTTATGAATGTATTTCTCTTTTAAAAACCCATAATAAAACCCTATCTCCATGATTGCAATGAATAAAGGTGTCACAACATTGAGTAATCTTTCTTCTTTATTTTTTACAAAAAGTGAAGTAAAAATTCTATATGGAAAATTCATGAATAACTGTCCAAAAACATCATACAAAGTGTCTGTAGGAGTTATACCATATTTTTCCATGTTTATTTAGTATATGAACATCCCCATACCATATTTTTCGTATTGCCTAAACAAACCGCTTATTGATATTCTGTGTTTATGAAAAACTTTCGCATTTGAAGCAAGTTTTAATTTAAAACCATTATCTTTTATTCTATAGGAAATATCAACATCCCCTCCAGAAATGAAACTTTCATCAAAATAACTAACTTTTTCTAAAACATCTTTTTCTGTAGGAACAATTTGTACCAATAAAAAAGAGCAATCTTTAGGTTGTGATAAAATTTTTTGAGATATTGCAAATTTCTCAACAAGAGTTTTTGGTTTATATGGAAGAACAACTCCTCCAACAGAGCCTATCTTAGCATCCTCATCATAAGTCAAAATAATGTTTTTTAGCCAATTTTTATCTACAACACAATCATCATCTGTTACTGCTATTATTTCACCTTTACTTTTTCTTATTCCAATGTTCTTTGAAGCATATAATCCTAAATTTCTTTTATTATGGATTACTTTTATAGGATATTTATTTAAAATTTCGTATGTTCCATCCGTGCTACCATCATCAACGAAAATTATTTCATATTTGTCTTTAGGATAATTTAACTTTAAAAGTGAATTTATACAATCTTCAACTAAATCTTTCTTTTCTGTTGTATGTACAAACAATAATGCTAACGAATTTCATCCTATTTATAACTTTCTAAAAAATAAATAAAAAATCCGATTAACGCCTGAAATAGGAGGAATATATAAGAGAGTAATGGAAGAGATAATGCATCTGAATATGAAATTCCAATCTTGGTAAGAAAATAAACGAAACTACCCTCCCTTATACCAATACCACTTAGCGATATTGGTAAAAGAAGGATTACTTTTACTAAAGGTACAATGAGTACAAGATAAGTTATAGGTATATGAAAACCCAACGCTAAAGCAACAAGATAATCTCTCAGAATAAGAAAAATATGAAATGTGATTGATGTAGAATATGCTTTTATAACAGTAAATTTATCCTTTCTATAGAGATGAATTGCAGTATGAAATTTTTTTATCTTTTTATCTATTCCAAAAAATTCAAGATGTTTCATAAAGAAAGGAGATAAATAGATTCTCTTTGAAAATAATAAAAAAGAAAAAATTAAAGCTATTGATGTAATTAATAAAAGAATATACAGTAAATCCTTGGATAATAAATTATGATTAACAAATGTGCCAATTGTAATAAAGGTTAGCATTGAAAAAATTCCAATAAACCTTACCATGAAAATTGATGCTACTGCAGAACTTTTACTTTTACTATATTTTGATAAATCATATGCCTTTACGATATCTCCACCAATGTTGGTAGGTAAAAGAAAATTAAAGAATTTTCCAACAAGATTATACGAAAGTAGTTTTAGATAACTTGGTTCTTTTTTTATTCTAAATTTTTGAGTAGAAAATAAAATTTTCCATGTAAGAGTTGTAAATAACAATCCAAGTATATCGGCAATGAATGCTAATAAGAAAATTTCAATTTTTATTCTGACAAATTTGTTAAAAATTTCTTGAAGATTTGAAAATTGGAGTATATAAAAGAGAAAGATACAGCTGATAATTAATTTAATCAAAAAAGAAATTTGCTTTTTGACTTGCATTCTATCTAAACATTAATATAATTTAACCGAACTTTTCCTTTAGTCAATTCGTAATCTTTATACATAATGGGTTTGCCCATTAGCATAGTATTCAACTTTGAATCATCAAATGTTCCACCTTTTTTGAGCAACATATAAATTGGCTGATTACCATCTGGTGTATGGATGAACGCAAATTGTTTTAACTCATAATTATTCCTTATATAACTCCATAATTCGTTATTTTTCATTACCTTTGGAAAATCCCAGTAATAGATAAAAAGCCAAGATGCATTTCTTTTCTCTTCAGCATATTTCACATCTTCAACCATTTCAGGAATTCCTCGTGTTCCTTTCATATCGGCATACCATAATATACCATATGCCTGATGCGTTGAATGTATTAATTGCTCTCCAGATTGTTTATGTTCTTTTAAGTATTTTCCTGCAACATCTAAACCATAAAATTGTGTATCAAATTGCCTTGCTGCAGATTCTCGCATTGGTAGAAATAAAAGTGAGATAAACAATAAAATAACAATAAAATTTATATAATGAATTCCTCTACCCTCCACCTTCAGTTTTTTAGCAAAGTCAGATATTTTTACTATAAAATAGGTCATCAACATGATTACAAAAGGTGCTATAGGGTATTGATGATAACTATGGCCCGTCATTTTTGGAGCCATTATAAAAAGGAATACAATAAATCCAATAAAGTAAGAAATTAAAAATTTATCACCAAAATTTTTATCTTTTCTTTTTCTTTTAAAGATTTTAAAAAAGTTAAAGATTAATAAAATTAATCCAAAAAATGCAAAGTATGTTCCAATCATCGTATAATTATCCCTAAGATATGGCTCAATTTTAGGCCAGAAATCGCTTTCAAACATTCTTCCAAAATTTATCATTCCTGGTTTAACAACACCTGCAGTTCTACCTAATTTTTTAGATAAAATAAATTCATTGTAACTAAACCAGATTGGAAAGAGAAGGAATATTACTATACATAAAAGAAACAATTTCCAATTTTCTTTAAATTTTTTTAGTCTCTCCATGGGGAATGTTAGAATCATGGGTAAGAATATTACAAGGAATGGGTATCTGGTTAATCCTGCAAATGTTAGTAATATTGTAGCTATAACTAAATCATAATTTGAGTTATTTTCTCTCCACTTAATGTAAAAATAAGCAGAAGTTAACATTAAAAGAACGCCAATATTCTCTGGTTGAACATTATGTGAAAAGAACACAAAAAGAGGATTTAAAGATGTTAAAAATGCACCAACAAGCGCCATTTCCTCTCTTTTAAATAATTTTTTTAATAAGAGATACATCACAAGAATAGTTAATGTATTTGCTATTATTCCAGGAAGTCTTGCAATCCATAATTTAAATCCAAAAATTTGGAAGAGAAAGGAATTTATTATTGATAGTATTGGGAAAGGAGAGGGATGAGCACCTGAAGGATCACTATGCAACCCAGGATAATCATGAGCTGGAACAAAAAAACCGTACCTAAAAAAACCTTCTCTTGCAAAATTTCTTGCAATAGTCAAATATCTCGTCTCTTTCCAGTTATGATACCCAATCACAGGATAATCAATGTGATAAATCCTGAGATAGAATCCAAGAATAACTATGGCAATGAGTAGGGCTATAGGAATGTAACGTGTGTGAATCCTCACAGATTTCTCAGATTTCTTCCAGTAATAATCGCCATCACTCTCAATAATCTCATCCTGAAGCATCGATTTCAGTTTTCTCTTCAGTTTCTTTTTATTTATATTCAATTCCGATCGTATTTCATCCAGGGTTTTCTTCTCGGTAAGAAAATCAAGGATATCCTCTTCTAGCATTTTTAATTTATATTCGACAGAAATTAAAAAAGAAGAATCGATACGAATTCAGAGTCTACTTATATCTATGACCTCTACACTACCCACGCCATTCAACCCCCTTACCCGGGATTCTATCTCCTCCATACCCCCTTTACTGTCATTCAGAAGGACCACTACCTCCAGAGAATTTAAGCCAAAGGCAACTGGTTTTACTTCAGTTTTATGAATCTTACCAAATTGTTTAACGATCTCCTCCAAATCCTCTTTAATAGACTCGAGATCAATCCCTGGATCTGTGGGCATTATCCTTAAAGTAGTTACAACATTCAATTCCATATTAACCTCTGGATATTACCGGCTTAATGACGATCCTCATAGAACCTGGCAATTTCATGATTGCGGTTTTCAGGGCTTTTTTCACGGTTCTTATAGTTTCTTCACTCTCGTTTATGTATACACTCAGGACTGCTTGATTCTTCTTCATTCTTGCAGCCGTACCCATGGGCTTTCCGAATGCCCTTCTCATTCCCTCTTGCACCCTGTCAGCTCCAGCACCCGTGGCCAGGACATTTTCTCTAAGGATATGATGGGGATAGACCCTGATCTTGAACCTATAATTATTTGAACCCACCTTCTCCTCCAGAATCTTATTGACAGTAATCCTTGATGCCTCTAATGCATTGTGTCTGACCTGTATTTTTTCATTTGTAACTACTGAAATTTCTGTATCAAATTTCGCCGAGAGATTGCCCATCTCATAACGATTTATCTTCGATCCGGGAATTCCAGTAATAAATGAATCTTGGGGATTATTAGCTACCCTTGTATATGCGGGACTGTCCCACTTATAGCACTTTGCTGGTCTTAAACCCATTTTATGATATTATTTTATTATTAAATGCATAGAATCTAATAACTTTAGATTGGGTATTTAAAAATTACAAGAGAATGAAAAACAACCTTCAGAAAGGTTGATCATGTGGCGGAGCAAAGCTCCGACACACGCCAGACCGAAGGTCTGTCGTGTCGCAACGGGTATTACGAGGGTTCTACGAACCCTCGTGAACGCATTACAACAAACCTAAAAACGTCCATTCAGAACCTATACCTACCATGTAAACCCATACTTTATACAATGAAAAATTAGAATTCATCCAGTGTAGTCTGCTTTTTCCTATTCACGGTATTCCACGATCTTCTCACAAAATCCGGAAGTTCACCATTTCGCACCAGATTTCTTACAAATTTCTGGGTGATCTCATCAGAGGGATAGCCAGAGCCAAATTCTCCATGTTTATTTTTTAGAATTTCTATCTCCCTGTCTCTTTCCACCTTTGCCAGGATGGAGGCTGCAGAGACCTCGATGTAGCGGTCATCGGCTTTATGTTCTGAAATTATCTCAGGTATGGGCACTCCCTTCTTATTCAGGAACCATATTATCTTGTTCTTGAAATTCTCTGCTACACTGTCTGCTGCATCAACGATAATCCTGTCCGGATTGTTCTGCAGAGAGGATATCAGATCAGCAATTTTCATTGCCTCTATCACATTCAACGATACTTTCCTTCTCCTGAGATCAATTTCCTGTGGATAAATCTTGGATAGACTCCATTCCAGAGCATATTCTTTAATCAATGGTTCCAGAGAAAGCCTTCTTGAGGGTGCTACCCTTTTTGAATCCCTGATTTTCAAGCCGGCAAGTTTTTCTCTTCCTGTATCATCCAAGACCACACATCCCATTACCATGGGGCCTATTACAGGACCCCTGCCAGATTCGTCTATGCCGCAGACTATCATCTTTGTTCTTTGGTTTCATCAGCCTTTCTTAAAGGCTGTGTTACATCCTCTCCGGCGCCTCGATCCCTAATAAATTCAATCCATTATTCAGAACCTGTCTTGTGGCATCAACCAAGAGTAGCCTCCTACACTTTACCTTTTCCTCGGAGGGGAGCACAGGACAATACTTATAAAATTTGCTGAATTCTGAAGACAGTTGGTAGAGATAATTTGCCAGGATATTGGGTCTTCTTTCATTTGCGGTTTTTTCAACAATCTCTGGGAATCTCAAAATGCTTCTCGTAAGATTTTCCTCGTCCCTCTCCAAATTCAGATCGATCTCATCAACATTAATCTTATTCAAATCCATTTCTGATCTTCTGATGATACTGCAGCATCTGGCGTGAGCGTACTGAATGTATGGGGCTGCATCACCATCAAAGTTTAATGCCTCTTCCAACCTGAATGTAATCGGCTTCTGGGGGGATGTCTTAAGAATGTGATATTTTATCGCCCCTATCCCAATAACTGAGGCTACTTCCTTTGTGGCAATCTCTCTTTTCTCTATCTCTATCTCGGCCTTATTTATGGCATCTTCAAGGAGTATATCTACCGGGACGATCTGTCCCTTTCTCGTTGAGAGTTCTTCACCCTCAAAATTCACAAAGGAATAATGAACTACCTCCAGAGGAACCTTTATCTTATAAATTTCCTTTAAGATCGTACTCAATTCCCGAAATTCAAACTTATGATCCTCGCCGAGAACATTTATCATCAAATCCCCAAGTTTGCTTTTTTGTAGATGATATGCCACATCTCTTGCAAGGTATACGGAGGTTCCATCCAATCTGGCGAGAATAGAAATTCCCTCCCTTCTCTCAAGTCCAAAGTCCTTGAGGTCGAGACCAAATCCCTTCTGGGTAGTCTTGGCATACTTGCTCTTTCTGAGAAATTCCAAAACGGCTGAGACATCACCACGTTTTATGTGATCGCTTTCGAAGTCAAATCTATCAAAATGAATTCCCAATTTCTGGAATATCTCCTTCTGTCCCTCCAAGCACCTCCTCGCCACATTACTTATCTCATCCAGTGCTGTCTCATCTCCAGACTCAGCCCTCTTTATATATTCTTGAACCCGCTTCCTGAATTCCGGATCTTCTTCAAATTTTCTATTCGCAGAAACATATTCAAAAAATATCTTGAAATCCTCTTTTTCTTTATAATTTCTATAATTTTCAATCGCATCTTTATCTGGCTCTACTCCCTCCTTGATGCCCTGAGCGATTATGGCTATCTGTTTTCCCACATCATTCACATAGTAGTGAGTTTCAACATCATAGCCAGAAAAGGCAAGGATTCTGGCGAGAGAGTCGCCAATCAGGGAATTTCTCAATCTCCCTACATGCAATGGTCCAGATGGATTTATGGAGGTATGCTCAAGGATTAGTTTTTTATTTTTCTTTTTGGATTTACCATATTCGCATTTTTTATTCATCAGATCCTTTAATAGTGGGATAATAATTCCGGAATAATTCAGAAAAAAATTTACATAACCATTAACCGCTTCTACCTTTTTTATACTACCCGAAGGCTTTATCTTTTCTGTAATCTCTTCTGCTATCTCTCTCGGATTTCTTTTTAGTTTGGAAGCCAATCTAAATGCTATTGTTGATGTTAGATCTGCAATTAGTGACTCCTGAATTTCCTCCAGCATTAAGGATTCTCCAGAGGCTTTTTCCAGTAACCCCTTGATCTCTTCTCTAATTTTTGTGTACATTTCAGTTACCTAAGTCAATAATATTACTAAATTAGGGATTGAATTGGTAAAACCAGCAGATTAACTACTCACATCGTCATTGCCGTTAATCAGCACAGGAGGGGTGTGATAAATACCTCTATTATACCTGCCAAAAACAAGAGCAGGATGGAGAGGATTATCAAATCTAAGGAATCTATTACTATACGCCAAAATTTCTTTGTTCTAAAGTCATGATTTACTACCGCTACTGAGATAATACCACCGGCCAATGCGCCCACAAAATAGGCAGATATCTCAAATACCCCATGGAGCATGTAACATAAGGTAATGGAGACAGACCAGTTGAAATAATTATAAATGAACTCCAAATGATTTTGGAAAGCATACATAGCGATATATCTCCTTAGTGTACTACCCACTGCTACCCCAATAACAGATGCATTCAGGGTTAGTATAAAGATAGCCCCCGCTCCATAGAGAAATGAGAATAGAATACAGAAGATTAGAACCATAAAGTTGTTTGATAATATCTTCTCTAATTCATTGATTTCTTGTGTAGCTTTGCCGACAGCAGTAGAACTCTTCTGTATGGACTCTATTATATCAATTTGAAAACCGAAGAGATTCTTTACAGAGTCTTCAGGTAGGATGGTAGGTAGGATTGTGAACCAAAATGAGTATGAAATTAGCATCCCAATAAAAAGAAATAGGAACATAGAGAGGGCTTTTCCATGCTCTTTTATCAGAAATGTTTCCTTATGGACCATAAGATCCTTCTCTTCCTCCAACCTGATTGTTTTGGTCATTATCACAACCAATGGCATAGTAGTAAAAAATATACCTGCCAAACTTGCTGCTAAACCTGCATACCCCCCAAAGATTAATAGCGCCAGAAATAAGCCAACGGTGGAGTAGAAAAATCCAACTAAGAACATTTCTGTTGGTGTTTTCTCCATCTTCGATGGCCTAATTATAGACTCCAGAACCATGGTATCTCTTATGAATCCCTATGGATTTTAGGAATATATTGAATAATATTGCTTATTACTATAAATCATTAAATGCATTAAAGGAACCTGTTAAGGGATGAAAAAGATGAATGGAAAAATTTTCATTGCATTAACATTTCTGTTACTCTCAGGGGTGATAGTTTCTGCCGGCATCATGGATAGTGATTGGCCAATGATTTATCACGATTTAGCACATACTGGATTTAGTAACGCTACCTCAAATTTTTCTATGGATAATATGGGTCTATTATCGACCTTTGAAGCCCAAGGAAAGATATCTGCCCCCATAGCGATTGATATTAATAACGACGATACGGCTGAGATCCTATTTGGATCATCTGATAATAATTTGTATGTATTAAATTCAAATTGCGAAGAGTTATGGACTTATAAGGCTGGGGGAGCGGTTTCAACACCCGCGGTCTTTGATCTGTGGAATAATACTAAATTAGAGATTCTCTTTGGGTCTTTGGATAATAAACTCTATGCCTTAGACGCAAATGGAACGGAGATCTGGGTATATGAAACAAATGGGTCTATAACGACTTCACCCGTGGCAGTAAATCTTGACAATTCCCCCAATTTGGAGATTCTATTCGTATCTAATGATGAAAATCTCTATGTTCTAAACCCTCATGGGAAAAAGTTATGGGATTATCCATTATTTACTCGGGCGACAACGCCAGCTATAGGAGATATAAATTCCGATGGGAAATTGGATATCCTTCTCGGATCAATTAATAACAGATTATATGTCATAGATTTGCCAGATTTGAGGATTTGGAGCTTTCAAACAAGTGGTGATGTCCCCTCCCCAGTTGTAGCGAATATAGATGGATCTGGAGATCCAGAGATATTAATGGGCTCAGGGGATGGCCACCTATATTCTCTGTACTATAGGGAATATGAACGGGGTAGTGTTAGAAGATGTAATGAATTTACTGGAAATTGTACTGTAGAGCATATTAAATACTCTACTATCGCTAAGGATTGGGATTACGAAACATTTGATGGGATAGTTTCTACACCGGCAGTTGCAGATTTAGACAGAGATGGAAGAAAAGAGATTATTGTGGGGTCGAGGGATAAAGCATTATACATAATCAGTAATACCGGGAAGATTAGAAAAAGATACAGCATAAATGGTAGGGTCCTTTCCTCGCCGGCAATTGCAGATCTGGATGGAGACAAAAAACCTGAAATAATCTTTGGCTCAGGGGATGGGATTTTCTATATTTTAAATTCCACTGGCTTTAGAAAATGGAGTTATGAAACAGATGATGTTATTAAAGAACCACCGGCAGTTGCAGATTTAGACAGAGATGGAAACCTTGAGGTCCTTCTTGCATCTGGAAATAAACTTTATGTATTTGGTTATAAATCACTCCATATTGTTGAATCTACAACTACAACTTCTACAACCACAACTATCATGATAACCTCTACAATACCTACTACAACTATTACTCCAGTCACCATCGCTACAACGATCACTACAACAACTTCTACAACTACATCAATCAGTGTTATAGACATAACTAATGTCGGTTACCTCAACCTTTTATTAATCCTCTCTGTTGGTTTTCTACTTTTTACTTTGTCATTTGTTATATTTGATACCATATACAGTAATTTTATCTTAGCAAAAGAGGATAGAAGAAGGATTGAGGAGGATCTTAGGGGGATTAGCAGGGGTGTTCTTGAAGAGAAGAAGAAAAGGAAAATTACTAGGAAAAGGAGAAAAGGAAAAATGAAAGATGAAGAGAAAAACTGAGAACATCAATCACCGACCTTCTTCTCCAATTCCGCAACCCGGTATTCTAAGTCGGTAAACCTCCAGCTGCTGACCCTGCCCTTTTTCCTTTCCAATCCGCGAACCCTCGCATCGAGTTCATCCCATACACCCTCGCTCTTGCCTATTCTATTCTCAATCCGCGTCAACTCTACTCTGGCTACCAGCAATGCACTGCATATCATCAACAAACAAGCTAATATTAGCTGTATTGGATAGCCTATTCTGATTTTGTAGGTGAGAATATTAATGAGTGAGGACATGCAGAATATAAAGCCCATAAAAAAAAGACACCATGCCAGAATTAAAGCCCTGGATTTCATTTTTCTTTCCCCTCATGTTTTTCTAGTTTTTCCATAACACGCTGGAAAAGACTGTCCAGCTCGCGATCAAATACCTCCTCAGTAACATAGTTTTTTTGCTCCATCCTCACGAGTCGGGATATCGCATCATCTATCTCCACTACCCTGTTCTCCAGGGTCTTTTCCAATCTCTCCACCCTGGGTATAACGGATTTGATCTCATTCATCTCCCTATCGAATTCTTCCCTTCTCTTCTTGAACTCTTCCTTAATCCTCTCTATGGATCTCAATCTGGACTCTATGTCCTCTTTCTTTACAAAATCCCGCGATTCTATCATGAAGTGATTGGCTTTTTTCATAACCTCATCGAATCTCTTCTCCAAGGACTTGAATTCATCCGATAATTCTAAGAATCTATCATATCTTTTCTGTACTTGGACGAAGATGTCCTCAACCTTTTCTGAATCTCTACTAACAACTGCCTGAATCCTCTTCATATCTTTTAGATCCCTTCTGACCTCGTTACTCAGCTTTATAACAGCCTCGGTACCCCTGAAGGCGGATATACTTGATTTAATCTCCTTTAGTTCCCCCCTCAGGGTGTCCAGAAATTTCTTAAAGGCCTCCTGTCTGGACTCCAGTTTCATTACCTTGATATCCTCCTTCTTTACCTCCCCCATCAATTTTTGTGGTTGAACCGCATTCACCAGATCTATGGCTTTTCTGGTTTCCATTTCTAAGGAGCTGAGACCTCTCTCCAGGGCAAGACTTCTCTGTCTCACATCGCCTATTCCCTCGCTCAATCTCTGGAATCTCTCATCATTCATCCTCATCATCTCCCTCAATGTTTTTACCTGCGCCCAGAGTTTTTGGATCTCCATTCCCATCCTGCTGGGCTGTTCCATAGAAGGGGCAGTTTCCTCTACCTCCTCCGCTTCTTCTTCCCCCCTCAAGATGAGCTCATCGATCTCTTTTTGCTCATTCTGTTTGTTGCTCAGGATTCTTGGCAGTTTCATCTTCATCTCAATTCCGGATAGACCAGTAGTCCTTTTTTGGAGATATTCACAGATCGCATCCCGGTGGTATGATCGGTCCCTCTCATCTTTAAAACCTCCAGATACTTCTTACGGGAACTCTCTATTTCTCTGTATGAAAGGATAATTATACCATCCGATAGATATGCCTCACTCAGTTTTGACAGATCGGAATAAGAGGTCTCGCATATTAGCATTGTCACACAACCGTAACCCTTTAATAAAGAAAGAAGATCATACATCAATTCTCGATACTCCTCACCATCCCCCAACCTGGACCTGATGGGGTTGATAGAATCTATTATTATCCTCTTTGGCTGAATTCTTTTAACATTATTCATCAATTTAACCAGTATTTCTTCCTCATTTTCTATCTCACTAATGTCCAGGAATTGTACTACTCCAGCTTCTATCAGTTTTTGAGAATAAAAATCGTACTGGGAGAGAAACTTTTGGATAACCCACCAGGGCTCAGAAACGGCAGTAATGTACAACCCAATTTCTTTTTGTCTGGCACCATAGAAAAGGCTCTGAACGGCCAGGGTGGTTTTTCCAGTTCCCGGTTCTCCACCCAGTAAAATAGCTGACGGTATTGGAAATCCCCCCTCCAGCATCTCATCCAAACCGGGAATTCCCGACCCTAATCTCTCTATAGGAACCATTTTAAATAATTTCTTCCTTTATCTGGAATATGCACCTATTATCGCCTTTGCTCTCACACTCTGTTTCTTCACAGTACAATTTTTTCCCCTTATAATTCTCATATAATGCTACCAAAATTCCTTCCAGTATGGAACAGGTTTTACCGTTCGCTTTATCATCTACTTCCATGCTACCCCTTACCTCTGCCTCTTCCTCTTTAAAAACAATATCTTCCAATATACCCTTCTCTTTTAATCTCTCTCTGGCCTTCTGAAAAAAGTTATATTCTTCTAATTGCGAGGCTATATCCTCCCCTATGATCTGTCCTATAGAATACATCAAACCATGACTGGCTTGCCCTATCCTCTTATAGAACAGTTTTTTAATTTCTTTTAATTCATGATTTGATATATACATTTTTTTCACAATTAACCATTTATCTTTTTTTGGATTAATATATCAGATATATCGTTACGTTTTATTTTGAAATTTCCTCTCTCAATCTCTCCCACTCATCCTCCCAATTACCTGGTTTTTGAATCTCGCCTCTTATGGGCTCTTTAGTCTTCAATTTCTCAATCTCTCCCTTCAGACCCTCTATGTACATGTCTACTACCTGGAAGGAGCCCTTCCTGAGGTTTTCCGCAGCGAGGTCCAGTTCAAGTTCCAGATCGAAGACGTCTATCCCTCTTGCTTTGGCCCTATCTACTTTCGATCTGAAAGATTC
>Ga0190363_1001013_pt1 | contig 16884 bp, 14 predicted proteins | sample 48721867_MG_FD_161272 | JGI IMG/M metagenome (GOLD analysis project Ga0190363, IMG submission 161272) | Hydrothermal vent microbial mat bacterial communities from Southern Trench, Guaymas Basin, Mexico - 4872-18-6-7_MG | ecosystem: Environmental > Aquatic > Marine > Hydrothermal vents >... | reverse complement strand
TCAAGCCAGAGAAAATTTTAGTGGTTGTAGGTCATCAGAAAGAGAAAGTAATGGAAAAATTGGCTTCCTATAATGTTGAATTTATTGAGCAAATAGAGCAAAAAGGTACTGCGCATGCATTAATGAGCTGTAAAAAAGTTTTTGAGGAAAACATGGAAAAGGACATCCTTGTTCTATATGGAGATGCTCCACTCATTCAACCGGGATTACTCAAAACTTTAATTCACTTTCACCAGAGCAGTAATAACGCTGTTACTCTGATAACTGCTGAACTCGATTCTCCTGAGGGATATGGAAGAATTATTCGAGACGAAAAACGCCAAATAATGAAAGTAATTGAAGAAAGGAATGCCAGTGAGAAAGAAAAAGAGATAAAAGAGATTAATACAGGAATTTATATGTTTAAAGTCTCTGAATTAATTCCCGCTCTTTCTCAAGTTTCTCTTGATAATATAAAGAAAGAATATTATTTAACCCAAATAGTAGAAATTTTTTATAAAATGAAAAAGCAGATCGGAGAAGTAAAGACAAATCAAATTGAGGATATTCTTGGAATAAATACACGCCTGGAATTAGCGCGTGCTATTTCAATTTTGAAAGGGAGAAAAATAAAAAAGCTCAGCGAGAATGGAGTTACATTCCTTGACCCAGACAATACCTGGGTTGATTTTACAGTGGAAATTGGAAGAGAGACCATAATATATCCTCATGTTATTTTAGAAAAAAACACTATTATAGGGGAAGAATGTATAATCTATCCCTATGTTCATATAATAGACAGTAAAATAGGGAACAAAGTAAAAGTGCTCAGTTCTTCAATGATAGAGGAATCTCAGGTTGAAGATGAGGCTCAAATTGGTCCTTTCACTCATCTTCGGCCGAAAACAATTATTAAAAATAAAGCAAAAGTTGGGAATTTTGTGGAAATGAAAAATACAATTTTTGGAGCTGGTTCTAAAGCAGGACATTTAAGCTATCTCGGTGACAGTGAAATTGGCGAAAATGTTAATATTGGTGCAGGGACTATAACCTGTAATTACGATGGAGTCAGAAAACATAAAACATTAATTGAGGAAGGAGCTTTTATTGGTTCTGGTACTGAACTTGTTGCTCCAGTGAAAATCGGAAAAAAGTCCTATATTGGAGCTGGTTCTACAATTACAAAGGATACAGAGCCTTATTCTTTAACTGTAGCAAGAGCAAAACAGGTCTCCAAGCCTGACTGGGTTAAAAGAAAAAGGAAGGGGAAATAATGTGTGGAATAATTGGATATTTGGGCCCAAAAAAAATTAGTTCAATTTTAATTGAAGGACTAAAAAAACTTGAATATAGAGGGTATGATTCAGCTGGATTAGCTGTTGTAAATAAAGGAAAATTGGAAATAAGAAGAGTGAAAGGGAAGATAAGTAACTTAGAAGAAATAATAAGAATGTCTCCAATAGATGGTAATTATGGAATAGGGCACACAAGGTGGGCTACTCATGGAAGACCATCAGAAGAAAATGCTCATCCTCATCGAGATTGTACTGAGACAATAGTAGTGGTTCATAACGGGATAATCGAGAATTATCTTGATTTAAAAAAGGAATTAATTGGAAAAGGGCATATTTTTCGCACAGAAACTGATACAGAGGTAATAGCCCATCTAATTGAAGAAAATTTTGACGGGAACTTAGAAATTGCAGTTCAAAAAGCTGTTAGAAAATTAGGCGGAGTTTTTGCCTTTGCTGTGATCAGTTCAAAGGACCCTGAAAAAATAGTTACTGCTAAAAAGGGTCCTCCTGCAATAATAGGTTTAGGAAGTGATGAATATTTTGTAAGCTCGGATTTGGCTCCTATTCTTGGTCATACCAAGGATGTAGTTTTTCTGGATGATGAGGAAATTGCTATAATTGATAAGAATGGAGTGCAATTTACCGATTTTAATGGTAAAACTTTAAGTAAAAAAATTGACACAATTACTTGGGATCCCATTATGGTAGAAAAAGGGGGATTTAAACACTTCATGCTGAAAGAGATATTTGAACAGCCCAGAGCATTGAGAGAAACACTCATGGGACGGATTTCATTGGATACAGGAAAAATATATTTAGATGAAATAAATATCTCTCCCGAATTTTTAAGAAAAATTTCAAAAATAAATATTATTGCCTGTGGAACTTCCTATCATGCAGGACTTGTGGGCAAATATTTCCTTGAAAGCTTAACCCATATTCCAGTTGAAGTGGATTATTCTTCAGAATATCGTTACAGGGATTTTATTTTAGAGAAAAATCAATTAAATATTATAATAAGTCAATCCGGTGAAACTGCTGATACATTAGCAGCATTAAGAATAATCAAAAAAAATAAAGGTAAAACTTTGAGTATATGCAACATGAAGGGAAGTACTGCGACTCGTGAGGCAGATGGAGTGATTTACACACATGCAGGACCCGAAATTGGAGTTGCTTCTACAAAAACTTTCATCACTCAATTAATGGCTCTTATGCTTTTTAGTTTATATCTTGCCCGACTTAAAAATAAATTTAAAAAGAATGAGATATTGACTTATTTTCAAGAGCTTCAGAGAATTCCTCATAAAATAGAAAGCATTCTCTATCAATCCTCAAAAATTGAGAATCTTGCTCAAAGATATTTTCATTACACAAATTTCCTCTATTTAGGAAGATGGGTTAATTTTCCAATTGCTTTAGAAGGAGCTCTTAAATTAAAAGAAATTTCCTATATTCATGCTGAGGGCTATCCTGCTGGAGAAATGAAACATGGACCCATTGCTCTAATTGAAGAAAAAATGCCAACTGTTGCAATTGCTCCAAAAGACAGAGTATATGAGAAAATGCTCAGCAATATTTCAGAAGTGAAGACAAGAAACGGGATTGTCCTTGCAGTTGCATGGGAGGAGGACAAAGAGATCAAGGAAAAGGTTGATGAAATTATCTATATACCCTCTTCTCATCCTTTATTTACACCATTTTTAACAGTTGTGCCTCTTCAACTCTTCGCTTATTATATTGCTTTAAAGAGAGGCGCAGATGTTGACCAACCAAGAAATTTAGCTAAAAGCGTAACTGTGGAGTAAAAGGAAAATTTTATCTTTTAAATTTAAATAATCTCATTCCATTAAATATTACTATAAGGGAAGCACCCATGTCTGCAAAAACAGCCATCCATAATGTAGCTAAACCCGGTATAGCTAAAGTGAGGAATATTGCCTTAATTAATAAGGCAATAAATATATTTTCTTTGATAATCCAAAGAGCTTTTCTTCCGAGGCTGATTGCAAATGGTATTCCTGATAAATTATCAGACATTAGAGCAATATCAGCGGTTTCTAAAGCAGCATCAGTACCAGCTGTTCCCATTGCAATTCCAATGGTAGACGCAGCCAGAGCAGGCGCATCATTAACTCCATCTCCAACCATCCCAACTTTATCGTATTTTTTCAGAAAATATTTTACAGCTCTGACCTTATCCTCGGGCAAAAGCTCAGCCTTAAACTCATCAATTCCCAGCTCTTTAGCAATTGCGGTTGCAGTTCCTTTATTGTCACCTGTAAGCATTGCGATTTTCTGAATTCCGATTTTACGGAGTTTATCGAGAGTTAGCTTACAATTTTCTCTTATTGCATCTGATATTACTAAAATCCCCAGTATTCTTCTGGAACTTCCAACAATAACTACTGATTTACTTTCTTTTTCGAGTTCTTGCATTTTTTCATCCAATTCAGGAGTGCAAAAATTATTTTCTTCAAAAAGTCGATGATTTCCTATGTAAAAATATTCTCCACCAATTTTTGCCATTGCTCCCTTTCCTGTAATAGCTTTAAATTCTGAGGGTTCTGAAATTTCAAGTTTCCATTCCTTTGCTTTATTCAAAATAGCCTGAGCTAAATGATGTTCTGAGCGAGATTCTATACCTGCAGCTATTTTTAACACTTCTTCTTTACTATAATTGTTTAAAGGAATCACATCCAGGACCTCGGGTTTCCCTTTAGTTAAAGTCCCTGTTTTATCAAAAACCAGAGCTTTCAATTTCCCTGCATTTTCTAAATGAACTCCTCCTTTAATTAAAACTCCCTTTCTTGCTGCCTGTGCCAATCCTGCTACAATTGTGACCGGAGTGGATATCACTAAGGCACATGGGCACGATATAACTAAAAGAACTAAAGCCCTATAAATCCATACTGTAAAGGGTTGATTAAAAATTAACACAGGAATTATCGCGGTCAAGAATGCTCCTGTTACCACACTTGGAATATAATATTTCGCGAATTTGTCAACAAAACTCTGAGAGGGAGTTTTTTGAGCCTGAGCTTCCTCAACCATATATATTATTCGAGCCAATATAGTATCTCTTGCAGAATGCGTAACCTTAACCTCTAAAAACCCATTTTGATTTATAGTTCCTGCAAATACAGTATCACCTTTCTTTTTCTCTACTGGCATTGACTCACCAGTTATTGGAGCCTGATTAATATATGAACTTCCTTTAATCACCTTGCCATCCAAGGGAATTTTTTCTCCTGGTTTAATTACAATTACTTCTCCGATTCTCACAGAATTAACATCAACTTCAATTTCTTTTCCATCTCTTTTCACCAATGCCTTAGGAGGAGAAAATTCCATTAAAGAACGAATAGCATTTCTTGCCCGGTCCATTGAATATCGCTCAAGCAATTGTGCTATTGAGAAAAGTAAAACAACAACTGATGCCTCTACCCACTCTCCTATAAAAGCTGCACCAATTACTGCAATTGCCATTAAAAAATTCATATCCAGACTAAGTGTGCGGAGTGCAGCCATACCTTTCCGCGCTATATAAAATCCTCCAATTATAATAGCAGTAATAAAAACAGAAATAACTATATTCTGGCTGATTCCTGATTTTGAAAGAATTATGCCTGTAATAGTTAAAATGCCGGAAATTATAGTTGTAATTAAGTGCTTTCTTCTTTCCCAGAAGGGCAGTTCCTCTTTTGACAGCCTTTTTATATCCGCTTTCATTCCAGTTTGATTTATTGAATTTGTTATCTCAGCAGGCTTTAAGAGTTTTGAGTCATACTTAACTTCTATTTCCTGTGTAACCAAGTAAAATTCTATATTCTTAACACCTTTAAGGGCTTTCAATTTCTTTTTCTTTCATTTTCTGTCTAATATTTTCATATTTGAACAAATATTCAAATATATTTTAACAAAATTTTCTTTTTTAGAAAAGAATAAGAGTTTAAAAAGAAATGGCGCCCCCGACGGGATTTGAACCCGTGTTGCCGCCTTGAAAGGGCGATGTCCTAGGCCTGGCTAGACGACAGGGGCGCCACTAAATCTAAAAACTAAAAATTAAAAACTAAAAATTGACTGTGAGCCGTGCTGGACTCGAACCAGCGACACCCGGCTTAAAAGGCCGGTGCTCTCCCTCTGAGCTAACGGCTCATCGATTTTTTAGAATACCCCAATTAATTTTTTTTGTCAATATCACGAATTAAGTCTACAATTGAAACATATAGCTTTTTTCTTTGACTTATTAAAAAAAATTTGTTAATTAAAAAGAGAAGGAGGATGTTATGAAGATTGTTAGAGATAAGTTTTTCAGAGAATGGGTAACTGTTCTATTTTATTTAATCCTGATTCCAGGAATTATTCTTTTCTCCTCCTGTACAAATAAAAAGAAGGAGGAAGAACTTAATCAACAAATTCAAAACCTTGAGGCTAAAGTGGCAGAGTTACAGAAGGAGATTGCAAGTAAAGAGGACATGATAAATCAGTTAAAAGAGGAGAATGCTGATTTATTGAATCAAATCCCTGAATCTTACGATGTTCAAAAAGGCGACAGCCACTGGAAAATAGCTTATGATTATTTAACTCAAAAGAAGGGAGTTCCTGCAGATGAAGCTAAAAGAATACTTGCTGATACCCCATTGTTCCATCCGATTCTTGTTGGCTTTAAAGTCTGGAATTATTTCTACGGGAAAGTATATGGAACATTTGTCACTCAAGGAGATGCAAAAGTCTCTATGGCAACTTTACTGAGAATTGAGAAGAAAAAGATTCAGGAAGAGAAAATGAAGCTGGAGAACGAAATTGCTGAATTGAAGAAGAAAAGCGAGGAACTTACAGCAAAAATCAATGAACTGGAAAAGGCGAATGCTGACCTCAAAGCACAAATTGAAAATCTAAATAAGGAAATTTCAGATTTAAAGGGTAAAAACGAAGATTTAATTTCAAAATTGAATTCTGTTTATTATTTTGCAGATACTAAAGACAATCTTAAAGCCAAAGGTAAGATCAGGGGAACTTTTCTGGGATTAGCTGGTTTGAGAATCGGAGAAGTAACTTCTGCAGATTTTCAGAATAGAATTGACCTTCGTCAGACTCAAACGATAGAGCTCAAAGCAGAGGATTTTAAGGTTCCTGTTATTAAAAAGGTTACTATTTTACCAAAACACTTAAAAGAGAATATTGATTACAGAGTCGAAATTAAGGAAGGTGGGAAGTCCGCATCTGTTGTGATTTTAAAGAAAGAGAGATTCCTTCTTGCTCAGGTTATCTTAATAATTAACTGATTAATCTCTTAAAATTATAGGGGAGAGAAATCTAGAATCTCTCTCCTTTTTTCATATAAATCTTGCTCACCATCTTTGAAAAGATTTATAATATTAATTGTAAAAATAAATTATTGAGGTGAGAAAAAAATGAACACGATAAAAACTTTCTTCCTCATGCTACTTCTAACAGTATTATTTGTTTTAATTGGTGGTTGGGTAGGAGGAAGAAATGGTATGATTATAGCCCTCGTTTTTGCAGGGCTTATGAATTTTTTCAGTTATTTTTACTCAGATAAAATCGTTTTGGCAATGTATGGAGCAAGACCTCTTTCTCAAGCAGAGGCTCCTGAACTTTATCAAATTGTGGACAGGCTCAGAAGGCAAGCTAATTTACCTATGCCTAAAATTGCCATAATTCCTAAATCAGCTCCAAATGCTTTTGCAACAGGAAGAAATCCTAAAAAAGCAGTGGTTGCTGTAACACAGGGCTTATTAAATTTAGTAACAAGAGATGAGCTTGAAGGAGTAATCGCACATGAACTGGCACATATTAAACATCGTGACATGCTAATCAGCACTCTTGCTGCAACTCTTGCGGGTGCCATAATGGTATTAGCCCGTATCGCTGGTTATTCCGCAATATTTTTTGGTTCAAGAAGAAGGGACGATAGTGGTTTGGGTCTTATAATATTGGCTATTTTAGCTCCAATTGCTGCTATGCTAATACATTTTGCGATTTCTCGTCAGAGGGAGTACGCAGCAGATTATGAAGGTGGAAAAATTTCTTATAAACCAGAAAAATTAGCTTCAGCTCTTAAAAAATTAGAAAATTACTCAAAGAGAATTCCCATGGAAGCAAATCCTTCCACAGCTCATTTATTTATTGTGAACCCATTGAGAGGTGGAGGGTTAGTTAATTTATTCCGCACTCATCCGAAGACAGAAGAAAGAGTTAAAAGATTAATGAAATTGGCAAGAAGTATGGGGCGGATATAAGTTAAAAATTAAAAACTAAAAAAGATTATTTAAGTAAAAAATTACTTTTCCTTAAATTTCTACATTTTTTCATTTTAAAATGTTCAAAAATATGATAATTATACTTCTTTGAATTTTAAAAATTACAGGAGGTAAATGAATGTGTAAGAAATTTCTAATGGTAATAATTTCTTTATGTATGGTTTTAATTCTAATGGGATGTAAAGAAAGATATAATGTTGAGCAGGTTTTGAAAAATATAAAGGTTGAGAATTTAGCTAAAAATATAAAAATTCTCTCTTCAGATGAATTTGAAGGTAGATTTCCAGCTTCTAAAGGAGAGGAAAAAACTATAAACTTTTTAAAAAGGAAATTTCAAGAAATTGGTCTTCAACCAGGAAATGGAGAAAGCTTTTTTCAGGAAATTCCTCTTGTAAAAATAACTGCTGACCCGGATATGGAATTAAAAGTGAGCAATGGTAAAAAATCAATATCCTTCTCTTATGGAGATGAATTTGTAGCAGTTACAAGAAGAGTTAGAGAAGAAGTATCAATTAAGGATTCGGAAATGGTATTTGTGGGCTACGGAATAGTAGCTCCTGAATACAACTGGAATGATTATAAGGGAATAGATGTAAAAGGAAAAACTGTAATTGTGCTTGTAAATGATCCTGGATTTGCTACAAAAAATCCAGAGTTATTTAAAGGAAAGGCAATGACCTATTATGGCAGATGGACCTATAAATACGAGGAGGCAGCGCGCCAGGGAGCAGATGGAGTTCTTATAATTCATGAAACAGAGCCAGCTGCTTATGGATGGGGAGTAGTAAAAAACGGATGGACTGGACCTCAATTTTATTTATCGAGTGAGGATGACAATATGTCAAGATGCGCTATGGAAGGTTGGTTACACATTGAATCTGCAAGAAAAATCTTTGCATTAGCAGGGAAAGATTTTGATGAATTAAAAAAATCCGCCAGTTCACGAGAGTTTAAAGCTACCCCTCTTAATTTAAAAACATCAGTAAAAATTAAAAATCAAATTGAGAGATTGAAGTCGAACAATGTAATTGCTGTTTTACCCGGAAGGGAGAGAAAAAACGAATATATAATTTATGTTGCTCACTGGGATCACCTCGGAAAAAATCCAGAACTTAAAGGAGATCAAATCTTTAATGGGGCACTGGATAATGCAACAGGTGTTGCAGGTTTAATAGAACTTGCAAAAGCTTTCGAAGCAGTAAATCCTCCACCTCTACGCTCCATAGTATTTTTAGCTGTAACATGCGAAGAACAAGGGCTTCTTGGTTCAGAATATTATGCAACCTATCCAATATATCCACTAACAAAAACCGTTGCAGTAATAAATATTGATACACTGAATATTTACGGAAAAATGAAGGATATAACAATAGTGGGGTACGGTAATTCAGAGCTTGATGATTATGTGAAGGAGATTGCTCAGGAGCAGGGAAGGGTTGTTCGTCCTGATCCGGCTCCTGAAAAGGGTTCCTTTTACCGCTCTGATCATTTTTCATTTACTAAAAAAGGCGTTCCTTCTCTTTATTTAAGATCAGGAGTTAACCATATTAAATTTGGAGAAAAGTGGACTCTTGCTAAGGTGGAGGAATATATTAGAGAAAAATATCACAAGCCATCTGATGAGTTTGATCCGAGCTGGGATTTGACAGGTGCAGTAGAAGACCTTTGCATAATTTTCAAAGTGGGATATAAATTATCAAGAGAATCCACTTTTCCAAATTGGCGTGAAGGATGTGAATTCAAGCCCATAAGAGATAAAGCAATGAAAGAAGCTAAAGTTAAAATTTAAGGATAATATTTGTCTTTTTTCTCTCTCTGCATCATTCTCTGTCTGTAAAGCTGACGAGCTCGATTAATCTTTTCTTTTAAATCTTTCATAAACCTTATTGAAAAAAGCACATATTTTGCCTGCTGTTCAATTGTAAGATTATCTTCCAGTAATTTTTCAATTTTATTATCCATTTCCTGAATCTGTTTTTTTAAACCTTTAATTCTGTCAAGCTTTTCTTTGATTAGACTTGAATCAGGTTTTTCCTCTTTTAGAAGTTCTCTCAGACCTCTTATTTCCTCCCATATTCTGCGATTAAGTTCAGCCTTTTCCTTTTCCAGCTTATTTAGAACTGGAAAGATCTTGGAAGCCTGTTCTTCTGTAAGGTCGAGAGCTTTTGTCATTTCCCACATTCTAAATGTCTGTATATGTCGGCGAACTTCTTCCTCTTTGTCTGGTCTTGTTTTTCTCTCTGTCTGTGGGAATACAACTAATGGAAAAGAAATCATAAAAATGATTAAAAAGAAACTAACTTTGTATTTCATTTTTTACCCCCTTATTCCTTAATTCTTTAATTATTTCTGAATTAAATATTTCTATCTCTTCTTCGTTCATTTCGTTTAGAAGATTATAAATATTGTTGAAATCAAAAGAGTATTCGAAATGACTTAGATTCTCGATTTCCCTTCCCATTTCAGTGAAGATTAATTCTTCAAAGTATTTTGCAAGAGAATTATTTTCTTCCAGTTCATTAATGAAAGGAAAAAGAGTCTGGTCAGAAGACATATAGTAAATTTCTTCATTGATTTCTCCCTTTTTAAAGATAAAAGTAAATATCACCACAAATATTAATAAACTTGCGAGAATTCCAGCGAGAGACCATTTCCAGTTTATTTTCCATGAGAAAAGTCTTTCTTTAGCCTTCTCTTCATTCTCAATTTTTGCTTTTAATTTTAACCAGTAGGTTTCCCAGTAATCAGAAGAAGGCTCAAATTCACCAACGATTTTAATTTCTTTATCTAATTTTCTGTATAATTCTAAAATTTCCCTACATTCAGAACATTGCTCAAGGTGCTTCTTTATCTTTTCAGCTTTTTTTCTTGAAAGAGACCCGTCATTATAATCCGATAAAAATTTTTGATATTTTTCACATTTCATTTTAATTCCCCCTTTAAATAGGGTTCTAATTTTTCTTTTAAAAATTTTCTCGCCTGGAAAATTCTCCATGAAACAGTGCCTTCTGAACAGCCCTGAATTTTTGCAACCTCTTTATGAGAGAGTCCATGATTGACAACCAAATTTAGAGCTATCCTCTGAGAGAAGGGAAGCATTGATATTGTTTCCTTTAATTTCATGGAAAACTCTTTGCTCTCCAGAATTCTTTGAGGAGAATTGGTATAATGAATATCAAAATTCAAATTTCTCTCATTTTTTCTTTTCTTTAAATGATTTATTACTAAATTTATGGCAATTCTATAAAGCCATGTGTAAAAACTCGATTCTCTTTTAAATTTATTCAAGGATTTATAAGCTTTAAGAAAAGTCTCTTGGGAAAGGTCATTGGCATCCTCGTGATTAAAAGTCATTTGATATATAAGTTGATATATTCGCCTTTGATATTTTTTTACCAATTCTCCAAAAGCCTCCACTTTTCCCTCTTTGGCTTTTTGGATTAATTCATCCTCAGAGAGATTTCCCATTTTCTCTCCTTAAATTTAGACAATTATCTTTAATAATCCTTGGAAATTTAAAAATTAAAATTGCCTTTAGAGGGGAGTAAATTTAAATTTTTCCTCTTCAAATTCTACTCTTCCAAAAAAATATTTTGGGTCGTGATTAAACGATAGAATCCATCCTTCCTCTGAAGCTTTTTTTAGAATTTTCTTTTTATTTTCCAAGGTTTCCACAGGATAGAGGTCATAACTCATAATATAAGGTAAATTAATATGACTTGTTGTGGGAATTAAATCTCCAAGAAAGACAAGGGTATCTTTATCTGATGTAACGAATACACATTGATGACATTCTGTGTGTCCTGATACAATTTTTACTTTTACTCCAGGAACAATTTCTTTTTCTCCGTCCACAAGTTCCAGTTGATTGAATTCCTTTAAGGGTAAAAAATTCTCTTTTAAATAACTCGCTCTGTCTCTCTCATTAGGGGAAAGGGCATGCTCCCATTCTCCTCTTTGAATTATATATTTTGCATTAGGAAATGTTGGCTTAATTATCTCATCTTTATCCTTAAATGTATTGCCCCCGCAATGGTCAAAGTGAAGATGGGTATTTATAACAAAGTTTATATCTTCAGCCTTGAATCCGCATTTATTGATGGATTTAATTAAATCCGGTTCTCTATTTACTCCATAAATGTCAATGAATTTCTCCGTTAATTTATTACCTATTCCAGTCTCTACCAGAATTCTTTCATTACCCGTATCAATTAAAATTGAATTTAGAGAAAGAAGTATTCTGTTTCGGGAATCTGCGGGCATTTTTCTCTCCCATAGAACTTTTGGGACAACACCGAACATAGCTCCTCCATCAAGAAGAAAAGTCCCATCAGTCAATCCATATATTGTAAATTTGCCAATTTTGATTTTATCTGTTTTCTCCATTTTATTCATATTTCCCATTTATTTTAAATTTGGCATTTGGGTTTTGTTATTTGAAATTTTAACCAACTCATCCAATTCATAAATTAACTCTTCTTTTTTATATTCAGCAAGCTCCACTATATTCGTATCCATTCTTAAAGCATCTTCAGGACATGCCTCAACGCAGAAACCACAGAAGCAACATCGGCTTATGTCAATAATAAATTTCGAGGGTCTTTTTTGAATTTCTATGTTTGGGTCTTCTTCTGCTTCCACATAGATACATTCCGAAGGACAGACTGTCATGCAAAGCATACATGCTACACATCTTGGGCTTCCATCTTCCCGGGTTAGTATTCTGTGAAGACTTCTATGGCGTGGAGCAATTTCTTTTCTTTCTTCTGGATACTGAATTGTAACTGAGCCTTTATCTTTAATTTTGAAACCTATTAATTTGAGAAAATTAAAAAATATATTAATCCAGAAATGTTTTGCAGTGATCCATAATCCTTTTAAAAATTCCCATAGAAAAAGAATACTTTTTATCATTTTCTAAATTAAAATTAAGATTAAACCAGTTCCCAAAATATTAACAAAACTTAATGGAATCAACAATTTCCATCCAAGACTCATTAGTTGATCATAACGATATCTCGGATAAGTCCAGCGAGCTAAGATAAGTAGCCAGCAGAAAAAAGCTACCTTAAGATTAAAAGCCAGTACCTGGAGTATAGTAACAATCCATTTATTTAAAATAATACTTCCTCCCCATGGAAGATGAAATCCATCAGAATATAAATAGGGAACCTGCCATCCTCCAAAAAATAGTGTAGTTAAAAGGGCTGAAATTAGAACAACCTCTACAAAATCCGTCATCATAAAAAGTCCAAATTTCATTCCGCTGTACTCTGTATAGAATCCTATAATTTCTGATTCCCCCTCTGGCAAATCAAAAGGGACTCTCTTTGTTTCAGCCATTCCAGCCACAAGAAATATAAAAAATCCTAAAGGCTGTAAAAACACTCCCCATTTAGGAATAAAGCCAAATAACAAATCTCCTTGATATTTAACAATCTCATTTAATTCTAAACTTGGATAAATCATTATTAATCCAATGAGTGATAATCCGAGGGCAATTTCATATGAAATTATTTGAGCTGTTCCTCTCATCCCACCAAGAAGCGTATATTTATTGTTTGAAGCCCATCCTCCAATAATAACCCCATAGATGCCTAAGGAGAACATTGCGAGAATAAAAACAAGACCTATATTCATTCTTGCTATTTGTAAGGGAATGATTTTTGAACCTATAGTGATTTCATCTCCAAATGGAATTGCAGCAAGTGTAACTGTTGCAAAAAAGAAAGATAGGAAAGGAGCAATTGTATGAAGGAGTTTATTCGAAAATGGTGGGACAAAATCTTCTTTGAACATCATTTTTATTGCATCAGCGAATGGTTGAAAAAGTCCAAAAATTCTAAATCCAAGAATCGATGCCCTGTTCGCTCCTATTCTATCTTGAACCACTGCACTTTCTTTTCTTTCCACCCAGGTTAAAATCAAAGTAAGAGTTAGGAGCCAGCTTAACCCTAAAATTACTTTTATTGCAATAATTAAAATATCCAGAAGCATTTTAACCTGTCCTCCTGTACAATAGGAAATTTCTCCATATTCCACTTCTTTGAGCAAGAGATGTTAATATCTCGATTTCAGATTTACTTTTACCCAGGGGCTCTAAGACTCTATTGAATTTTTGAGTGATTCCCTCACAATTAATAAAGCTACCTTCCTTTTCTGCCACCACACAAGAGGGCAAAATATAATCCATTAAATTAATAAGAGGTCCTTTATTTGAAGCTATAAGCACTTTTGTTTTTATGCTTTTTAAAATCTCGGATAGAAATTGTATTGCGTAATGTTCTGTTATTTCATGACCAAAGAAAATAACCAGTTCTTTATTACTTAAAAATTTTTTAATATCTATTTTCTTCTCAACGAATCCAAATTTTTTAGCTCCTCTGGTATTTGAATTTCTATCTTCGGTTAAGAGAAAATTATCCGCCTTCCCTTTCTCCTTCCCAAAAACAATTATTTCACTTTGTGGAACACATTGATTGAAAAATACTTTTAATATTTCATATTCCTCATTTGTTAAACTTAAATTAACAACTGCTCCAATTTTTTCACCTTTTTTTCTTCGAATTAATACTTTGATTTTATTTCCTATATCTTCGTAAAACTCTCTCCATGAAATTTCCTCTAATTTCTCACTATTCTCGTTTCTTTTTGAAGGTACCAAAATCCTGTCATTATCTATGTAATGGTAACCATAACGCCCGAGATTACAGATCCAATAACCATTTATTTTAGGATTTGGCTCTGGAGTTACTCTATAAACCCTTCTTTCTCTCTTAAAAGGAAAGGTTTCAGGAAGGAAATGAATATTTATATTACACCCTCTGCTACAAATAGGACAGATCGATTTCTTCTTTTCCAAAAACCAGATTCTCATTTTAAACCTGAAATCAATATCTGTTATTGCACCAACAGGACAAATATCCACGAGATTCCCGCTATAATTATTTTCCACTAATTCCTGCTCATAGACAGAAATTAAAGATTCTTTACCTCTATTGAATACTCCGAGCTCCTCTGTTTTTGTTATTTCTCTTAGAAATCGCACACATCTGGTGCAAAGAATGCATCTTTCCTGGTCTAAAATTAAATTTGGAGCTATTCTCACCAATTTATTTCTTCTTGGTTTTTCTTCTTCAAATTTATCTTCAAAAAGTCCATATTTATAGTAATAATCTTGAAGTTTACATTCTCCTGCTTTATCACATATAGGACAATCTAAAGGATGTCCTGCTAAAAGGAATTCAAGCACCGCTTTTCTTGCTTCTCTTACTTTTTCATTATCAGTTTCTACTTCCATTCCATCCTTTACTGATGTTGAACATGCCAGTTGAAGTTTTGGAACTCCTTTAATTTCAACAAGACACATTCTGCAACTGCCTTCTGGCTCAAGAGCAGGATGATAGCAAAGATGAGGGATTTCCACCCCGACCTGTCTGGCAGCTTCAAGAATTGTTAGATTTTCTTTTACCCTGTATTCTTTTCCGTTTATTTTTATTTTAATCATTCTTTCCCCTGAATATAATTTTCAATTTCTTCCCTGAATTTTTCCAGAATGGCACGGACCGCCATGGATGCAGCATCTCCCATTGGGCAAAGAGTTTTACCAAATATATTATTGGCTATTCTGAGTAAATTATCTATATCAGAAACTTTTCCGTTTCCTTCAAAAATCCTTTTAACTATGTTCTTCATCCACCAGGTACCATTTCTGCATGGTGTGCATTGCCCGCATGATTCATGAGCATAGAAATTTACAATTATTCTAAGCACATCAATAATGGGTGTTTCATTATCTATAACAATAATAGCTGATGAACCGAGCATAGAATTAGCATTCATCAAAGATTCACAGTCCATTGGAATATCAATTTCTTCAGCTTTAAGAATTGGAGCGGAGAGTCCTCCAGGAATTACTGCCTTCAATTCTTTACCTTCTTTCATACCACCTGCATAATTAAAAATAATATCCTTTAAATTGATGCCCGTAGGTAATTCATAGACTCCTGGATTTTTAACGCTTCCACTAACAGAAAATAATCTTGTTCCACCATCCTTTGGAAGACCTTTTTTAACAAACCATTCTCCACCTTTAAGGATAATAATGGGTATATTTGATATAGTTTCAACATTATTTATTACAGTAGGGCATTTATATAAGCCCACTGATGCAGGGAAAGGAGGTTTTAGTCTCGGATGCCCCCTTTTTCCCTCCAAAGATTCTAAAAGAGCTGTTTCCTCTCCACAGATATATGCACCTGCCCCTCTATGAATGTAAAGATTTAAGGAAAAACCGGTATTCAGAATACTTTCTCCTAAATAATTGTTTTTATAAGCTTCCTTTATAGCCTGTTCTAATCGCTGAGCCACATGTTCATATTCCCCTCGAATATAAATATAGGCAGTGTGGATGCCCACACAATAGCAGGTAATGATTATTCCTTCTATTAAAAGGTGTGGATTATTCGTCATAATAAATCTGTCTTTGAATGTCCCCGGTTCACCTTCATCAGCATTCACACACAAGTATTTAGGTTTATCAATGTCCTTCGGGACAAAACCCCATTTAAGTCCCGCAGGAAAACCTGCTCCTCCTCTTCCCCTGAGGTTTGCCTTTTTAACCTCCTCCAATATTTGTTCAGGAGTCATCTGGAGAAGGGCTTTTCTTAATGCTTGATACCCCTCATATTTTTTATAGATTTCTATTTTATATAAATTCTCAATTTCCAGATTTCTGGTTATTAACTTTTCTTTAATCATCGGTGTCATTATTTAATCTTTCCAGAATAAGGTCTATTTTCTTTTTATCTAAATTTCCGTAATATTCTGAGTTTATCTGCATACAAGGAGCATGTTCACATGCACCGAGACATTCCACAACAGAAAGTGTAAATTTTTGGTCAGGGGTTGTCTCCCCGACTTTGATTCCCAATTTTTCTGAAATATAGTTAATTAAATCTTCTGCTCCATTTAACGAACAGCTAATATTCCTGCAAACTTGAATATGATACTTTCCTACAGGTTTTTGATGGAACATTGTATAAAATGTTACCACTTCCCTTACTTTAATCGGTTTAATATCCAGAATCTGAGCAACTAAATTTTCAACTTCCTCATTTATGTAACCAAATTCTTTTTGAGCCAGATGAAGGATTGGGAGTAGAGCAGATTGCTTTTCAGGATAATGTTTGATAATCTCTTTTATCTGTTTTTCAGCTTCTGGCGAGAACTTCAAACTCATCTATCGAGTTCACCTCCTATCATATTTATAGAACCAAAAGTTGGAATTATATCAGCAACATATCCACCTTCAATCATCATTT
>Ga0190363_1001011_pt1 | contig 16890 bp, 15 predicted proteins | sample 48721867_MG_FD_161272 | JGI IMG/M metagenome (GOLD analysis project Ga0190363, IMG submission 161272) | Hydrothermal vent microbial mat bacterial communities from Southern Trench, Guaymas Basin, Mexico - 4872-18-6-7_MG | ecosystem: Environmental > Aquatic > Marine > Hydrothermal vents >... | reverse complement strand
TGGGGGTCTTGGGGTCGGTTATGGTCTTGAAGCCGAAAAGCACGTCCTCGGCGGTGAACTCCTCTCCGTCGTGCCACTTCACCCCCCGGCGGAGGTGGAAGGTAATGGTGAGGCCGTCGGGGGATATCTCCCACCCCTCGGCCAGATCCCCCACCAGGTTCAGGTCTTTATCATATTTGACCAGGCCGTTGTATATGAGGTCACAGATCTCGTGGGAGGCGCTGTCTGAGGCGAGCATCGGGATGAGATTGGAGGCATCCCCTATGGAGCCGACGACGATGGTATCCCCGTAACAGGGCTTCTCTTCGGCCAGGGCTGGGGAGGAGATGGGAAGGGCGAGGAGAAATTGACTTATCAGGATGGGAATGATATAGCGGAAGGGGATGACGAAGCGTTTCTCCTGTGTGGATCTCCTCACCTTCTCCTTCCTCATCTTTCTTTTACTTCTCACCGTCCTTTCCCGAAAAGATCTACCTTCATGGAAACCTCTTTTCCTTTTCTATTTCACCCTCTTTCTTCTACTCCTTCTTCTCCCTTCCCTCAAGGGGCAAAGGGCCTTTCGCGTCCTTTACGACTTCTACCCCATACCCTACGTCATCCTCATATACGAAAGCCTTGGGGAGATCACCCCTTACCTTGTGGAAGGGGCCGATCCCCTCATCATCCACTGGCAGGCCAGGATCTTCGGCCTGCAGCCGAGCGTATGGCTCGAGCGGTTCATCCATCCCCTTCTCAGCGATCTCCTCTCCCTTGTTTATCTCTCCTATTATTTTCTGCCGCTTTTTCTCATTTTTCTTTTCTACTTCAAGGGAGAAGAAATCTTTCAGGAGGGACTGCTGCTTTTCGTCCTGGGATATTATCTCTCCTTTCTGGGCTATATTTTTGTCCCCACGCTGGGGCCCCGCTTTGCCCTCTCCCATCTCTTCCTCAGGCCCCTTGAAGGAGGCATAGTGACGAAGGTGACCGCGATGCTCAACTTCCTGGAGCACAACTCGAGGGATTGCTTTCCCAGCGGCCACACCCAGATCGCCCTCCTCTGCCTGGTGCTTGCCCGTCGTCACCTGAGGGCCCTCTTCTGGGTCTATCTGCCCATCGTCATCGCCCTCATCTTCTCCACTCTCTACCTGCGTTATCACTACCTGATAGACGTGATGGCAGGGGTGATCTTTGCTGGGTTCACCCTGGGGCTTGAGGGGGTCATAGCTCGGTGGTGTAGATGCGGTACGTCTTGTACCTCCTCCCGCCCAAGGCCTCTATCCCCTTTTGCATGAGGTGGTTGTCCTCGAGGATCCAGGACATCTCCCCCCTACGGTATCCCCGGCAGTATCCCCGTTCGAAGACCTCGAAGTAGAGAAGGGTCTCTATCCCCCGGCGCTGGTAGGCAGGTCGCACCCCCAGGAGCAGGACTCTCAGTTCATCTATCCTCCGGGCGTAATAGAGGAACTTCAGGATCCCTATGGGGCCTATCCGCCCGTTGAGCCTCTTTAAGACCAGGTTGTAGTTGGGCAGGGCGAGGACGAAGCCGACCGCTTCTCCCTCCACCTCGGCGAAGAGGGCGAAGTCGGGGACGATCAGGGGCTTGAGCTTCTTCGCCATGAAGGAGATCTCCTCCTCGCTCATGGGGACGAACCCCCAGTTCCTCCCCCAGGCCTCATGGTATATGGTGAGGACCCTCTGGATTTCCCCCTTGAAGTCCCTGACGTTTACCGGGCGTACCCTGAGGGCAGGCGTCCTCTCTCTTACCTTCATGACGATTCGCTTGAGCCTCTCCGGGATGGTCCCATCGCCGATGATCATGTTGGCATAGAGGTCCTTCGCCTTCCTCAGCCCTGTCCCCTCCAGGAGGGCCCCGTAGTAGGGGGGGTTATGGGGCATCATGATATAGGGTGGAGTGGTGAACCCTTCCACCAGGAGCCCGCACTCATAGTTGGTGGAAGGGTTCATGGGACCTATCATCCTCCTCATCCCCTTTCCCCTCAGGGCCTCCTTCGCCCTCTCGATGAGGGCCGTTGCCACTTCCTGGTCATCTGGGGCCTCGAAGAAGCCGAAGTATCCCACCTCCTCCCCGTAATAGGAGAGATAGGCCTGATCCACGATGGCCGCGATCCTCCCCACCGGCTCCCCATTCCTGTAGGCCAGAAAGGGCTCAACGGTAGCGTGAAGACAGAAGGGGTGCTTACCCGTGAAGAAGGGAGCGAGTTCTCTAAGGAGGGGAGGGACCCAGAGGGGATCGTCCCTGTATATGCGCCAGGGGAGGTGCAGGAAGGTTCGCAGATCCCTTTTCCCCCTGATCGCCTCTACCTTTGTAGCGATGGCCTCCCTCCGCGATCAGATTATCCCCAGTTCCTTTCCGGCCCGCTCAAAGGCCTCCAGTACCCTGTCGAGCTGTTCCTCGGTATGGGTGGCCATGAAGCTCGTGCGCAGGAGTTCCCTCCCGGGAGGGGTAGCAGGGGGGACCACCGGGTTGACGAAGACCCCGTACTCCTGTAGCAGGCCACACATCTGGAAGGTCTTCCACTGATCCCCGATGATGATGGGTATCACGGGGGTGCAGCTTTCGCCGGTGTCAAAGCCCAGCTCTTTGAACCCCTTGAGCATCTTGCGGGTGTTCTTCCAGAGCCTCTCCCTAAGCTCCGGCTCCTCCAGGATCACGTCCAGGGCAGCGCTTGCCGCCGCGGCCAAAGGAGGGGCGATGGCCGCCGAGAAGATGAGGGAGCGGGCGAAGTGCTTCACGTAATTGATTACCCTCTCGGGCCCGGCGATGAAGCCGCCGATCGTGGCCAGGGTCTTGCTGTAGGTGCCCATGATCAGGTCTACCTCTCCCTCCACGTGGAAGTGCTCGGCCGTCCCCCTTCCCTCTTCTCCCAGCACGCCGATGGCGTGGGCGTCGTCAACCATCACCCGGGCGTCGTACTTTCTGGCCAGGGCGATGATCTCGGGCAGGGGGGCGATATCTCCTTCCATGCTGAAGAGGCCATCCACGATGATGAGTTTTCCCGCCTCAGGAGGGGTGTCCTTGAGGACCCTCTCGAGGTCGGCCATGTCGTTGTGGCGGAAGCGCTTCACCTGGCCGTAGGAGAGGCGACACCCGTCGATGATGCTCGCATGGTCGTACTTGTCCAGGATCGCCACATCCCCCCTCCCGATGAGGGCGGATATGGTCCCCAGGTTGGTCTGGTAGCCCGTGGCAAAGACCAGGGCCGCCTCCTGACGGAAGAAGGCCGCCAGTTTCGCCTCGAGCTCCTCGATGATGTCCAAGTTTCCGTTCAGAAAGCGGGAGCCAGCGCATCCCGTCCCGTACTTCTCTATCGCCTTAATGGCCGCCTCCTTCACCCTGGGGTGGTCGGTCAGGCCCAGGTAGTTGTTGGAGCCAGCCATGATCAGCCTGCGCCCGTTAACGATCACCTCCGTCCCCTGGGCCGACTCCAGCCTCCGAAAGAGAAAGTAGAACCCCGCTGCCTTCGCCTCCTCCACCTTGGTGAAATCAAAGCACTTCTTGAAGATGTCCATCTCACCTCCTCCTCAAAGCCAGCCTTCCCTTTTATACCACTTTAAGGTGAGGGGGAGCCCCTCTCGCAGTTTATATCGGGGCGAGAACCCAAGGACCTTTCTGGCCTTCTCCACCTCACAGAGCCATCCTCGAGCCAGGGCCTCCCTGCACTTACTCCGGTTGAAGGGCATCGCCTTCCCTCGCAAAAGCCCCCATCCGTCACTCACCCACGCCACAAGCCAGGCCACTGCCCGGGGAACCCTCACCCTCCTCACCTTGACCTTTAAAAAAGAGGCTACCATATCAGTGACCAGTTGCAAAGGATATTTTTCACCATCGGAGACGAAGAAGACTTCCCCTGAGGGGTGGGGCCTTTCGGCAGCCAGCCTCATCGCCTCGACGCAATCCGCTACGTAGCAGAGGCTCAGGGATTGCTCCACCCCCCCTATGACCGGGAGGATGCCCCGGGAGATCATCCTGAAATACTCCCACATGTAGTCGTCCCGGGGTCCGTAGACGGCAGAGGGCCTGAGGATGGTGACGGGAAAGGCCTCACGGAAGGAGAGGATCACCCGTTCGGCCTCAAGCTTGCTCCTCCCGTAGGGGGAGATGGGCCTGGGTGGGTCCTCTTCCCGGAGGGGGCGATCGGGGGGGGATGGCCCTGCCGCAGCTAAGCTCGAGGTGAAGACGAAGCGTCCCGTAATTCCCCCTCCTTCCCTCAGGGCCAAAAGGAGCCTCCTGGTCCCCTCCACGTTAAACCGGAAGAAGTCGGCCTCCCTGGCTGCCCTGGTCACCCCGGCCAGGTGGAAGACGTGATGGAACCCCTCAAGGGGGGGAAGGAGCTCCTCAATGAGCCCTCCCCTTATCACCTTCACCCCTTCCGGGAGCCACCTCCTGCGGCTTCCCTCCCGCACCAGGGCCCATACCTCATATCCCTTCTCGAGGAGGTGCTCTGCCAGGTGACTCCCGATGAACCCCGTGGCTCCTGTCACCAGGGCCTTCATCCCTTCCTCCGGAAGGCGGCCATTAGGACGAGGAGGAGGCTTATGGCCTTAAGGGCCGAGGTGAGCCATCCGCTTTCCCTGAAGCCCAGAAGAGGAAGGAGGATCACCCCCGCGATGACCCCGGCCACCCATCCCCCCAGAAGGTCCATGGCGTAGAGGGTCCCTGCTGTCTCCCCCACTTCGCCCCTCCCTCGGAGATACAATGAGCTGGCCAACGGGAACTGGGCTCCCAGGAGCCCTCCGGAGCCGAAGGCGAGGAGGGGGAAGAGGAGGCGGATCTCCTCCCCCCACCGCTCGAGGACAGAGGGGAGCCCCAGGGCCCAGAGGAGGAGGATCAGCTCGAGAACGATGAAGGTCCTCAGGCCCCCTCCCCTCATCCCCAGGAGCCCTCCCAGCCCCACCCCTGCCATGAAGGCGGTGATGAGGAGGCCCACCCAGTAGTAGATGTAGCCGTAGACGACCTGGAAGGCATAAAGGAGCACGAGCTCCATCACCATCCCCCAGAGCCCTGTGAAGGCGATGGCCACGGCCACCGTCCGCCGGAATCCCCCTTTGAGGAAGGACAGGGGAGAGAGGAGGAGAAGGATGAGGGGGAGGGCTAAGAAGGAGGTCTTCAGATCGAGCCCCTGAACCTCAACAAAGAGGGTACGGAGGGAAGGGGAGTAGAGGGCGTTCCAGTAGGCGAGGTAACGGAGGATCCCTATGGGGTGAAAGTCCCGATTGACCACTCCCTCTCCCCCGATCATCTTCCAGTACCAGGCCTCCCGTCCCTTCTCCAGGAGGTAGGCGAGGAGGGGTTGGGTGAGGAGGTCAGACCTCACCCCCCTCTCCTTCAATCTCCTCCAGAGGAGCTGGGGGGAGACCTCGAGAGAGGAAGGGGAGGCGAGAAAGAAGGTCTCTTCCCCCGGCACCACCTTCACCCATCCGAAGGCCTCCTTCAGGGTGGAGGCGAGGGTCCGGTGCAAGGCGGCCATCTCCTTCCCTATGTACACCAAGGAGCCAGGCAGATGAAGGGCCAATATCCCCTTCTGCCCCATCCTTTCCTTCACCATCTTGAAGAACTCCGAGGTGAAGAGCCTGTTGGTCTGAAGATCAGAGGGAGGGCCGATCCCCAGAAGGACGACATCATATTCCCTCCCCTTCCTTTCCCTCAGGAAGTGCCTCCCATCCCGAGGCCAGACCCTGACCCTTTCGTCCCCCAGCTCCTGGAGGGTGAGGGGGGTGGGGAACTCCTTGAGGAGCTGGATCAGCGCCGGGTCAAGCTCCACATAATCGAGTTCCCTCACGGGATGTTTCAGGATCTCCCGGATGAGCCCCCCTGCGCCACCGCTTATCACCAAGACCCTCTCAGGGGCAGGGTGAAGGGCGAGGGGGATGTGGGCGAAGAGCTCGGTCAGGTAAGGGTCAGGGTTCGGGGTCGTGAGGGCGGGCTGTCCATCGGAAAAGAAGGTATACTCCTTTCCCCTCTTCACCACCACCAGATTGCTGTAGATGGAGTTCTGGTAGCGGACGACCTCCTGCCCCTTCCAGCAGAGGGCGAGGGAGCGCTGATGTAGAATGGAGGCTCCACCTGCGGCGAGGAAGATGGCAAGGAGGGCCGAAGTCGCCGCTGAGGGGAACAGGAGCCCCCTTCTCCCCAGGCTGAGGGAGATGCCCACGCAGATCAGGCCATCGAGCAAGGAGATGGCCAGGGCGAGCTCGAAGGTGTCAAAATAAGGGATCAGGAGGTAGGCTATGCCTATACCGCCCAATATGGTGCCCACGGTTTCCAGGACATAGACCTCCCCGATGGAGCGAACGGGCGTCCTCCTTTCGGCCAGGATCTTTGAAGCCAGGGGGAAAAGGGCCCCGTGGGTGAACCCTGGGAGGAAGAGGATCCAGAGGGAATGTAGCAGTGCCGCCCCGATCCCGAACCCCAACCCTGGGGGCCCTGCCATCACCTTCACCCCCCTCGAGAGATAGAGGGATGTGATGAGGAAGAAGGCGAAGAGAATCTGGGCGATTACGAACCTCTCCACCTCCCTCCCCTGCCCCCTCCCTCCCCACCAGGCCCCCAGGGCCTCGGCTATGAGCCAGTTGCCCAGGATGATCCCGACGGTAAGCTCGTTGCCGTAGAAGGAGACCAGGAGCTCCCTGAGCAGCAGGATCTGGGCGCTCATGCCGCTTGCCCCTATCACCAGTATGGCCAGGCCCACCATCGTCTTTAACCTTATTACACTTCTGGATTCTTTAAAAGGCCTCCCAAATTGCTGCCCTCACTCATTTTGTGTATCCTTACCCTGATGGAAGGTGAAAGGGATCTGTATTATGCTTCCCTCATTACCCCTGTGGGGAGGATATGGCTCGTGGGGGATGGAGTGACCCTCTGGAGGGCGAGGTTGGGTGAGGAGGGCGAACTCCTCGAGGAGGTGAGGGCCGCCTTCGGCACCTTCCCCTTCCCTTCCGAGGAAATGCTTAGGGGGCCGCTCGAGGAGCTCTCGGCCTATTTTCAGGGGAAGCTCCGTTCCTTCAGCACCCCCCTTCGCCTCGAGGGAACGCCCTTCGAGCTGAGGGTGTGGAAGAGGTTGAGGGACGTCCCCTTTGGGAAGACCATCTCCTACGGGGGGCTGGCCGAGGCAGCAGGCGCACCGAGGGCCTCCCGGGCGGTGGGGAGGGCCGTGGGGAGGAATCCCCTCCTCATCTTCATCCCCTGTCACAGGGTGATCAGGAGCGATGGGGGGATCGGGGGGTTCTCCGCGGGGGTGGAGGTCAAGAGGTGGCTCCTCGACTTTGAGAGAGGAGGAGGTCGATGTGGGGGACCCTGAGGAAGGGAGTGACCCTCTTTGTGGGCCTCCTCCTCATCGGCCTGGGGATCATAGGGATGATCCTTCCCCTCGTGCCGGGGATCCCCTTCTTTTTGCTCGGTCTGGGGGTCCTTTCGGCCAGCAGCAGGCGGGTCAGGGGCCTTCTGGAATACCTTAAGGGAAAGGCCAGCAGGTGGAGGAATTCCTCTCGGTGGATCAGAAGGAGCGGTTGAGGGAAGAGGTCTGGAGGAAGATGCGGGAGGGAGGGCTCTGCCCCTCCCCCGAGGGGTCCATTCCCACCTTCCCCGGGCAGGGAAGGGCGGCGGAGAGGCTCCGCAAGTTGCCGGAATACCGGCGCGCCCGCACCGTAATGGTTCCCCCGGATCAGGCCCAGTTGCAGGTGAGGATAAACGCCCTGATGGATGGAAAACGACTGATCGTGGCCAGTCCGGGCCTGAGGGACGGATTCTTTCTCCTCAGCAAGGAGTTCCTTCACCCCCGCTGGTGGGCCGCTTCCTGCCGCACCTCGGGCATCAAGAGGATGGGGAGGCCCCTTTCCTTAAATGAGATAGGCAGAATAGACCTTATGGCCACGGGAGCGGTGGCCGTGGGGCTTGACGGCAGCAGGGTGGGGAAGGGAAGCGGCTTTTTCGACCTGGAGTACATGATCCTGAGGGAGATAGGGGCGGTGGGGGAGAGGACCCCCATCGTGGCCCTGGTGGATGACCTTCAGGTCTATCCAAGGGTCCCCTCAGAGGAGAAGGACGTGACGGTGGATGTCATCATCACCCCCTCCCGCACGATCAGGGTGAGGGAGCGTCCCGAGCGTCCTGCAGGGATAATGTGGGAGGTAGTGAACAGGAAGATCCTGAGGAGGATGAAGCCCCTCTGGGAGCTCTCCCAGGGGGCTAAGGGGTGACGATCAGGGGCCGCTCCTCCTGGCGCATCTCCCCCAAGGAGAGGGCGAGGGAGCGGTTGAGCAGTTCCCACAGGAAGGGGTTTGGGTCAATGGGGCTTGGAGGCCGCTCCAGGTCCAGAGCAACGGCGAGGGTCACCTTGGCCTCCCTTTCCTTTCCCCCCTTCCATATCACATAGGCCATCTCCTCAAGGCGCTTCTTGTAGAGGAGGCGCCGCCGCTCATCGAAGAGCTCCCTTAAGGCATCGGTGAGGATGGCCCCAATCCTCTCCTGCTTCTGCTGAGGGGTGAGGATCAGGCGGCTGGTGTGGGCCTCGCGGATCGCTTGGGCAAAGGGCTCGATCTCCTCCTGGGGGAGGAACCAGGTGGAGAAGGTGGGAATATCGGAGAAGAGGGCCTTTGCCTCCCGCAAGAGGCCCCTCACCTCCTTCTCCCCTATGAAGCGATAGATCAAGGGGGTCGAGTCATCGCGCTTCACGCCCTGAAGTTCTCCGAGGGAGGGCTTGAATGACTGAGGAAGCGGCCTGGACCTCTCCTTGGAGATCCCTTCCGCTTCCTCCAGCACCCTGAGGCAGTAACCCGCTGGGGCTTCCACCACCGGGAAGCTCTCCGAGGAGAGCTCCTCGCTGAGGAAGCGGGAAAGGGCCTTCTTCCTCCCCTCCATCCGCTCAAAGCGCAGCATCCCTTCCTCATCGCTTACGATCCCCCAGTAAAGGACCCCCATTCCCAGGGGACGGGACCTGTGAATGGCCACCACCCGGTGACCTCGGGAGTCTATCGCTCCCAGGTATCCCTCAAATTGTGGAGGCGGGGCAGGACGCAGGACTCCCCTTCCCTCCCTCTTCTCCTCCCACTGAACCCCTCTCTGCCGGAGCTTGAAGAGCCCTCGCTTTATCGCCTTGGCCTTCCCCTTGTCCCAGGAGCGGGAGGAAAGGAGCGTTCCCAGAAGGTGAGCGACCTTCGGATCGGGGCTTTTTACCAGTTCATCTATGAAGGAAGGGAAGTCCTTGAGGGTCTCCTCCCAAGAGGCCAGCTCCCTGGCGAGCTCTTCGGGAGATTCACCCTGGGCGAGCCGTTCCTGGATCTGCCTAGCCCTTTCAAGTACCAATCTCCCCGCATCCCTCATTCAATCACAGAGACCACCTTGTAACCCGCCTCCTCCACTTCCTTGGCCACGGCCTTTATGTCGCACTTGGTGAGGCGGAGGTAATAGACCCTCTTCTTCTTGTCCTCCGGTCCGGATATCCCCACGCTGATTATCTCCCCCCCGTGCTTCCGGATGATCTGGGAGATGTGCTCAAAGGCCTTGGGCTTTCCCCCCAGGACGACGTCGAGGCGGCAGCTCTCCTTGAGGATGCCCATTATCTGGATGAAGGCCGCCACGATATCCGTTACCGTTATCACCCCCACCACCTCATTGCCCTCCACTACGGGCAATCCCCCTATCCCGTGGCGGTACAGGAGCTCTGCTGCCTCCTCCAGGTGGGACTCAGGGGAGGTGGTGATGGGGTCCTTTATCATCACGTCCTTTACCTTTATCTCTTCGATCAGGGAGGCCAGATATGCCTGGCGGATGTCGCTCTCGGTCACCAACCCCACGAGCTTCTTCTTCTCGACCACGGGCACATGGCGGATGGAATGCTTCCGCATCAGTTGGATCGCCTCGGGGATGGAGGCATCGGGGGAGATGGTCACAGGGGGTCTGCTCATCCAGTTCTTGACCTTCATCTACTCCTCCAAGTCCCTGTAACTCTTAACACAGAAAGATGAGGATAGCAAGGAAAGACTCAGTTCAGGAAAAAGTCCCCCTCGGGTTCCTCCTTTCCCCCTCTTTTCTTCTCCAATTTCTCCTCGTACATCTTCTCGTCTGCCAGGGTGATGAGCCTCTCCAGGTTGATGGAATCCTGGGGGAAGGAGGATATGCCTCCTGAGAGGCTTACGTTGATCCTCTCGCCGGCGAAGAGGAAGGTAAGGCCGCTTATGGCCTTCTTGATCCTCCTCATCACCACCCTTCCCCCCTGGGCATCAGTATCGGGGAGCAGGAGGGCGAACTCATCCCCTCCATAGCGGCACAGTATATCCATCCCGCGGATCTGGGAGTTGATCACCGAAGAGACCCTCCGCAGGACCCTGTCCCCTGCCAGGTGCCCATACTGGTCGTTTATCTCCTTGAAGGAGTCTATATCCATCATGGCGATACAGAACTTCCCCCCTGCCCTTTTCGCCCTCCTCAGCTCCATGGCGAGCTGCTCGAAGAAGAAGGCCCGGTTGTAGGCCCCTGTAAGGGGGTCCCTTATGGAGAGCTCCTTGATCTTCTGAAAGAGAAAGAGCCTTTCCAAGAGTATCCCCGCGTAATTACAGACGATCTTTAGCGGATAGAGGTCGTCGTCGATCCTCCTGTCGGCTGGGGGGGAATCCACGGTGACCACCCCATAAGTGGGGAAGTACTCGCAGAATACCCAGTTGAAGGAGGTCGTCTTGGGTGGAGGGGAGGGCTTCAACCCGTTCCGTTCGTAAAAGGGGCAGCTCCTCTTCTTGCAATTGGCGATCTGCCAGCATCCCTTTCTGCCCACGTTGACGATGGGGATGACAGCCACCTTCGAGGCTCCCCTCTCGAGCCTCCTGTACCCCTCTGGGAAGGGGCCCTTTTCTTTCTGGGGGTCGATGATGATCGGCTTGAGTTCCTTCAGGACGGTCACGATCGGGTCATCCGGGTCGTTGAGGGGGATGACCCTTCCCTCGAACCTTCCCGGAGGGTATCCCGATGAGTAAGCCGCTTCGAGGCGCCTCTGTCCCTTGTTCAGAAACCAGAGGCCGACCCGCTGATAGTCCAACCCCCTGGAGATCCCGTCCCTCATCCTCCTGAACACCCCCTCAGGGGTCCCCTCGGTCGAGATCTCCCTGATGATCATGTGAGCTTCATTGTACTGAAGGACCAGGGTCTTGAGATCCTTAAAGAGGCCTTCTTTCCCCTCTCCCTTGGGCAGGGGCTTCAATGCAGGCGCTCCCTTCATCTTCTTCCCTACTTGGGCTGTTTTTCACCTCTCTTGTAAGCCTCTATCGTCCTTTTTGCCTCCTGCAGATCGCTGGCGATGTCAAAAATCCGGTAGAGCCTCGTGAGCTCCAGTACCGATTTTACCTCATCGGTGATGTTACAGAGGACCAGATTGCCGTTTCTGCTCGTTGCCTTCAGGGCCGAGACCATGGCGCCCAGACCCGAACTGTCCACGAATTCCACCTTCTCCAGATCGAGGATAACGTCCTGGGTACCCCCCTTTATCAGCTCCAGGAGCTTCTCCTTGAACTCGAAGGCGACGAAGGCGTCCAGGCGCTTCTCCATGGGCTTCACGATTCCCACATCCCCTTCCTTCCTGATCTCTAACTCCATAGGCTTCCTCCTTAGTAGAAAGGTCCCTTTTCCCTATTCTTTTCGGCAGCCTCTCAGGGTTTCTTTAATCCCTATTGAGGGAGGTCGTGGGTGAGGAGGATCTCTTGCAGCTGCTTGATCCGATCCCTGAGCTCGGCGGCCCGCTCGAACTCAAGCCGCGAGGCCGCCTCCTTCATCTCCTTCCGCAACTGTTCTATGAGCGCGGGGATCTCCTTGGAGGAGAGGTACTCCTCCTCCAGTTCTCTCACCACCGGGACGGTGTAGTAGTCGGCCTCGTAGATGGAGGCGAGGAGGTCGGGGATCTGCTTCTTTATAGTCTCGGGGGTGATCCCGTGACGCCGGTTGTACTCCTCCTGGAGCTTCCTCCTGCGTCGGGTCTCGCGGATGGCGGCCTCCATCGAGGGGGTGACCCTGTCGGCATAGAGGATCACCTTCCCGTTCACGTTCCTCGCCGCCCTCCCGAAGGTCTGGATCAGGGCCCTCTCGGAGCGGAGGAATCCCTCTCGGTCAGCATCAAGGATCGCCACCAGGGAGACCTCCGGGATGTCAAGCCCCTCCCTCAGGAGATTTATCCCGATCAGCACGTCGAACTTCCCCAGCCTCAGGTCCCTTATGATCTCCACCCGCTCTAAGGTGTCTATCTCCGAGTGGAGATAGCGGACCCTTACCCCCATGTCGAGGTAATAGTCGGTCAGGTCCTCGGCCATCCGTTTGGTGAGAGTAGTCACCAGGACCCTCTCTCCCCTCCTCACCCTCTCCCTTATCTCCCCTAAGAGGTCCTCCACCTGATTGAGGGCAGGCCTCACCTCCACCTCAGGGTCCATCAGCCCTGTAGGCCTTATGATCTGCTCGGCCACGTGTCCCTGGGCCTTCTCGAGCTCGTAATCCCCAGGGGTGGCAGAGACGTAGACCACCTGATTCACCCTCTCCTCAAACTCCTCGAAGGTGAGGGGGCGGTTGTCCAGGGCCGAGGGGAGCCTGAAGCCGTACTCCACTAAGGTCTCCTTACGGGAACGGTCCCCGTGGTACATCCCCTGAAGCTGGGGTACGGTCACATGGGATTCGTCTATGAAGATCAGGGCATCATCGGGCAGGTAATCGAGGAGGGTGGGAGGGGGCTCGCCGGGCATCCGCCCGGTGAGGTGGCGGGAGTAGTTCTCGATCCCCTTGCAATAACCGAGCTCGGAAAGCATCTCCAGGTCAAAGAGGGTCCTCTGCTCGAGCCTCTGGGCCTCAAGGAGCTTTCCCTGGGCTCTCAGCTCCTTCACCCTCTCGGAGAGCTCTATCCTTATCCCCTCGATGGCGGCCTCGAGCCTCTGGCGGGTAGTCACATAGTGGCTCGCCGGATAGATCGCCACCTTCTCCAAGGAGCGGATCACCTTTCCCCTCAAGGGGTCTATCTCGTAGAGCCCCTCCACCACATCGTCCCAGAGCTCGATCCTTATGGCCTTCGACTCCTCGTGTACGGGAAAGACCTCTATCACGTCCCCCCTCACCCTGAAGGTGCCCCGATGGAAGTCGTAGTCGTTCCTCTCGTAGAGGATCTCCACGAGCTTTGCCAGGATGTCGGCCCTCCTGATCCTCTTCCCCTTCTCCAAGGGAAGCAAGAGCCCGTAGTAGGCCTCAGGGGAGCCGAGGCCGTAGATACAGGAGACGCTCGCCACGATGATCACGTCCCTGCGCTCGAGCAGGGACCGGGTGGCCGAGTGGCGCAGCTTGTCTATCTCGTCGTTTATCAAGGTGTCCTTTTCGATGTAGGTGTCGGTGGCGGGGATGTAGGCCTCGGGCTGGTAGTAGTCGTAGTAGCTGACGAAGAACTCGACGGCGTTGGAAGGAAAGAGCTCCCGGAATTCGGTGTAAAGCTGGGCCGCCAGGGTCTTGTTGTGGGAGATCACTAAGGTGGGCCTCCCCAGGCGGGCGATCACGTTGGCCATGGTGAAGGTCTTCCCCGACCCGGTGACCCCGAGGAGGACCTGATCCCTCACCCCCTCCTGGAGCCAGCCCACGAGCTTCGCTATCGCCTGGGGCTGATCACCTCTCGGCTCGTATGGGGAGACCAGCTTGAAGGTGGCCATGGCTACCTGATCCGCCAGATGGTCCCCTGGGGGGTGTCCTCGAGGATGATCCCGAAGGAGGCGAGATAGTCGCGGATCTGATCGGCCTTCTCCCAGTCCTTTCTCCTCCTCGCCTCCGTCCTGGAGGCGATGAGCCTCTCTATCTCCTCCTCGCTCAGGGGGACTCCCTGGAGGCGCCTCCTCTTTGAGGCCTCGAAGAACTCCCGGGGTTCTTCGGAGAGGAGCCCGAGGACTTCGCTCACCTTAAGGATCGCCTCCTTCACCCCCTCGGCCAACTCCCTGGGCACCCGGGGCTCCTTTCCCTTCAGGCGGTTTATCTCCCGGGCGAGCTCGAACAGCAGGGAAAGGGCCTGGGGGGTATTGAAGTCGTCGTCCATCGCCTCCTGAAACCGGGAGGGAAAGTCCTTTATCCTCTCAAGGACCGGGTTCCACCGCTCGGCGAGGGAGGGGGAGTCACCCTCGAGGGACTCCTCGGCCAGGAGGTAGAGGCCGTAAAGGCGCTCAAGACCCCTTGAGGCCTCCTTCAGGGCCTCCTCCGAGTAGTCTATTGGGCTGCGGTAATGACGGCCCAGCAGGAAGAGCTTCAGGACCTCGGGGTGATGAGACGAGGTGAGCTGGCGGATGGTGAGGACGTTCCCCAGGGACTTGGACATCTTCTCTCCCCGGATGTTCACGAAGCCGTTATGGAGCCAGTACCGGACGAAGGGACGGCCCGTGGCCGCCTCCGACTGGGCGATCTCGTTCTCATGATGGGGGAAGATCAGGTCCTGCCCCCCGCCGTGGATGTCAAAGCTTTCGCCCAGGTACTTCTGGCTCATCACCGAGCACTCCAAGTGCCATCCGGGCCTCCCCTTCCCCCAAGGGGACTCCCAAGCCGGTTCCCCGGGTTTTGAGGCCTTCCAGAGGGCAAAATCGAGGGGGTTGCGCTTCCTGGGATCGGGCTCGATCCTGGCCCCGGCCATCATCTCCTCCAGGTTCCTCCCGGAGAGCCTCCCGTACCCGGGGAAGGACTCCACCGAGAAGTAGACGTCTCCATCCACCTCGTAGGCGAACCCCTTGGAGAGGAGGACCTTTACCATCTCTATCATTTCCCCCAGGTGTTCCGTAGCCTTGGGCTCCACTTGGGGGCGTTCAAGTCCCAGGGCATCCATATCGGTGTAGAACTCGGCAATGTACCTGGAGGCGATCTCCCTGAAGGAGACCCCTTCCCTCTTTGCCCGCTCGATGATCTTGTCATCCAGGTCGGTGAAGTTGCGCACGTAGGTGACCTTATAACCCGAGGCCTTGAGCCACCTGTAGATCACGTCAAAGACGATCATGCTCCTGGCATGGCCGATGTGGCAGAGGTCATAGACCGTGACCCCACACACGTACATCCCCACCTCCCCTGGTTTCAGGGGAACGAACTCCTCCTTCCTCCCGGTGAGGGTGTTATATACCCTTAATGCCATCCTCTTCCGGAACGAGGGCCCGCTTGAGGCGAGAGATCACCTTTGGGGGATCGAGCCTCCTCAGGATATCCCCCAGGGCAGGACCGTCAATCCTCCCCGTGAGGGCTGCCCTCAAGGGCAGAAAGAGGGTCCTCCCCCCTTTCCCGGTCCTCCTCTTCATCGCCTCAAGGAGCCCTTCTGGCCTTACCCCCTCCTCCACCACCCTGAGGGCCACAGCCACCACCTCCTGGGCCTCAGATCCCTCAAGGAGCTTCCTCGCTTCCTCCTTCATAGGGGGTATCTCCTCTTCAAGGATAGGCAAGAAGTCGGCGAAGTCAAGGAGGGTGGTGACGTTCTCCCTGAAGAGCTCGAGCTTCTCCCCATCAACTTCCCTCCCCAGAAGGGATGAAAGCTCCCTTGAAATCTCCTCCCCCTTCATCCTCCGCAGGTGCATCCTGTTGAGCCAGAGGAGCTTTTCGAGGTCGAAGGTCGCCCCCTGGCGGGAGATACCCTCGAGCCGGAAGGCCTCCCTCATCTCCTCCCAGCCCATAACCTCCCCCTTCGCCTCAATCCCTCCCAACAGGACGAGGTAGTTGGCCAGGGCCACGGGGAGGATGCCCTGCTGGCGGAGCCCCCTCACGGTGGTGGCCCCCTCCCTCTTGCTCAGGGGCTTTCCCTCCCTATCGGTGAGCAAAGGGATGTGGGCGAACTGCGGGAGGGGGAAGCCAAGGGCTTCGTATATCATGATCTGCCGGGGGGTGTTGGGGAGGTGGTCCTGTCCCCTTATCACGTGGGTTATCCCCATCAGGTGATCGTCTATCACGCAGGCGAAGTTGTAGGTAGGAGTGCGGTCCTGGCGCAGGATCACAAAGTCGCCGAGCTGCTCGTTCCCAAAGGCCTGTTCGCCGAAGATGAGGTCATGGAAAGCGGTCTTTCCCCCTTCCACGAGGAAGCGGACCGAGGGCCTCCTCCCCTCAGAGGAAAGGCGCCGCCTTTCTCTCTCGGTAAGGTGACGGCAGCGGCCGTCATAGCGCGGGGGGAGACCGGCCTCAAGGGACCTCCTCCTCATCTCTTCGAGTTCCTCAGGCGTGCAATAGCAGGGGTAGGCCTTCCCCTCCTCAAGGAGCCTTCGGGCGTAATCCTGGTATATGGGGAGCCGCTCTGACTGCCTCAGCATCCCGTCCCACTCAAGGCCCATCCACCTCAGATCCTCAAGGATCGCCTTCTCATACTCGGGGAAGGACCTCTCCCTGTCGGTATCCTCTATCCTGAGGAAGAACCTTCCCCCCTCCTTCCGGGCGAAGAGCCAGTTGTAGAGGGCCAGACGGGCATTCCCCACGTGCAGCAGTCCTGTGGGGCTTGGGGCGAAGCGGACCCGTACCTCCAAGCTATCCCCTCCTGAGGAGGACCACCGCCAGGGCCCCTATTCCCTCCTCCCTCCCCAGGGCCCCTAAGGCCTCAGGGGAGGTGGCCTTGACATTCACCCTCCCGGGCTCTACCCTCAGGGTGCGGGCGATCCTCTCCTCCATCTGCGAGAGGTAAGGGGCGAGGCGGGGGCCCTGGGCGACGATGGTGGCATCCACGTTCTCCACCTCCCAGCCCTCCCTCCGGGCCATCTTTACCACCTCCTCAAGGAGCAAGAGGCTGCTGATCCCCTTGTATCGGGGATCGGTGTCGGGGAAATGGCTCCCCAAGTCCCCCTTCCCCAGGGCCCCCAGGAGGGCGTCGCAGAGGGCATGGGTGAGGCAGTCGGCATCCGAGTGGCCTAAGAGGCCCTTTTCCGAGGGGATTTTGACCCCGCCCA
>Ga0190363_1001010_pt1 | contig 16901 bp, 20 predicted proteins | sample 48721867_MG_FD_161272 | JGI IMG/M metagenome (GOLD analysis project Ga0190363, IMG submission 161272) | Hydrothermal vent microbial mat bacterial communities from Southern Trench, Guaymas Basin, Mexico - 4872-18-6-7_MG | ecosystem: Environmental > Aquatic > Marine > Hydrothermal vents >... | reverse complement strand
GTCTAAATCGTCTCTTGATCCAAATAAATTGAAACTAGAGTTATCTAAACTTACAAATGTAAAATTAGTAAATATTAGGCAGCTCCAGAGATCTATATAATCATGCCATTGATAACTGTAAAGCCTGGAGTATATGTTGTTGGAGGTAGAGTGCTCTCACACATACTGGATACTAACGTCTACTTGGTAAACGTCAACAATTTTTACATACTAATTGATGCTGGAACAAGTTTAGGCCTTAATAATCTACTAGGTAACCTTATGGAGCTTAACATAAGTATAGAGGATTTAAGATATGTTATACTAACTCATTCGCATTTTCATGCTGTTGGAGGCGCATATATATTTAACAATCTTCCAAGTTTGATTGTAGCTCATGAGCCGGATTCTTCTTACCTACGTAAACTTGATTTAAAGAAGATGAGTGTTACCGAAGATTTAAGGAATATGCTGTTCCCTATATACGTGTCGATAAATATACCACTTAATAAACATGTATTCAAACTTCCTGGAGGTATAACAATTATTCATACTCCGGGTCATACTGAGGGCTCTATAAGTGTATTTGTTGAAAATGTAGGAGTACTATTTGTAGGGGATCTAACTAGCAATATTTTATCCAAAGATTGGGGAAGTGATGAAGAGGTATATCATCGTAGTATTCGAGAAATAATTACATTAGTAGAGAAGTATAACGTTGAGGTTCTTTGTTCATCGTATAATTGTATTAGAGGTACTCGAAGTATCGTAGAATTTTTAGAACAATTATTATCTAAGAAGCCTTTATGGGTGTAATAGTATTGAGAGTTAAGATAGGTTGTTGTGGTTTCCCTATGTCGCGTTCAAGATATTATGAGTTATTCAGTGTTGTAGAAGTGCAACAGACATTCTATAAACTGCCTTCCCCTGATACCTTAAAACGTTGGAGGGATGAGGCTCCTAAGGATTTCGAGTTCACTGTTAAGGCATGGCAAGTCGTAACTCATAGTCCTGGAAGTCCTACTTGGAGGAAAGCGGGAATCACTATTGACTCTAAAGATAGAGATTATTACGGGTTACTAAAACCCACGCAGCAAAATTTTAACGCGTGGAAGCAGTTTATACAAGTCATAGAACCATTAAATCCCCGTATTATTGTTATCCAGACACCTCCATCATTGAAATATAATGAGATAAACTTCAATAACATATTAAAATTCTTTAAATACATACATGAGAACTATCCGCAGTACTTGGTGGGCTGGGAACCTAGAGGTAATTGGAAGGAGCATCTAGATAAAATTGAAGTTATAGTTAAGGAAGTAAACATCATACACATAGTGGATCCGTTTAAATTAAAACCCATTATATCAAACAACCGTCTATGTTATTTCAGGCTACATGGTATAGGTCCAGGTGAGGTAAATTACCGGTACAAGTATACTGATGAGGACTTCGAAAAGCTTGTTAATGTGCTTAAGGATATTGAGAAGAACGGTATTGAGGTATGTTATATAATGTTTAATAACGTCTACATGCGTGATGATGCGTTAAGGTTCAAAGAATATCTAACTAGATTAGGCTTATTTGAGGTTACATGATCTTTATTTCTCTTATTTGAGCGGCGCCCTCGAGTAGCCTACCGTGCGGGGGTTCTTAGAGACATTGTCCCCCGCCGCGATTGCTATCTTTCATCGGGCGCCAGTAACTATTTTATCGGTCTACAAATATTAAGGTATAAGCTAGGTGATACATTGGTTATTTACTGGTCTAGATGCGATATTTGTGGAAAATACATTATTGTACGTGAATGTACTTTAGCCCCAGGAGTAAGTGTTTGTCCACATTGCTGTATCCTATTTTGCGATAATAGAGGAGGATTGTGTCGAGCACCCACATGGTATCCGGAGGTTCCCCAGAAAATTAAATTGAGAAGAAAGGAGGAAAAGGAGAAAGTAGAGAAAGTATTAATGGATCTTTTAAAGAAGCTGGAAACAACTAAAAGATAGTAAACTTATATTAGTACTACCCCGTTCTGGGTGCAACCCAGTAGGTTAACGTACTTCCTCCGGGTAAATCGAATGTAAGTTTTAGTGGTAGTCCTTCCCCGAATTCGAGTGTTAATGCTTCAGCCGCAGTTGTGGCCTTTAATGTGGCCTCTAGAAGTTCTAGGCTATATCTTGCATGAGCTTTTTCTACAGTAGATCTAAATGATATCAATGCTTTATCTCTCTCCATTATATTATAGTATTCTCTTTGGGGTGTGATACTTCTTATTATTAATCGTTCTTCGCCTTCAGCTATTATTTCTACTTCTTCATCTACTATTTTTGCGTCTCTTAATGCATTTTTGAACGTATCAGTAAGCATTCTAGCTATAACTGGTAGTTCAACGTTGGGTTCACCTAATTCCTCTACAACTCCTTCCTTTAATTCGGCATAGAAGGTACGTGTTACACCAGTCTTTTTGTCTATGAATCCTATTTTTAGTCTTCTATTCTCTTTATCTAACTCTATTTCAACTAGATCATTACGTGTACCACGTTTACTTATTTTAGAAAATTCATCTGCATCTACAATGAACGTTACTTTTTCGTCCTCACATTGATATTCCTCGAAGGCGGTTACAGGTATTTGTAATATTATCATAGTTGTCTTATCACTGCTTAAAGTTTTGACGAATAAGCCGTCAGGTGTAGCTGTGAAAGGTATTTCATCCACTATCTTTGAGATTGTTTGAGCTATGTATTTAAACTTGGTAGCTGCTGGATATACGGCACGAAAACTCATACCTCTATCTCCTCTATACCTTATTGTTTACATTCCCAAAAATATATAGTTTAGTGCGTAATATTCTTGTGTGGGGTAAATATGAGTAAGAAAATAACTATACTAATAGACATGGGTAAATATAGGCATGTAACATTACCAGTAGATGAAGCTAGAGAACTATTAAATATAATAGCTGAAAAACTAGGTAAAAGAACTAATGATATAGATGAAGCCCAGAGGTACATAGCTAACTTTGACGTATTCTATGAAATGATGAAGAAGAAGTTTAAAGACAGTTTAGCTCCACCTAAGTCGGTTGATGATATGATAAGAGGGAATATAGTTGTTGATAGAGTAATATTAGCGAAGGAAGGAGACAAAAGAATTGTAACCATAGTATTTGATCGTCGAGTGCCATTGGATAGTATAGAGGGGGCGCTTAAGGATCTAGGTTATGAAGTTGAATTCAATAGGGAGTCTATGTACTAGATGTGATATTGTTTGAATGTTTTAATTAGGTAACGTCTTACTTCGTAGTCTTTCTTCTTCTCCGTCTAGTTGTTTTCTCCCTCTTGAACCCGGAGGTAATGGATTTTATCATGGTTGTTGCTTCTTCTTCATTTATTTGGCCCGCTAGGGCTTTATCCCATACATCTGTTACTTGTAGTAGGAGTTCAAGGCTGTTGGTATCAAATGCTTCCTCGCTTATTAGTACTTCTTCTACTTCCTCGTACTCCGCTTCCTTAGAAGTTGTTTCTTCAGGTACTGTTAGTTCTTCTTCCTCCATTTTTTACACCTTTATTATTCCAAGTTAGATCAACGATTAGGGGCTCCCTTATTAAGCTATCCTTTACTATTCCGTGATACTTTGGTAGGTAATAAAGTGCTCTTTTTATCGCATCTATTCGTTCATCCATACTATAACCTCCAAGTATTTTCGCTGCGTACTCGGTATTTGACGGTTCCACTATCTTTAGAACTATTTGTAATGATGTATTCGCTATTATATTATTAGGAATATCCTTGGGATTCTGGCTTACTATAATTAAACCTATATTATATTTCCTACTCTCAGCGAAAAGCCTTGACAATACTACTTCGTTTTCAGTTATAATTCTGTGTGCCTCATCTATGACTATGTATACTAATCTGTTAGGTTTAAGGTATGGTAAGTTATAGTATATTTTCAGTAGTAGTAGACTAACATAAACCCTTTTTATAAACTCACTAGTTATTTTGGATAAATCTAATATTGTAGGTCTAGTAAATATTTCATTCACGTTTAATGTGGTTCTTGACAAGATCTCATTAGTTAATAACTGTATGTAGGGTCTTAGGCTTTTTAGCACTCTTAATTCTTGTTCGTTATCAGTATTACTTAATAGTCTATTATATGCTGATATCAAGTGTTGGACACTTGGTTTTATAGACCAAGTGTTTTCATCCTCCGTGATTCCGGCCTCAGCATATGCTTCCTCTATAATCTTTTGCAATTCTATTCTCTGTAGGTGTCCTAGGTTAAATATGTTCTTAATTATGTCGGCTAACTCATTAGCTCTTAATGTTGGTGACTGATTATCTAGCTCAAGTATATTAAGAGTATTAACCGATGCATCTACTACTTGTGGATCAACCATACCTATTTGCTGTATTTTACCAAAATATTCACCATGGTAATCTATTATTATAAAGTTTATACCAAACCTTCTATAAAGCTTGCTGAGTAAAAGTGCTGTTGTAAATGATTTCCCACTACCACTTGTACCAGTAATGAATACATGAGGATTTAGGAGTTTGTAAGGATTATACTTGTACGTGCTATGCACCCTTATCCATTTCCATTTATTTTCGCTAGCAATTATTGTTCTCTCCTTCAAAATTTTTACATCACTTAATTCGAACCCTCTCGCTTTTGATAATATTGCCTTAATTGACCCAAGCGTTATACCATCACCTATACTGTGCTCATACTTTATAATATCTATGGCAGGTATTATTGTGTCAATAATATAGGCAGTTAAGACTATTGGTGAGAACCATGTCGTTATTAGCATAAATAAAACTACTATAAGGTTAACAGGTAGTATTAGTGATGTAAATAGTATAGTGATAATAGAAATAGGAAGTCCATCAAGAATTAATAAAGCTATACTATCTAGGTTTAGTTTCACTAGTACAAACAGTATCAACATAAACCATGCTATGCCGGTGAACACTATGTTTAGTGATGCCATATGGGCTCTGCTTATCCTAGTTTTTATATATTTATAGTTGACTATTAAGCTAATTAGATTTTCCTCGAGTTCTCTACCTTTTAGTTTAGCCATGATAAGCTTGTATACGATACCTAGTATTGAACCTATGAGTAATATTAACATTGGCATAAGTAGTGTAGCTATAACGGGGAATTGGTATACATAGCCTATTCCAGGGATTTCTAATATATTAGGTAATACTGGTGTAATTGGTTCTTCAACTATATTTTCTTGTGTAGATGTTTTCACCATGATTGCAGTTAATGATGGTAATATTACCTCAATTAAAGGTAACACTATACTATCTTGAAGTGTTGTTAATACAAAGCTTGATATACCCAAGGCAACTATCAGTACTATGTACATGATTATGTCTGTGAGGGTAAATGTTAGAAATGATATGCTAACATTAATATTTATCAAAATTACTGATAATAGTAACATCGTAGTCGAGGCTACGGTGTTTCTCAATACTAGACTTCTCCTCTCTTCCTGCTACAATTCCACTAATAATCTTAATAATATTAGTAATTTTTCTTTTACTCATCTTCCCCTCACGGCGCCATCCATCATAGCGATTAAGCATTAAGCTTGACAGTATTTTATCTACAGCAAGCTCAGCTAAGGGGCATTCATGCAAGCATAATCTGCAACTAATGCACTTATTGGGATTCACTATAGGGGACTCATTAACCTTAATTGCATTTGTGGGACACCATAGTGTGCAACTTCTGCACTGGGTACAATACATTGCTCTATAAGCTATCTTAACAACATCTATTACAAATTCAAAGTTATCTTCGGGCATTGATATTATTAATACATTGTTATTTACTACTACTACATATTTATTATTAATTAACACATTATCTTTCTTCTTACTCAATCCTAGTATACTGCGCTGTTGTTCTATACCTTTAGTATTTAAGTTCTTTTCAAATTCGACTATGTGCAGTATTCGTTTACCTATGTTTACTTTATTGTATGCTGTAATTTTGTTTCTTACATATCGTTGATACTCGGTTTTCCAATCAATGTCTATCTTATATTTAGATGCTAGTTGTTTCTTCGTAGAAGCTGGTCCAAGCCATCTCCATAAGCCGAGTTTTATACATATATCGTTGCATCCATGCTCTTTCAATACCTCTACCCATTTAATCCAAAGATCTGGATGGGTTTCTGAGACCACTTTGAACTCATAAAGTGTGCTTGCAGGACATAGGTAGCAGCCTATTCTCTCGAACCCCTTATAATATAATGGATTCAATAGGTCTGTGAGTTTATTTTGTATTATATATATCCATAGAAGCAGTTGAGGCCATTCTTGTATTGGGGCAATGGATAGTACGTGAGGAACCCATCTATTACGCCATACTCGTGGGCTTCGAGCCCTATCGTATGATTCGAATGCTCTCTGACCAAGTATGTTAACTGCTCCATTGGTCCAAACTTTCTTGGCAAGTGTTGCAAAGGGTACGAGTTTTACTACTTTACAGCACCATCTGTAGTTACGTGCTGGAGGACCATATACCTTAACAGCTTTCCAAAAAGAATCACCGGCATCTGCTATGTTTAATTCTAGATTATACTTTTCGACTACTTTGTTTATAGTTTCTATTGTTTCAGGCAGCTCTATTCCAGTATTGTTAAATACTATTTCAGGCTCTACTCCGGTATCAAGAGTTAAGTGCAATACAGTTAAACTATCTTTTCCACCTGAGAAGGACAAAATAATTGGTTTGTTGACTTTATGTACCATAGAGTATATGAAAGCTTCACTCTGTGATACGTATTCTATCAATTTCTCGCTATTAGCTTTTATTACATCATTTAGGGTCGCTTTAGTGTTGTTTATTCTGCTGAATTCCTCGTATTCTTTGGCTGCTTCATTCAATTTATAAACTTCACGTACTCTATACTTTCCTTGGTCTATTTTACTTAGTACATACGCGTACTTACCATCAACACCTATTAGTATATCCTCTTCTCTATTTAATGATACGCTTTCACCTTTACTTGCATGGATAACAACATGATCTATGAATTTATTGTGTAGTAACATATATGTTAATAGTTTACTAGGCTTTATTTGCTCTATACCTAGATATGGATTATAATACATTGATCCTAAATTATGTCCACTTGTAATTATACGTCTTCTTTCATCTATGTATGGCTCCTTTGCTAAGACTATGTTATCCGTGTTTTTAACTATCTTTGACATGTCTATATCGAACTGTCTTTTTAAGACGTTGTTTATTCTCTCTATATCACTATTTAATGCTAGTCTAGCATCACCTGGCGGTGGTAGTTTTAAGTGGATGGTTTCTCCACCACATTTTGAACATTTTCCGCCTATTACTGGTACATTACAATTGGGACACCACCTCATATCAACTACTATGGGCCACCGCATACTCACTTCACCACCCTATCTACTGTTATGAGTACTGAACACTTTTTAAGCAAAGCTAAGTACTAGGGGTGCTATATAACTTGAGCGACTTAGTCGAGCTTATAAGGAATCTAACGTTCCAAATAGCTGCTATAGCATGGGTACTTTTCCTACTTTCATGGGTCATAGGCTGGGCTATACGAGGTTCGCCTGTTCCATTCATAAGGGTAAAAAGAGTAGGCCAAGACCTAATTGAAGATGCCATATTAGCTGCATTCTGGTTAGCCATGGGTACCACAATATTTTCGATCATAGCATATATTATATCGTTAATAGCAGTTCCACTTCCCGAGCCACCATTGCCTTAATGGTGTCTTGTCTTGATGATAGAATCAATGCTCAGTATAGCATTTTCCCTTGCAGTCCTTACGTATTACATAGGTGTTTTAATATACTCCATTCCAATACCTTGGTATGGTCTTAAGCGTTGGGCACCTATGCTAATAGTAGATGGTATAATTGCATCTGGGCTAGTTCTATTCTTCAACAACATCATTCTTTTAGTCGATTATGTATACGATTTACTTGGTGCTAGTTGGGATAGTTACCTATCGCACATGAAATCATTATGGGCTATGTTGTTTTCACTAATATTGTTCATAGAGATGTTTCTAACGGTTCTTACTAAGATGCCATTAAGAATATATTTATTTTCATCAATACTTTATACATTTAGAAGCATACTATCGTATGGTTTGTTGATAATAACATTACTAATAATATTAAGTATTGTTGTAAAAACGCTTCTTCCTAAACTGGTAGCTTTATCAATACTATTGTATTCCATACCTTTCAGAATTGCTAGAACAGCTGGTGCTAGTCTACTAGCATTTGCAATAGTCTTTTACATAGGCTTACCATTAATGCCTTACTTTATACTCACACTTGCCTTACCTGAATCCGTTCCTGAGACTTTCAATACTCTAATTGACTATGGTGTAGCATATCCACGTATACTTATAAAATCCTTACATGATGATCCAATACCATTTGCTATATTGAATGTATATAGCGATAATGGGGAATTGATTGCTAGATATGTTTCCGAAAGAGATGGATGGGTTTACGCTTCGTATCCAAACAAAGGATTGCCAGCTATAAAGGAATACTATGTTGATATAGTATACTATGGATTAGTATTCAAGACTATACCGAATAGAATAAATCCCTTAACTCATTACATTGAAGCAGACGAGATCAGAGGAACAAATTACGAATGCATCGTAACTGTTCCAGGTATAGTAAAGTTCCATAAAGGTATATTAGTGTTAAATAATGCTGACATAATTTACAAATTGTTGTCTATAAGTGAGCAAGGAGATCTAACTGATATATCATTAATAATAGACGTAAAAAACAATGGGTATTATAATCTAATAGCCTTACCCGATGATTACCAATTACTAAAGATAACATTGAATCAGTCTTCTATAAAATACAACGTTATGAAATTGAATTGGTTTGGAAAGACTATTGACATAATAAGCATATCATTAAATAGTAGCACATATAGCATAGATATACAATTGGCAGGTAAATACACCGAAGTAAATATTCCGAAGTCCATAGAGAAACCTTATGTTTTATCAGCTACTGGTGGCAAAAGCCTAAATGAAATACTTGAATCGGTAAGTACAACTTATGCTGTGTTGTCGATAATATTTCCTACAATGTACATCATTATGCTTACCATGATAGCTTACGGATTTGCCTCATTTCTAGGTGCGAGATATCCTAGAATACCTTTCAGAGTATCCTAAGGTGAATCTTATGGATAAAATACTAATGCTATCAATTGTATACATATTATTACTCTTGGTAATAATAATGCTAGATTCAAATGTTTTGGTGAAATTTACAGTATTAATAGTTATTCTTGTTGGTGTATTCTCATCTGTAATGTATTATAAATACAAAGTTAGGTGTAAATAATGGCAAAGGTTCTTGTAGGAATTCTAAATACGCTTGTAAAGAAACTGGGTAATCAGAGTAAAAGTAAATTCTCCAAAGTGTCATTTAAGAATGGTTATTTAATATTGAATATAGATGAGTTAGCCGACAAATGTAAAGGTTATGGTGCATTAGCTCTAAGGAATATTCCTATTTCACTATTGGCTTCAGATGATGAAGTTATAATGAACTATACTAAAAGATTAACAGAGTTATTACTAAATGCGAATGCTGAAATAGCTTTAGTAATCCTACCTGAAAGATTACTATATAGCGAGGTTCTAAAGAGAATAGAATCTGAGATTTCTAGGTTAAGTATGCTCCTAGTCCTTGATCAAACTAATCCTAAAGTTAAGAATAAACTAGAATTATTAGAACGTATGTATAAGCGTTTACTAAGCGGAGATAAACCATTAAAAATAATGTTGTTATTTTTAATAGGCGTTACCTCGTCATGTAAAAATATATTGAATAAAATGGAGAATATAGTACGAGAGATGTCATTTCTAATCAGACAGTATATGGATGTAAACGTTACCAGAATAAATATGGAGAGATTATTTGGTATTCCAGTAATAGTCAATCGCTCTATCCTTATGGGAAGGTTTTCTGTAATGGTTCTTGGATCAACCCTGGGTAGCTTCTTACCAATAAACCGTGTATACCGGGACGACTATCACATTAATAATATAAGCAACAGTATTTACATAGGAATAGATATGGATACTCAATTGCCTGTATTCATAGATATAGACAAATATTTTATACATCACTTTATAGTTTCAGGACCTACAGGAAAGGGTAAAACTACTTTGTTAGCTACATTTGTAGCACAGTTTGTCGAAACAGATAGGAATGTAGTTGTAATAGACTTTAAAGGCGACCTCACAAATATGCTTATACATAAGAACATATACACTACTGATATAGATGTTGAAGAGTTACTTAATCTAGAATTAAACAAAGATGTCGAATTATTAAGTAAATGGTTTATGGAATTATCTTCTATATTTGGTGAAATATTCAACATAAGTAATACTGAAAAGTATAATATATATAAGATCTTAACTAGTTCGTATAGAACATACGGTAGAATAGATGTAGATAAATTACTAACAGTAATTAGAAGATTTAGGAAAGGTCATCGTGAAATACTTTACATAGCCGATTTAATAAATGAACTCAGAATAAAAAGCATGAAGAGATCTACAGAACGAGGGTTACAAAAAGGATTTACTGTGATTTCACTTAGGGGATATCCTGAGAAAATGAAACAGTTGATAGCATCCATAGTCCTCGTCAAGGAATTTCTATTGCATGTGTCCCTAAATAAACATAATAGTAACAAGCTTAACAAAATAATAGTAATAGATGAAGCATGGCGATTAACCGAGTATGGTCTTTCAACGCTATCAAGACTATATAGGGAGGGAAGAAGTTTTGGTTTAGGTTTGATATCGTCTACACAGTTATTAGATGATCTTCCTTCATCGATAATAGAGAATACGAGTAATATGGTTATTTTTGGATACAATTCTGATGAATATGTAGATAAAATATCTGAATATATTCCTTTAACTAAGCGTGAAAAACAGAGATTAAAAACATTAAATGTGGGTGAAGCCTTATTAAAACTTAAAGATACTAGAGCACCATTTTGGGTAAGAATAGATGCGTCCAACGTGATCAATGCTATGGCGCAAGAGATTAAGCATTTATAAAAGGTTGACCTTATTATTTACATCCTAGAAACCCGAGTAGAGCAAACCCCGAAGGGTAGCAATGATACTCGGGGGCTCCACCCCTAGGCCATATAATTATTAAACTAAACGAATACAATATTCTCAAGGACATATCAGAACTAGAATATGATGAGAGGTGGGCTTAACAGAGAGTAGATGAAGAGTGCGGTCGTAGCTGAAACCTATGGTTATATTATGGTTTCTTAACTAAAGCCATATCAACCTTAAAGTTAAATTCATTTAATCCGATATGACTTATTTCCTTGTTTATAATGCTTAAATCTACTTTTATAGTTGAGTAAACCTCTATTAGGTAAAAATTATCAACGACTTTGCTTTCCTTAACATTAATGTTAATTATGTTGTTTTCTCCTACGAGTTTTTTAAGTATGTTTATAGTTTTATTAACAATATCTTTCTCAACTGAAGATAGGTAAATCCTATATGCGTAAACCTCTCTAAGAGACATGATTGATTCAGCCATACTAGTAGTGTCCAAGATAAGATATAAAAGGTGTACTGTAAACTAAGCATGTAAGATGATGTTGGGTGCAAGCACTGATATCAATGATGAACTATATACCTTAATTAAGCTGAAACCTAAGCCTATAATCTGGTGAAGACTATGGGTGGTAGGCAAAGAACATCACTATTCATGAATATAGAGAAAAAGAAGGGTGCAGAAGGAAAGGAGAAGAAAAAGGGTAGGTAATGTACGCTACAAATAATCCAGTAGAAAAAAGGAAAAGAAAACTATTAGTTTTAATACCATTTTCTACTATTTCGACTGCTCCTAGCCTAAGAGAAAAAACAATTATAGTTGGAAGGATTGCACGTGCCTTAGCTATTTTTAGAGTGGATGAAGTAATACTCTATAAAGATCCTTTTATGCATAATAAGAATGATGAAAGAATCTTTATTGACATCCTTGAATATTTACGTATACCTCCATACCTGAGAAAAAAGATTGTTCCAATAAAGAACACTTTGAAATATGTAGGTATACTTAATCCATTACAAATAGTAGCAACGCATATTGCTTCACGTAAAGTTGCAGAGGGCGAGATAAGAGCAGGCCTAGTTCTGTCGGCAAGTAAACACCAATTAGTATTGGACATAGGTTTAGAAAATGAGATTACAGTACGGATAGATAATGACTTATGGAAAATACTCAAGGCAGGTGATATAGTATTAGTTAAAATAACCAAGGTTAATCCTATAAGGGTGAGTATACTTATCAATCATAATTATTACATAGGCTATAAGGTTAAAGTAACCAATAATTTAAAGGAATATCTTGAGCAGCTCAAAGCAAATAAGATTTTATTAATAGCGACGAGTAGATATGGGCAATACGTGGGAAATGTAGAGCATCAATTAAGAAAGGATTATCAGAAAAGCAAAGGTATTGCTTTGATTTTCGGTTCACCCCGTAAGGGGCTTCTAGAGATATTTCCTAAACTAGGTATTGAATTAAATAATGTTAATTACGTGATTAATCTCGTTATAGACCAAGGTGTACGAACTATACGTACTGAAGAAGCATTGATTATAGCACTTGCAATAATTGACTATATTACTAAAGGTGGTTGAGAAATAAACAATATTATTTATAAGCCCCCGAAACTTAACCTTGATACCGCGTAATAAGGGTGTAAAGTAATGGGTGCACGGAAAAAGCGAGCACCACGTCGTGGAAGCTTAGGATTAAGGCCTAGGAAAAGAGCTAGTAGTATAGTACCACGTATAAGGAGTTGGCCAGAGGTAGAGTCGGAAAAACCATTGTTGCTAGCGTTCGCGGCATATAAAGCCAGAATGACGCATGTCTACATGATTGATGATAGGCCTCACATTGAACCTCATCTAATACCACCAAATAGAGAAATATTTGCTCCAGTAACTGTTTTAGAAGCTCCACCAATGTTCATATTAGCTATAAGGACATACTACTACAAACCTGGCTATGGATTACTAACGTTCACAGAAGCCTGGACACAACCACCAGAGGAACTAGAAATTAATCGTGCTATACCTACCTTAAAGGTATCTGATACTGACAAGAAATTGGCATTCATAGAAGAGAACCTAAATAAAATAGCAGATATACGTGTGATTGCAGCTACTCAACCAAAACTAACTGGAGGCCTAAGTAAGAAAAAACCCGACCTAATTGAGATAAAGATAGGTGGGGGTACAGGCATAGAAGATAGGTTTGAATATGCAAAGAAGATACTAGGTAATGAGGTAAGAGTAAACGAGGTATTCCGTGAAGGACAATTCGTTGATGTAATTGCTGTAACTAAAGGTAAAGGTTTCCAAGGAGTGATAAAGAGGTTTGGTGTAAAAGAATTACCTAGATGGCATAAACACAGGAAGGGTAGTAGGAAAGTAGGTTCACGTAGCCCAGGCATAGGCGCCATAAGCCCCGTGCCCCAGCCAGGTCAGATGGGCTTCCATAGAAGAACGGAATATAATAAGCGTATACTCAAAATAGGAAGCAACGGTTATGAAGTGACACCTAAAGGAGGATTCCTTGGCTATGGAATAATTAGAAGCGACTACATTATATTGCATGGAAGCGTGCCTGGGCCTCGAAAAAGAATAGTGATATTAAGACACCCTATACGTAAGACTCCTTGGACACCCGAAGGTCCACCCACAATAACTTACATAAGCTTGGAAAGCAAACAAGGAGTCTAACATTTAATTAGGTGAGAGCATGTTAGGTGCTACAATGATCTTACTCATTCAAGATGCACCAGAAGTACCTATATACGATTTAAAAGGAGAAGTAATTGGAAAGATAAAATTACCGAAAGTTTTCGGAATACTTGTTAGAAAAGATCTAATTAGACGTGCATTTCATAGCGCATTTACTGCAAGGCTTCAACCTAAGGGTAGAGATCCTCTCGCAGGTAAACGTACATCTGCTAGAAGTTTTGGTGTAGGACTTGGAATAGCACGTGTACCTAGGATACCTGGTACGGGTAGAGCAGCCCTAATAAACTCAGCTGTTGGTGGTAGACTAGCTTTTCCGCCAACACCTGAGAAAAAGATACATGAGGAAATAAACAAGAAAGAAATGAAACTAGCCATAATGTCTGCATTAGCTGCAACATCTCAACCTGAATTAGTTAAGAAACGTGGCCATGTAGTATCTAGGGATACGCTACCAGTTGTTGTGGTAGATGATTTTGAAGAATTAAGTAAGGCTAGAGAAGTAAGAGAAGTGTTAATGAAGTTAGGATTGTGGGATGATGTAATGAGAGCTAAGAAAAGGACAAGAATACGTGCAGGTAAGGGTAAAATGAGAGGCAGAAGGTATAAGAAACCGAAAAGCATATTAGCAATCATATCATCAAATGAAGCCCCCGTGGCTGATGTACTAGATAACTTCCCAGGTGTAGATGTAGCCACACCATTGAGTTTAAATATACTACACTTAGCACCTGGAGGCGTGCCTGGTAGATTAACATTAATTACCAAGTCAGCATTAGAAGGTCTAGCAAAAAGATTTGAGGTGTCTATTATATGAAGGATCCATATAAGGTAATTATTAGGCCTCTGCATACAGAGAAAGCACTACTACTAATAGAAAAACACAATACGCTAACATTCATAGTTTCGAGAGATGCAACAAAACATGATATACGTTATGCAGTTGAAAAACTGTTCAACGTTAAAGTAGAAAAAGTCAATACGTTAATTACGCCTAGAGGAGAGAAGAAGGCATATGTGAAATTAGCTAAGGAATACAAAGCATCAGACATAGCTTCAAAGTTAGGCTTGCTCTAAAGTTATTCCTTTTCGCCTTGGTATATACCCTTATATACGTTAGGTTTTCCTTCGACTTTAAAGTATATTAGTTGAGCTATATGTGCTCCTTCTTCTAACACAATCCCGAATGGATTAAAAACAACTAATAGACCTATACCTTGTCCCTCATACCCTGAATCCCATACAGCTGTATGTATAGTAGCCCCCATTCTAAGTAAACTAGACCTGGGAAGCGCCAGACCTATCATGCCTTTAGGTATTCTTATGTACTCGGCATACCTAACAATATAGGCACCTTGCTCAAGTATGTATACACCATTTGTTGATTTTAATTTAACATATCTAGGTATAGAACGTTCTCCTTTAGTTAATGTGCCCTTGCCGGCTGTGATGTAGATGCTGCCTACATGTAGCTTCAAACCACTGGTATCTATTTTGTCATCATGTAATCCTAATAGGGTTTTCAAGATAGAAGGTGATAATACCATCGTGCTCCCAAAAAGCTTCATCTGATATGGTTTAGTCTAAAAGTATAGTTGTTTATCAAAGAATACAAGGAGAGGAGAGAAAATCAGAACGCTCATGCATCTTCATGTAGTATTATCAGGTACCCAGGGCTCATCATCATATAAAATAGGGGTTTAGCCCTTCCTGCGTCCTGTTCTTCTAGCAGCTATATGTCCTACTTTTCTTCCAGGCGGTGTTTCTCTAGCTACAGTTGTTGGGAAGCTTGGGCTTTGATGTCTACCTCCTCCATGTGGGTGTGATACAGCATTCATGGCTACGCCTCTAACTCTAGGCCATTTTCTGGCTTTCTTCTTCCACTTATGATAAGCATTGCCGGCTTTAAGTAATGGTTTCTCTATTCTTCCACCTCCAGCTGGGATACCTATGGTAGCTCTACTATCATTGTGCACCATTGCCGTCTTACCGCTAGGCAGCTGTATAATTGTTTTATTACCAGATCTACCAGTTATTATAGCATATGATCCTGCTTGTCTGGCAAGTTTTCCTCCATCTCCAGGCCTTATTTCAATATTATATACTTGTGTACCTTCGGGTATCTTACCTATTGGGAGAATATTACCGTTGCTTATTGGCGCGTCTGGGCCTATGTAAATTATTTGGCCTTGATACATACCTTCGGCGGCTGGTATATAGAATTCAACGCCGTTCTCGAGTACTATATGCGCTAGAGGCACGTATCTTCCAGGATCATGGATTAGCTCTACAACTCTACCTCTAAATGTTTCATTTGATGGTAGCGGAGGATACCTAGCTGGTGCAATATGAATATGTCCTGGGCTCCTAAATGTTGAAGTTCCGCGACCCATTCTCTGTACAAGTATGCGCTTTCCCATTGCTACCTCCCTTGTTCGTTGGATATACCCACAATACGTGTTTAAAAGGTTTAATGATGTATTAACTCATACATACTTTTCAGTTAGCCTAAGCTTCTATATTGATTTACACACATCAACATCATTAATGGGTCATTCCCTTGGGATTACTTCAAGAGATAAGGTTATGTTAAAGAAAACCTTTAATTATACATTAAGTGATACCTTGAATATGCTATAAGGTGACTCAAATAACCTTAACCATAACGCTTACTATTATAGGAAACATATCATATACATAGGAAAAACAAAGGTTAGAGGGTGTAATCTATGAGCAAGCCACCCGTAAAGGTAAAGGACCCAACCACAGGAAAAGAAGTAGAAATTGCTCCAGTTAAGGCATGGGTACTAGCACCAAAAGGCAGGAAAGGAGTAAAGATCGGACTATTCAAGAGCCCAGAGACAGGCAAGTACTTCAGAGCCAAAGTACCCGACGACTACCCAGTAGGCTAACGATCTTCAATTAGAATATACTTCAATATCAACTTCTTTTTTAAATATAATTACTTATCTTGTGTTTATCTATCTATCCTACTAAGCTTATATTTTCTCATGTCCTACTAAATATGAT
>Ga0190363_1001009_pt1 | contig 16903 bp, 16 predicted proteins | sample 48721867_MG_FD_161272 | JGI IMG/M metagenome (GOLD analysis project Ga0190363, IMG submission 161272) | Hydrothermal vent microbial mat bacterial communities from Southern Trench, Guaymas Basin, Mexico - 4872-18-6-7_MG | ecosystem: Environmental > Aquatic > Marine > Hydrothermal vents >... | reverse complement strand
AAAGGCTAGAGCCGTAAAAGAGATAGTTGACAAAGCCGGGGTAGATTTGTCAAACGTCATATATTTCGGCGACAGTATAACAGATGTTGATCCATTCAGGATTGTCCGAAAAAGCGGGGGGCTAGCGGTCTCATTTAATGGGAATCAGTATGCGATAAGGGAAGCTGAAATAGCGGTGATGTCACATAACACTATAATAATCTCTATCCTTGCCGATGTATTCAGGAAATTCGGAAAAGAAGAAGTTATACGCCTTGTAGAGGATTGGTCACTATCCCGTCTAGAAGGTCTCTGTGAACGGTCTTTGCTGAAAAAACTATCTAGTCTTCCAGAGGATAAATCCCCAAGAGTAGAAAGGATAACGCCTGAAAACATGAGCCGCCTTATCTATGAAAGTAGCGAATTTAGAAAGACTGTGAGGGGAGAGGCTATAGGGAGACTTGGATAGGCAACATTGCGAAAACATGCCCATTAAGATCATTTGGTTTTCTGCATCTTGATGTTATTAAGATGAAGATCGTAGTGTTGGTTAGGCTTTTTGGCTGATTGAGACGCTAGACACCTAGTTCAGCTCGCTAGTTCACAACCCTTTTTATCCTCGTGGTTAATCTTCGTCCAGAAAAGGTAGGAGAACGTATGCATAATGAAGGCGCTCAGCAACAAGATCGCATTGAGCACAGTAGTTACGACATTGATAATTCTTGTTGTTTCCGTACTTCTCGCCGGAGTAGTCACAATGTATGCTGTTAACATCACATCGACGCGTACTCAGCAAGAAGATCTGAGACTCTCCAAACAAGTCGTGTGGGTTAATGTCACTGGTGATTATTCATATGCTGCCTTAACAATTGATAATGTTGGAGGAAGAGACGTAGTCATAGATAAGATTCAAGTGAGAGGAGTCGAAACCAGCTGGAGTAATGTCGCATATCTGAGACTTGACTCTCCAGTCAGCGGCTCATTACTGGCACCAAACTCTTCATATGCTAGTAGCTTGCCATCAACAGACTTTGAGTATGTCTCGGGAACGACTGGTGATTTCAGCACAGCCTCCAGCGATATACCACTAGCTTCAGGAGATACGCTAGTGATTTACATTAAAAACCCAGATAGCATAAGCTCAAGTGATATAGGCACAACCGTGGGCATAACAGTATTCACTGAGAGCGCTCAATACTACGTGGAGTGCAACGTACAAACAAGCGAAGAAGCCTCGTGATGAAATTCAGTAATGCTATTGAACTAGTGATGATAGTTAAGAAAGGGCTAAAGAACCCCCTTTCCCCCTCTTTTTTTGGTACAGAAAGAATCTTTTTTGTTTTTAATTTCAAGAACCAACTTAAATTTTATCTTAAAATTCTTAAACAGTTATGTGGAGATTGAAAATTGAAGCACAGAATACATCTAATCCAATCTTCCATTACAACTTAGCAAATTAATGATCTTCGAAGAATACTTCCCTCATGTCTAAGGTGATAATCAGAGATTCTAAAAATGCTTCTAGCAACGATTCGGGTTCTGTTAAATATAGTTTTTCTCAGAGACTCGTTATTATTCTAGATTGTGGAGATCACGGTTATTAGGCCTAAGACTAAGCAAAGAATCCACATGTTAACTTTCCGGACGATTCTGAGAAGCAAATCTATTGAGATTATTCCTACGATGAAGGAGGCAAGACATCCTAGGATCACCTCCACTGATCCAAGCGCAGGTAAGCCTTTCATAATATTTAGACCTATCTCCGCTACTAGAACAGCCGGGACGCTCATGAGAAATGATATTTTAAGAGAAGATTCTGGATCGAACTTTCTGAAAAGGAGGAAAGAGATCGTTATTCCGGAACGGGACACGCCGGGAAAGGCTGATAATCCCTGAATAACCCCAAGAAGCAAGCCGTCCATCAGGGTAATATCGTTTATGCTCCGCGTTCCGAGATTTCCCGCTTTTCTCTGAACTATGCCAGTAAATATTAATGCTGTTCCAATCAGCATAAAGAAGAGATTTCCAAATCCAGAAGCTATCGTTGCAAGTCTAAATACTGGATAGCCAACTATTCCTGTAAATAAAGTTGAGAGTATAAGGAAGGTTATTAGACGGTTCTCCTTCTTGCTTAAGGTTCTAAAGCTATATTTCGGCATAGCTTTTAGGAGGGTCCAGAAGGTTTTTCTAAAATATATTAGTGCGGAAATAAGGGTTCCGGTGTGCAAATAAACCGATATGCTTAGTGCTTCAGCCTTGTTTATCCCAAGAAAAGAGACCATAAAGAGAACCAAGTTTCCTTGGCTCGAAATTGGAAGCCATTCAATGAATCCCTGAATTATGCCTAGAATTATGATCTCAAGCAACATCGCATTAACAGAAGTAGCCCTTGGATATAGATAAGTGAATCGCTTCCACAGATGGGGTTAACGAAAGACCTATAGGGATCAATATGGGAATTATGGTGAGATGACATGAAAAAAACATTCGTTAAGGCTCTGTATGCTCCAAAATTGGAGAATCCTGTGCTTGTCGCCGGGTTTCCTGGCATCGGAGAAGTAGGTGTAACCGTCACTAAGATGCTCGTTGAATTTTCGCAGGCAACTCTCTTCGGAAGCTTATTTTCACCTAACTTTCAAGATTTCGTCTTTATTGATAAGAATGGGGTCTGCCATCCTCCAAAATACGAGTTCTATGCTGTAAAGAGAGATCGAGACTTAATAATCTTGACTGGTAATGGCTTTCCATCTCCGGAAGACATCTATGGACATTTCGAAGTCTGCGGGGCTATCTTGGATTTCGTTGAGAAAAATGGTTGTAGACTTATAATAGTAGTGGACGGCATCCCCGCATCCGCATTTGGTGACGGAATCTTTGTATCCGGTACTTCGGAAGATGTCATTTCTAAGTGTATCGAGGTCGGAGCGACTATTTATAGCAATAAAATAGCTATTGGATTGCCAGGATTGCTTTTAGGCCTAGCTGAGAAGCGTGGATTAGAAGGAGTCTACCTGCTTGCTTCAGTCTCAAGCATAGAAAAAGATCGAAAAGCAGCATTCAAGGCTTATAAGTTTCTCACGGCTCTTCTTAAAAGGCTCTCAGAAGATAATGTCGGATCGCATTCTTGAAGAGGCTTACATTAAGGTGTCTTCATGACGTGTTGGAGATGGTGAAGGGTTTGAGCCTAAACGAGATATTATCCCGTATTAAGAGCTATTCCGAAGAGCTGGGGCTGGATTTGACGAAGCCAGAGGATCGATTTAAGTGGTTTCTAGCATCCATACTCTTCGCTAAGAGAATCTCAGCTGAGATTGCTAAGAAAACATTCCGTATATTTATGGATGAGAATCTAGTATCCCCTGATAAAATCCTTGAAGCAGGATGGGATAGGCTCGTTGAGATTTTAGATTCCGGAGGATACGTGAGATACGACTTCTCTACAGCCTCAAACCTATTAGAGATAATGAAGAAACTTAAGGAGAAATATGGAGATCTTGAGGCTCTTCATGAGGCGGCGGAGAATCCGAAGGATCTTGAGAAGCGTCTAATGAGTTTTAAAGGGGTGGGCCCGGTTTGTGTAAATATTTTCTTAAGAGAGTTGAGGGGGATATGGGAAAAGGCTAAGCCTGCTCCCTCGAGAATCGCTGTTGATGTAGCTAAGCGTATAGGGATAAATGAGATAGAACCTTACGAATCATCCCTTGTAAGAGTGGGTCTTGAGTACTGTAAGAAACGAAGATGTCCGGAATGTCCGGTTAGGAAGTATTGTTCCTTGAAAAAGACAAGTTAAGAATCTCTAAGCGCTTCTCGTCTATGATCCTTCAGCATCTCCTTGAATTGACGGTAAGCCATAAGCGCCTCCTTCTCCTCAGTCATCCTCAAATGTTCTTTCAAAATTTTAGAGTCAGCGTATGGAAGGCCTTCTATCCACTCAATCTTTAAATTTTCGTAGTCAATTACCGGAATCATGTATTTCTCAAATATCTCTAGGGCGTTATGTGACATCCGCCCTTTCGTCACGATAACCTTAACTCCTCTTCTCGCAAGCTCTTCAGCCGTCGCAGCTCCCCCACCACTTGGATCCAAGAGTAGAATCGAGTCTCCCGCCTTTATTCCATAGAGCTTGAAGGCTTTCCGCAATCCTTTATCAGTAAAGGATTCGATGGGCTTTAATAGTATAAGCCTCCCTCGGCTTTCGAGATTCCTAAGCCTCTGCATATCATTAAAGCGACGCTTGTATTCTTCAAGTTCCATGAAGTATTCCCTAGCTTTCGCTCTAGCTTTCTCTAGCTCCTCCATAAGAAGAATATATTCTCTTTCACGTCTTACCTCAAATGACTGCTTATTTCTGATCTCCTTAATCGTCTCCTTGAGCGTGAGTATTTCTTTCTCCAGCTTCTTTATGCGGGCTTTGAGCCTCAGATTCGTCTGTTGTAGGCGCTTCGCTCTTTCTCTCTCCCTAGCTAGCCTATTTTGGAGCTCCTCCACTAGGTTCTTCAGCTTCTCTTCTTTAGGTGTATATCTCCTCGTTACAGGCGGAGGCCTATATTTATCGACCCCTCGAAGATGCTGAATGGCTCGTTTCATCGAGTATCCTCTAACCACTAAATCCTTTACATCCTCCGCTGAGACTTTTAAGGAGTCTTTCCTTACGTGAGCATCTATATGCTTGAATTTCTTCTCATAATGCTTGTACGCTTTTACCGCCGCAGCTAATGCGTCAGCTTCATGAGCATTCTCTAACTTGAGACCGTAGAGACTTGCATAGTCCCTCGCTATTTGGCGCTTCTCATCCGCTCCCATTGACATAGGAGGAGCGAAAAGAACGGCGTTAAGCTTGTGTGATAGCTGTTCAAGCATTCCGGATGGCGGTGAAACATCACTCGAAATTATTGTGGGTTCTCCCAGCTCCGAGATCGCCCTAACAATCTCAGAGATGCTCCATCCTCGTCTGCTCTTAACTAGAATGGGCTTTCCATCTAATGATAGAACAGCTAATCCAACTGTTACTCCGGGATCAACCCCTACTATAAGTCTTTTCATTCCTATTCTCCTAAACTATCAACCCAAATATAGAAGTTTCATGCCCCGTATCCACCTATCCCTCATTGAGTCTCTTTATGCTCTCTAAGGCTTCGTTGATATCTCTTTTCACATTAAATCTCTTCTTAAAGAAGGTCAGTATGTTTTTCACGTCTCTCTTCAGGAGAGCCTCAGCATTCGGATGATCCACAGTGACGAACTGAGGCCAATCAATAATTAATATGTGAAAGTCTGGGTTTAAGACTACATTGAACTCGCTTAGATCCGCATGTATGACTCCTGCCTTCTTATATGCTATCCTCACATTCTCAAGGATCTCATCTAAAACTGCATCTGGGTTTGGAACTTCAGGAACACGATAAAGCTCAGCTCCCTCTATAAAGCCCATTACAACCACATGTCTATTATGCCCTATCGGCTCAGGAACTGAAACCCCCTCTGGGTAGACCATCTTTAAGGCTTCAAACTCTCTCTCAGCGGCTAGGCGTGACTGATAAAGCCACGAGATATGCCTTCGATCAGCAATGTATCCTCTTAGCCTTCGCGTTTGACGAAAGCTTATTCGTCCTAGCCGATGAAACTTAACGGCTACTCTTCTCCCATTCGGCGTTAAGGCGTCGAAAACATCAGATTCCTTCCCGACTCCGAGAGGCTTCCCTAAAGCCTCGATCACGTTTGCCTTCACAAGGGCGTTCATCGCTAGACAGTCATATCCAGCTGTGCTCAAGGCATAACCAATGTATGACCCAACCCACCTATAGATGAGTCCAAACTTGCTGAGTCTATCAAGCCTGTATTTTATTTGCTTCCTTGAGAAACCACTCAGCCTTAAAATGTCATCCTCTGGCACATATCTGTGCCGGCTCATATCTACCTCAATTATCATTAGAACTCGGAAGTCTTCAGGCTCCAGCTGGCTTAGAGTCTTTACTGCTATATCGACGGATGACATATCTCTAAAGAAAAGATGATCGTAGACCTATAAGATCATTGTCTCATTTTATCAGAATATGAAATTGGCAACGTCTTCGACATCGCATACATGGTGGTCTGCAAGATTAAGAAGCGGATAGACGCTACGTTAGGGAAAGCCTGAGGAAACTTTTCGAAAAAGCCTTATCTATCTGGATCTTCAGATGTAATCTTAAATATTCTTTTGAGAATTAAAGAATCGACCTTAAATTGCCGGATGGTCAGTATTGCCGATAGACAGAATGATTGAGAAAGCTTACGAGCTTGTACAAAAGAAGAGGATAGAGCGTGTAGGCGATGGAGTCTATAATGTTGTCGGGGAGCACGGCACATACCTCGTAGCGCAGAGAATTGATGGAACTTTCAGTTGCACATGTCCCGGCTTCGTAAAGAGAGGGCGCTGCTCACATTTGTTGGCAGTACTGTTGCTTCACGATCCCTTGCTCTTAAGGAGCGTGGAGAGACAAATAAGCAAGTCCTTAGGAAATAAAAAGTCGAAACGGAGAAAAGCCTAGGAACTAAACGTTTAATAGGCTTCTCTTCATCTATCAAGAAAGCCATCCTTACTGTTAGCGTTTGGGGAACCGTTAATGTCGCGTAAGAGAACCTCGCTTGAAAGGTATAGACTGAAAAAGATACTTGAAAATCTGGCATCTAAGGAGGGGCGGGGAACCGAGCTGATCTCGTTGTATGTTCCTCCTGGAAGGCAGATAAGTGAAGTAGTCTCCATGCTCAAGGAGGAGTGGGGAACAGCCTCAAATATAAAGTCTAACACGACGCGCAAAAACGTTCAAGACGCAATCGTCAAAGTTATCCAGAGACTAAAATTATTCAAGACTGTTCCTGAAAATGGTCTCATTATATTCTGTGGGGCAATTCCGCAGAATGGTCCTGGAAGCGAGAAGATTGAAGGGCCATATGTGATAGTTCCGCCTGAACCCATAAAGGTCTATTTATACAGGTGCGATTCGAAGTTTCATCTTGATTTTCTCATGGAGATGCTCAAGGAGACGGAGACTTATGGAATTCTCCTTCTAGACTCGAGTGAAGCTACGTTTGCCACCCTCACGGGCCGACGCCTAGAAGTTGTCCAAGAAATAACTTCCGGAATTCCTGGAAAGCACCGTGCTGGAGGTCAATCGGCCAGAAGGTTCGAACGGTTACGTGAGATGCGCCTCATTGATTTTTTCAAGAGGATTGGAAATCATGCAAACGAGATATTCCTACCTATTCCGAATCTTAAAGGAATAATTATTGGCGGTCCAGGTCCCACAAAGCTGGATTTCATGAAGGGGCAGTATTTAGATTATCGATTAAAAGAGAAAATAATTGCGACTGTTGATACCGCGTATACGGGTGAGCAGGGAGTTAAAGAGATTGTTGAGAAAGCGCCAGAGATAATAAAAAACGTTAGATATGTTGAGGAAAAACGCATAATCCAGAGATTCCTTTACGAGATTGGTCACGACACGGGAATGGCGACTTATGGGGAAAAAGAAGTTAGAAGGGCTCTTGAAAGCGGACTCGTCGAGACTCTTTTAATCTCGGAGAAACTCGACAAAATACGCGTAAAGATTGAATGTACATCATGCGGATACGCATATTATCAAACCCTGAGGAGCCGAGAAGTTCAAGGATTAGAGCAGAACATTAGTAATGCTCTTTGTCCCAAATGTCGCGTTGCAGCCTTACAGATCGCTGAGAAGAAGGAGGTAATTGAAGAGCTCGCTGAACTGGCCGAGAAGGCTGGTGCAAACGTCGAGGTGCTCTCAGCGGAGACTGAGGAGGGCGAGATGCTCCTGAAATCTTTCGGAGGAGTAGCTGCGATTCTGAGATATAAGCTTCAGGGTTAACGATTACTTCGATAAACATTTTTCTTAGTCCATTTAAATAATAAATCTGAAATTAACGCTGCTCATGGGGGAGAAGGAATTGTCGGACAATGAGCTTGCAGCTATAAGGCGAAAGAAGATCATGGAAATGATGAGGCTTCTTAAGAAGAGGGAAGAGGAGAAGAAGAGAGGAGAAATGGATCCTCAAAAAGTTCTTGATAAGTTTCTCGTTGGAAGGGCATGGGAAGTTTTAAACGCGGCTAGAGCTCAGTACCCCCAGGCAGCCAAATACGTTGAGAGTCTACTCCTAAGGCTTATAATGGAGGGGAAGATCAGAAGTAAGATCTCCGGGGAGGATCTCTACTGGCTCTTTCGTAGACTGGGAGTTAGAGTGAGGCTTAAGACAAGCATCAGAATTCTTGAGCATGGTAAATTGAAGAGTCTTGGAGAGAAGATAAGAGAGCAGGACTTTTCTTAGAAATCACTCTGTTTTTCTATCAATGCATCGGAACAATTATATCTATGTATTCAAGTTTTGTTGAATGTATATCATGAATTATGGAGGAAAGGCGCAGTTGAGGATTGAGCACCGCCAAGTATCATAGCCCTTGCGGGCCTTCTTGGATATTCTTCGTCACATCGTTTAAAGACAGACTTTCTTGTGAAGGAAGATATAGAATTTCAGGGGTGAAGAAGTATGGCTGGAAGAGAGAGCATAGTCTATAAGCCCAAGCTTAAGGAGAAGAGATGGAATCCGAAAGATGAGCCGCTGTTATTCAAGAAGTGGCAGGAAGAGAAGATATATGAGTTTAGGAAGGAGAGTAAGAAGCCGGTCTTTAGCATAGATACTCCTCCTCCCTATGTTAATACGCCGATTCATATAGGACAGGCATACACATATGTTTGGATGGATATCTTCGCAAGATACAAGCGAATGACAGGATACAATGTTCTCTTCCCTATAGGGCTTGACAAGAATGGTCTACCTGTTGAGGTTCAAGCTGAGAAGGTTTTTGGAATTTCGATGCGTGAGACTCCGAGAGAGGAATTCATCGAAAAGTGTAGACAGATACTGGAGGAAAGCGGAGAGCGATCCATAGAGACTTTCAAAAGACTCGGATTAAGCTGCAACTCTTGGGTTCTAGAACACAAGATCGGCGGAAGATACGAGACGGATGACCCAGAATATCGGCGACTGACTCAAGAGACGTTCATTGAGCTCTGGAAGAAGGGACTGATATATGAGGATGAGAAGACTACCAATTATTGCCCAGTCTGCGGAACAACCATCTCCGACGCCGAAGTCGAATATGAAGAGGAAGAGACTAGTCTAAACTATATAAAGTTTAAGGTGAAGGAGTCTGGAGAAGAGATTCTAATAGCGACCACGAGGCCCGAACTTCTCTGTACCTGCAGACTTGTGATATTTAATCCGGAGGATGAGCGGTACCAGCACTTGAAAGGGAAACATGCTATAGTTCCATTCTATGGCCATGAAGTTCCGATAAAACCTCACCCCTACGCGAAGCCAGATTTCGGAACAGGTCTCGTGATGATCTGTAGCTTTGGTGACTATAGCGATGTGAGAATTCTAAGAGAGCTCAATATTAAGCCAATATATGCGATTGACGAGGAGGGAAGAATGAACAAGAATGCGGGAAAGTATCAGGGTCTGAAGGTTGAGGAGGCTAGGAGAAGGATAATAGATGATCTTAAAGCTGCAGGTCTGCTTGTTAAGTCTGAGATAATCAAGCAGAGAAGGCCGATCTGCTGGAGATCGAAGAATCCGATAGAATTCGTCCCAATGAAGGAGTATTACCTTAAGCAAGTCGAATTCAAGAAGGAGATCCTCAAATTAGCGGATGAAATGAGATTCTTTGCTCCGGAAAGCAAGCAGATACTAATAGACTGGATAAATTCCATAGGAATAGATTGGGTTCTCTCAAGGAGGAGATTTTATGGAACGGAGATTCCACTATGGTATTGTGAAGAATGCGGCTACATCTATGTTCCGAACCCGGGAAGATACTATCAGCCATGGAAGGAGAAGCCTCCAATAGAGAAATGTCCAAAATGCGGGTCGACAAGGTTCAGAGGTGAAGAGCGAACATTCGATACATGGTTCGATTCTTCCACATCCGAGGTTTACATCCTAGGATACCTCTGGGACAAGGAATTTTTCAAGAAGAACTTTCCATGCAGTCTACGTCCTCAAGGAAAGGAGATTGTTCGGAACTGGCTTTACTTCACAATGCTGAAGGCCTATCTACTCTTTAAGAAGGCACCCTTCAAGAATGTTTGGATTCATATGCACGTTGTAGACGAGGAGGGTAGAAAGATAAGCAAGAGCAGGCCGGAGACGTGGATAGATCCGCAGGAGGTCATCAGAAGGTTTGGGGCTGAAGCCTTCAGAATATGGGCTGGACTTGAAGGAAACATAACTAAGGGAGATATCAGATGCTCCTTTGAAAGGATTAAGGGCACATCAAGGTTCTTAACGAAGCTCTGGAATATAGCGAGGTTCATATCCTCCTTCCCACAAGAATTCGAAGATCACGAACTGGCTGCTCTCGACCGGATGATTCTTGGGCTGTTAAATAACTTAATAAGTGAGTGCAAAAGAGGCTATGAGGACATGAACGTGTTCGCGGTTGCCACAGCTATAAGAAAATTCACATGGAATATCTTTGCTGATCACTATATTGAGGCAGTTAAGTCAAGAGCGTATAATCATGAGGGTGTCTTTGACCCCAAGCTTCAGAGAGGAGCATGGTACACGCTTCATACAGTTCTTAAGACTCTGCTGAAGCTTCTAGCTCCGATAACGCCATTCATAACTGAGAAGATCTGGCTTGAGGTATACTCAAAAGAAAGTATTCATCTTCAAAAGTTCCCGGAGAGGCGAGTTGAGTGGGAAAGTGATATGGTCAAGCTTCTTGATAGATTCATGGAGTTCAATAATGCGATTTGGAAGTACAAGAAGAGCAGGGGAGTGGCGCTGAGCCAAGAGATGCCTGCACGGCGTGTTTACGCTCCACCAGAATTGAAGCCGCTGAAGGACGACTTGATGGTGATGCATAGAATAAGGGATCTGCGCTTCCAGACTCCAGAAAAAGAGGCAGTTAAGATATCTGAGGGTGTTTTTGTCGAGGAATGATCTTCTTAGAGCCCTTTATCCCCCCATAAATAGGCTTAGGTCAGCTTGCTTCTTAGACTTGCCTATCTTAATCTTCTCATCTATAGAGATCCGCATGCTATACCTCGCAGATGCTGTACGTATTCCCGTCTTCTCCTCTATCATCCTCGCCTCTTTAGATGGAGGGCTCAGTAACATCTGCATTCCAAAATGCGTGATCACGAGAAGATCTGGCTTAGCTTCCTCAGCGATCCTAGCCGCATCTTCAGTAGTCATGTGACCCTTCCACGGCTTTCCCGCAGGCCTTAAAACCGATAATATCAGAAGCTTCACGCCCTTAAAGAAGGCTCCGAGATCCTCAAAGTATTCGGAGTCTGGAAGATATCCAATTGATCCGGCATCTGAGGTTTCAAGACGAAACCCAACCGTGTCTGGATCTGTATGTATAGCCTTTATAATCTCAATCTTGAAGTCGCCTATATTGAATTTTGTTCCATCTTTAGCTTCAATCACTCTCTCTGGGAGGCCTATGTGGTATCTTGTGATCGCTTTGTCGCATATCTTGTTTCCTTCTATAACGCTACGGGATGCAGCTAGAGTTCCCCTTTTATTCTTTCCTCCTCTGGTCATAGCTTCTATTAAGAGGCAAGCATCATTTGTATGGTCTAGATGTGAATGAGAAATGAATAGGGCATTTATCTTCTGTGGATCTAACCCTTGCTCAAGAGAATAGATCAACGCTCCGGGTCCCGGATCGACATGCATATTCGTCTTTTCCGAGATGATGCGTATCCCTCCAGTTTTTGCTCTTTGAGTTATCATTGCAAATCGGCCGCCACCAGTTCCTAAGAATATTATCTCAACCACAGCCATCGCCTTACTTATGTTATTCTCAACGCAGAAAAAATGCATGGTTCAAGTTAAATCTTTAAGCTGTCAAAAAAACGATAGTGCAAGGACGAAAAGAGGCTATATATACCTTATAGGGGATCATTTTCTATGGTGTTTCCATCTTGAAGGTTGTATTAAGGATCGGAGGCTCGGTTATTGCATCTCCGCCGAATCCGCAGCTCATGAATAGATATGTTGAGATTATTAGAAGACTGCTGGACGAGAAGCATCAAGTTGCCGTGGTAGTCGGCGGCGGGAAACCAGCAAGAGAGTTTATTCAATTAGCAAAGAAGATGGGCTTGGAAGAACGTGAACAAGATGAAGTAGCCATATCGGCCTCGAGGATAATGGCCCAGCTGGTGGCGATGAAGCTAGGAGGCTACGAATGGAAGGATATTCCTGAGTCATTATCAGATGCTGTTGCGGCTCTTAGAGAGAGGGGCGTCGTGGTAATGGGTGGACTTAAGCCCGGAATGACAACGGATGCTGTTGCGGCTCTTGTAGCCTCAGAGATTGATGCTGACTTGATAATAAAGGCTACGAATCAGAATGGAGTCTACACGAAGGATCCTGAAAAATATGCTGATGCTGAGAAGGTCGATAAAATCACGTTTGAAGGCTTAAGTAAGTTGCTTGAGAGAGATAAGCATGTGGCTGGGATACATCAGATAATTGATCCTGAAGCAGTTCGAGTATTGAAAAAGAAGCGTATAAGAATGCTTGTTGTCAACGGCTTCAACCCTCAAAATGTCGTTGCGGCCTTGAAGGGAGAAAGGATTGGAACGATTATAAAGTAGCATCTCAAATATTCGCTAGAGTCTTCTTTGCATGACTAAATGTCCGCCTAGCTAAATCTGATAATCTGCTGTTGTTATATTCTGATATGATGCTCTCAACCCTGTCATTTAATGGAGCAATCCACTTTTCCGGTAATCTTGTAGCTCCTAGCATAACTCCGACTATCGAGCCGACTGTTGCACCATTACAGTCTGTGTCCCATCCCCCCATGACACTTATTGTTATGCTCTTCTCGAAATCCCCCTCTCCATAGAGTAACCCCAGAATGACAAGTGCAGTATTATTGATTACATGAATAGGATGATAATCGCCATACTTATCATTTATTTTAGCCCATGTCTCCCTCCAGTCACTATATTTCTTTCTCCACGCGACAACGTCTCTGACAGCTTCTGATAGTCTAGAATTGGCGGGAATCTCAGACAGACCTATGGATATAATCTCGTCGATATCGTTCGTAGCGAACGCGGCGCTGATCATAGCACTTATGAACATTTCGCCGTATATGCCATTCTTGACGTGAGAGAGTCTCGCATCTCTAAATGCGAGTTCAGCTCCATACTCAGGCATTCCCGGAGTCACGTATCCCCATGTATCAGCTCGTATCCGAGCTCCAATCCATTCCCTATAGGGGTTCATATGCGTAGCTGTTTTCGGAGGAGAAAGTCCATCGGCAAGATTTTTGTAGGCAACTCGCTCAGCGGTGTATACCCGCAGAAATGGAAGATTACTTAACCACGCTCGGCCTATATCCTCAGTTGTAAACTCGAATCCATATGTTTCGAGTACGTGAAGGTTCAGAATTGTATAGTCTATATCGTCATCTCTTACCATACGATCTATGTTACCTTTAAGAAGTTTGGTTTGGGATATTCTATTCTTAAGCCAGCTCTCAGCGGCTTCTGGGAGTTCACGTAGCGGCGGAAAATAGTCACTAAGCGGGTATGCGTCAGCGGCTTTCAGCCACCTTTCTATATGTTCTCGGCGAAGGCCCTCAGCTGGTTTTCCAAGGAGACAACCTGCACATCGACCGAGCCATCCGCCGTAAATCTTGTCGAGAATCTCACTGTCTGACATCCTCACAGATAGTCTCCTCGGCCCTCCGGGTCTTTCCTTACGGATCTCATCTAAAATTGAAGGTTCACTGTATGGAAAGTCCGGTGTAGGATTAAGAGTACTAAGTCTCTCCATTATATCCATTAATTGTGAAACGTCTTTCTTCTTGATTTTCGCTAGAGCTGACCTGACTTCAGAAACATCGCAACCTTCCTCTCCTCTCTGCTTCACCTCAAATAAAACAAGCCTCTCAAGCTCATCATAGCTCATCAAAGAAATCACCCATAATAATATCTCGCAGAAGCCTAAAAACTTAAGGGAATAAATAACCAGCATCATGCCGAATAGTTTGATGATTATATGAATCAATAACAGAAAAGATAATAGGTTGATTTGGATCATATGAGATTGTTTGTATAGGCGGGGGTGGCAGAGCTAGGTCAAATGCGCGGGACTCAAGATCAAAAAGATGGGGTATCCCGTCCCGGAGGGGTTCGTGGGTTCAAATCCCACCCCCCGCACCAATTTACCGGTAAATTATAAATGGTAGTTACGTATAGTATTTTTTGATGTGTTATGCCTAAGCCTAGCCGTGGGAAGAGCAGACTGAACTAATGAAGGGATACGTCGTTGCAAAAATCTTTTGATGATGTATGGAATGATTCTTCATCTGAGACCAACATTATAGTTTCATAGATCATAAAAGAAATTAAAGAAGGGACTAACACAGGATTTTATAAAGACATTATTGAGAATCTCTTTCCAAGAGGTGTAAATCCTTGAGTTTAGATATGAGATATTTTTACATTATGCATCTAAGTTATAATGGACGTAAGAAAAGGGAGCTTTGGAATTATGCTAAGAATGAAAATCTCATAGGTCTCGATTACCCTAAGATAGTAACTGCCGACTGGGTTAAGATTGATTAGAGAATCGGTGAAAAGATTTCTTTCTAAGATTTGGGTTAAACAATTTGATATTTTCTGTAAAGAAATGAAGATTGGTTACATTGTATTAGTATTGGACGATTGGGATTCGTTTCTAGGGATTGCTGAAGTAATTGAGCGCCGCCACCGATACAATAGAGAACTTTCTGAAAATCACATTTTCTTCGAATCCATGTATCACTAAAAACTAAGGTAAAATTATTAATGGGGTTTATGTTTGAGTGACTCCTCAACATCAAGTTTGAATTTTGGGATTTAGCGCGCTATTTATGCAAGGATTCGCTTAATTTTTTAATTGTATCCAGCGGCTACACCAACTAATTTCTGAAAAAGCAGTTTAAATCGGTTTTTTCCACTCTATTTTAGGCGTTACAGAATTCTGTAACGCACTACGGTTTTCCGTAATGAGTGAAATAATTTCGTTTGAGAATTCGCTTTTCATGAGAAGCCTAAGGGTCTCAATCTTGCTGATTTTACGTTTTTATGCAGGGGATTCTCCAGATGCATTTGTCAATTTTTCTAGTAGTGCAGTTATTATGGTGCGTAAGACCATAATCGTGTACCTCGACGAAGAAGCTACAAAAGGCCACCATTTCGTCCCTTTTCTAACAGAAAAGTAAGTTTTAGATTATTCAGATTATCTAATAAGACTATAAATAATGGATTGTTAGCTGCATTTTACATTAGCTTTAGCTATAATAAGCTGATGAGCTAATTGAAGATCTAATCATATTATAAAAGCTTTTATAGTAGATGTGTATGATAGCTAAGACGAATAATTTGGTGCCGGCGGAGGGATTTGAACCCTCGACGAAAGGCTTAGCAGGCCCTCACTATATCCTGGCTAAGTTACGCCGGCACCAAATTATTACTCTATACTTTATTCATTAATTTAAGTGTATTTATCCACTTTTTTAGATAAGGAACCGCTTAAAAAACTCTAATTTTTCAAGAGAAATTATTTTTCGCAAGATTTTTCGTTTTATCACTAATGAACTTTTCACATTTAAACAAGTCTCATAAAATCACTAAGGGCGAGATTTTCATTTTTTAGCAGATCCATGTCCAAGATTCTGATTTTGACGATTGCATAAAGACAACGACTGTTCTCCTCGCATATGTGAAGGTAAATATAAAAGTAAAGTTGACTTTACGCATGATAGTTTAAATAGATAGATAAAGCTTAGCATTTCAGCATAAGATCTTTAAGAAAGAATTAATTTACCGGTAGAATCGTGATGAAATCCCACCCCGCATCAAAAAGAAATGAGAAATGGGCTTCTTTCGGAGTATATCCGTTATCGATTATCGGAGAGTATTGCGGTTTTCGTAGCATGGCTTAAGAATAGAGTAAGTGGGAGAATCGTGGGCGTCAGATGGTTCGGTATCTTCAGAGGCCTATTGTGAAGCCTATCGATGTGGTCTCTCTTTGATGGATTGCTCAGCGAGCCGGCGAGGAGACAACTTACAAACGGATGCAGGAATCTTTTTATTTCTATGAAGCCCGAGGGATGTCCTGATGCGTGGCTTGATCTTTTCAGAAAGAATCTGCCCAAAATGAAGGTCGGCGTGGATCTGTGGATTCCGGAGCCTGAAGATGTTGTGGAGTCTCTGTGGAGATTGAAGATAGGGGCGGGTGGGAGATTCTATGCTCTATATAACATCATTTTTGGATATGGAATTTTATATGTTGCATTGTGCGAGGTTTACGCTGTATATGCATTCGTTACATCCAGGCTTGTTGATGTAGCAGTCTATTTCGTTTGTTTTTGTGTAGAAGCATCCTAATGTTGAGTAGGGACAATCTCCACACCACGGTATATTCTCAACCATGTTTCTTCTAATTTCCCGGAACCTTCTGTAGGACTCTTTGTTCCAGACTTCTTTCACCATCTCCTTCTTTAGGTCTCCAAAAGATACTGTATAGATCTTCTTCAAATGCATATTAACGTACATGGGATGTGAATACATGAATTCTAAGCATGGAACGGCCGCTCCGTCAGATCTGACAACCATCGTGTTTCTGTCAATATATGGACATCTTCTCTTCTTGGCGTCTGGATACAGATCTGGAAGCTTCAGATTAACTTGGTATTCATGAGCGATTTTCATGCTCTTCTCCATAGACTCCTCAACTTGCCTGATTATGTTGATTTTATCTTTGGAATCGAAGAGCAACGGCAGGTTTATCCAATATCCATTCTTTTCAGCGTTTTCCCATAAACGTTTAATGATTGTAGCTGATTTCA
>Ga0190363_1001007_pt1 | contig 16936 bp, 15 predicted proteins | sample 48721867_MG_FD_161272 | JGI IMG/M metagenome (GOLD analysis project Ga0190363, IMG submission 161272) | Hydrothermal vent microbial mat bacterial communities from Southern Trench, Guaymas Basin, Mexico - 4872-18-6-7_MG | ecosystem: Environmental > Aquatic > Marine > Hydrothermal vents >... | reverse complement strand
GTCTATCTACGCCTAGACCGAAACCACTATGAGGCACACTTCCATATCTACGTAAATCTATATACCATTCGTAATCACTTGGATTTAAACCGAATTTCTTTATTTTTTGAATTAGTTCATTTTCTTTTTCTATCCTCTCTCCTCCACCTACTATTTCGCCATATCCTTCTGGCGCTAGAAGATCTACGGATAGAGTTACCTCAGGCCTATTAGGATCATTTTTATGATAAAATGCCTTTACTTTTTCCGGATAATTGTATACAAATATAGGTTTATCAAAATCTTTTGTTAATGTGTATTCCTCATCTGCGCCTAAGTCTTCACCCCACTCCATATAAACACCTTTTTTTTCTAATATTTTAAGGGCTTCATCATAAGTTATCTTATAGAATGGTGGCTTAATATTTTCCAGCAAATCTATCTTTCTACCAAGCATTTCTAACTCTTCTCTATTCTTCTCAAGAACTTTTCTAACTATATATGTGATAAGCTTTTCCTCGAAGTCGATTATATCTTTCATCCTATACCATGCTATTTCTGCTTCTGTATGCCAGAACTCCGTTAGATGCCTCCTTGTACGAGATTTCTCAGCCCTAAAGGATGGTGCAACTGTATATACTTTTTCTAGAGAGAAAATTAAGGCTTCAAGATAGAATTGGGATGATTGTGTTAAATATACATTTCCCTTTTCAAAATATTTTAGGCTAAATAGAGTAGCACCTCCCTCTACTGCTACATTTATAAACATTGGTGCCTGGACTTCGTAAAAACCATTAGATCTAAAAAATTCATGTATTGCCCCGAAGATAGTACTTCTAATTTTTAATATGGCAGCCATTTTTCTACTTCTAATCCATAGATGTCTGACATCTAATAAAAATTCTCTTGAAAAATTCTTCGTTATTGGAAAATTATTTGAAGTACCCACAACCCTTATATTATTAATATTTAATTCATATCCACCTGGAGCACGTTTATCCTCCCTTAAAATACCTATAGCTTCAATAGAAGCTTCTATGGAAATATTTTTTAAAATATCATCGTTTATCATTTTTTTAACTAATATTCCCTGAATTATCCCACTTGAGTCTCGAATTAAGATAAATATTTTATCTTTAAATTCCCTCTTTCTATAGATCCAGCCTCTAACTCTATATCTTTCTCCAACAACTCCATTCTTAAATATATTTTCTATGCTAGTATATTCAATAATAGTTCCCCCAGTTAATATTTATAAACTCTACTTTAAATATCAAAAAGTTACTAATATATTTTTTATAATATCAGACTACTGGCTTTCCCTTTCTAGGTATTTCGATTACTCTTTCTACTTTCTTCTTTAATATTTTCTCTAATACATATTTTGCTTTTTTCCTAGACAATATCATATTATTATTCCCACAGTATGGCGAATATATACACTTCGGGCATCCATCTATACAGTTGCATTCACTAATAAGTCTATATGCTCTTTTTAATGCTATACTAATATCATTATATATTTGAAAAGATATTCCAGAGCCACCTGGAAATGTATCATAGATATATACGTGTCCAGTAGGAAAACTTACTCCGCCAATATCCGTCATCGACGCACCTACAATTGTCTGAGAGACAGATATTAAGGCGTGTTCGATAGCATGAAAGGCCTCAGCATTTTCTATATCATTCCACATATCATTATATGGAAATACTATTAAAATGCCTTTAGTATTAAATTCATATTCTATAGGTTGTCTGAGAATTTCCTCTCTTATTTTGATGTTTCTAAAAAAGTCTTTTACAATATAGGCATATACTGTGTCAGTTATATTTAACTCTAAATACTTTATAGAAATATTATGTACTATTTTATCTTGAAAAATCTTTGTTTCATCTGGGATTGTATAGTACAGTGGAACGGTATAGAGATTAATATTTTTTGGTAGTTTTCTAACGATTGCCTTATTATCTTTAAATTTTAGGGAGAGATATGGTGTTCCTCCATGAATATATATTGCACCTGGAAATAATTCCTTTATAGCCATAGATTTTTCTCTAAAACCTATAATTCTACCATTTTCAGAAATAATTTTCACATTTTCTCCAACTCCCCTTAAACTCATTCTCTTTCTAAGAAACGCCCACCCATTTCTTGTTGGAAATAAAAATTTCCCCTTTTTTCGTAAAAATCCTTCCTTAACTAGATTCTCTATAATTTTTTTCTCATTTCCAGACAACTTTAAATAATTCAATGGATAATCTATTGCCATTGCAACTAAATGGGTCTTCATTATCTCAATATTATCTAAATCGATGTAAAGTGGTTCTAATCCTTGTTTCCAAAAATCTTCTGGATATCTTTCATAATAACTACTTATAGGATCATTTCCAAGAATAGTAAAAACATATGCTTTCTGTCCTCTTCTACCACTTCTACCTATTCTTTGAATATATTTAGAAAATGTGGCTGGAATATTAAATAATATAACTGAATCAACATGACCTATGTCTATACCTAATTCAAGCGTAGGTGTAGCTAAAACTGTACTAATTTTCCCGCTCCTAAACCTTTTTTCTACCTCGGCTCTTTCTTCAGGTCTAAGACCAGCTCGATGTATATATAAATTTAAACCATATTTTTCTCCTAAACGTTTCAAGAACTCTACAACTCTATGACTATCCGCAAATAATATTGTTCTAAATCCTTTGTCCTGGCAAAACTTTATCAATTTAAGTGCTTCTAATAATTTGCTTCTATCAATAGGTTTAATAAATATATGTATAGTTTCTCCACGTTTAGATCCCCTTTCAAATATCAAATCTACATCTCTTCCAAAAAGTTTTTTAGAAAATTCTAGTGGGTTTCTTATTGTAGCTGTAGAACCTATAACCTGAACATTTCCCAAAAACCTACTTAGTCTTTTAAAAACATATGCTACATGGGTTCCGAAGACACCGCTATATATATGAAAATCGTCGAAAACTATATATCTAATATTTCTAAGCATTTTCTTAAAATTTTCAGAGTATATAAGTGAAACATGTATCATATCCGGATTTGTAATCAATATTGGGGGAGGGTTCATGAAAATTTTGTCTCTATCTTTTCTCGTAATATCTCCATCAAATATTGCATATCTAATGCCGAACAAATTTCTTATGAATAGATCTATTCTTTTTGCCTGATCTCTGGCTAAAGCTTTGGTAGGATATATTAATAACGCCCTAATACCCTTAAAGGGGTTTTCTAAAACATCATTTAAAATTGGGATTAAGAATGCTTCAGTTTTACCTGTACCAGTACCAGCTACGATTATAACATCTTTACCATCAATAATTTTTTTAATAGCTATTTCTTGAAATCGATAAAATCTATCAATACCATTTCTCTTCAATATATCTTTTATTACTTCATTGATCTGAACTTCATCTACATAACTACCATATTTTATATCCGAGGCGGTTTCCAGAAAGGTATGAACAATCTCAGCTCCTTTATCTCTACTCAATTCTTTTAAAATATCATCATCACTAATGTTTATTTCCTTTAACACCTAGATTACACCAGTTTCTTTAGCCATTCTCTCAGCAGCAGATCTAGTTAATCCCCTATGTCCTAAAATAGTATATCTCTCAGGCCTAATCCTATGAGCTAAAGTTAAGGCTTCTATAATATATTTGGGTTCTATACCTAATTCATAAGCATTAGTTGCTGCACCGGCAATCTTTAATGCGTCTCTAATTTTCTCCCAATCACCTCCATGTAACCACATCATCATAATAGCACCTAATCCGGTCTGTAAACCATGGTATGCAGGTTTAAATCCATATTTCCGAGATAATAAATCCAATGCATGACTAAATAGATGTTCACTACCTGAGGCTGGTCTACTACTACCAGCAATGCTCATAGAAACTCCACTACCTATTAAAGCCTTTACAAGGACTCTAATACCTTCTTCAAAGCCTTGCTTTATTATAGAAACTTTTTCTAATACTAACTTAGCGCTCATTAGGGCCATTGAAGCTGCATATTCACTATAATCTTCTCCCTTTAACCGATATGCTAGTCGCCAATCCCTTATGGCTACGAACTTAGCTAGCATATCTCCACAACCAGATGCAATTGCAATTGGAGGCGCCTGAGAAATAATTTTGGTATCAGCTATAACAGCTATAGGTGCATGTAGGTTATATTTTCTCTTAGCTTTTTTCATCTCTTGTCTTAATAGATAGGATACTGCGGGGGAAGCTATTCCATCGTTAGATGGATTTGTAGGTATACTTATAAAATTTATTGATGATAAACTTGCACTCAGTTTTCCAGCATCTATTATCCTTCCTCCACCTACGCCTAAAACTAAATTTATCTTATTCTTTCTTATTACCGATAAAAGATTAAGTATAGTTTTATACGTAATCGGTTTTTCACTAATCATATATCTTACAACTACTATTCTACTATTATCTAAGACTGGTAAGATTTTTTCCTCAACTATATGGTTTGTAATGGTGGTTCCAGATAATACTAAAATTTTATTTTTTCTTCTTCTACTAGATATTGCCTTAAGTATATCTGGGATCTTTTCTACTGCATTTGGACCAAATATTACATGCCGAGGGATCTCCATTGTTTCTAATCCTTTAGACAAATGAGGTACCCATAGATTTATTATCTTATAGAATATTTTTTCTCCAATATTTAACTCTATCTTAAATCACAATCCGACAAATGTTTATAGAAAGACATATATCTATATATTAGTAAACGGGGGATTAAATGAATATATGGGTTGAAGCGTTAACTGGTAAACAAGCTCTTCTATTTAGCTTTATTGCAAAATTTTTTATGGATAGAGGGGATAATGTCATAATTACATGTCGAGAATATGATTATACAGCTAGAATATTTTTTCAAAGAGGACTTAAACCCTATGTGTTAGGTCGATATGGTGGAGGAACATTACTAGGTAAAATTAGGGCTAGTTTAGATAGACAGTTAAGAATACTTGATATTATTACTGAAAAAAATATAGATGTTCACATTTCTTTTACATCCCCGGATTCATGTAGGGTAGCATATGGTTTGAATATACCGATAATAAATCTAACCGATTCTCCTCATTCCTATATAGTAAATAAATTAACTATACCGTTATCAAGATTCTTAATTATCCCTCACTGTATTCCTAAGAAAGAATTCAGCCACCTCATTCCATTAAGAAATATATATACATTTAACGGTATATTTGAGGTCACTTGGACAAAGAACTTTTCCCCGGATTCAAGGATACTAGATGAATTAAATTTAGATAAATATAGATATATCGTTATGCGCACAGAGGAGAAAAAGGCGTCCTATTATAAGCATATGGATAGCAGGCCAACATTGATCTCAATTTTTATAGATAAACTTATCTCAAGGGAAAGGGGGCTTAAAATTGTAATATTTCCAAGATATACTGATCAGAAAAAATATTTGATTAAAAAATATGGTGAGAAAATAATTATTCCTGAGAGAAGCGTAGATACGCAGTCTCTAGTACATTATTCTCTACTGGTAATTACCGGAGGAAGTACCTTTGCACAAGAAGCGGCTCTCCAAGGAATACCCTCTATATCATATTTCCCCTATCATTTTTATATAGAGGAATATATAGCTAAAAGAGGTTTTCCCCTATTTCACTACATAGATATCATAAATGCTTTAAAAAAGATGCTTGATATAATTTCAGATCCATTTAAATATCATATTAACACAACTAGACTTTTAGAAAGGATGGAATCTCCCTTAGAATTATTGGAGAAGATAATCAATCAGATTTTTATAGAAGATTAGAGAATATATTGTTAAATATTATTTATTAGATATCATAGGGGTTTATATTTGAATATAGAAGATATAGATGAAATTAAATTAAAGATAGAAGAATTAAAAAAACATGTGAAAGATGATAGACATCTATATAATATTTTAGATGAATTAGAAAACTTTTTATCAAATCCTTCTAAAGTTATCGCGTATGGGGTTTATAAATTAAATAAATACGAGGATAAAGAAAAATATATAGAAATATTAGACAGAATGAGGGAGAATGAGGATGTAAGGATTTTTTCAGACCGACTTCTACATTCATGGAAAACTAATAGGGTCCTAAGATTTATACTTCAAGTTGTATGGATTGTAGCAGCAGCAGTATCATTTATGATGGGTGTATATTTATTCTTTCCACCCTATATATTCTTCGGTAGAGTTAGTGGAAATTTTACTACAATTCTTCAAAGAACGATGGAACTTGTTTCAAAGAGTCCACAAATACTTTTAGTTATAGATCCACTATTTAAGGTTCTTGGATTTGCTATGATGATCATTGCAATAATAAGTTTATACCAAGCACATTTGATAAGTAGAGAGGGTAGTTAGATTGAGTTTTAAAATAAGGGATTTTTTGATTAAAAATAGGGTTGAAAACTTTATTCTAAAAATATTTCTATATTTATTAGCAATGGCAGGTGTATTATCCTTACTTCTATTACTTGTATTATTATCACTTTTCCAGATAACTTTTATGCCTAGGGAAGTTATCGAAAGCATAACTACTATTTTATTTATACCATTAATAATGGATTTAATATTAGTTTCTCCTAATTTGCCGATTTTTCTCCTATTTTTTTACATAATACCTCTTCTCTTAATATTTACTGTTCTAATTAGGATAATATTGAAAACAATTTTATTTCCACGAGTAGATGTATTTAGAAAATTTTTTAAAAGAGAGGAGTCTAGTAAGATAGCTAAGGAGAAATTCGGTTTATTAGATTTAATGGCTATAAGTATTGGTGCTACTATAGGACCATCTACCTTTGTATTAAGTCCGTATAGCGTAAAACATTACGGATGGTACGCATTTTTGGGAATGCTTTTATCGTCAATTTCAGCTATATTATTGGCCTATGGGTATAGTAAAATGTATTATTATAGTAAAAGGCTTAAGAAAAAAATTATTGGAGGCCCGTCTTTTGTTGGAAATGCTTTCGGTACAAAACATTATCTATACATGATTTCACGCTTTACACTGTGGATAGGAAATGTATCCTTGTCTGCATTTAATCTTTTAATAGCTATAGGTTTGGTCTCTGAATACCTGTTACCAAGAATTTTTTCCTTTATTAATCTAAATGAAGATCCCGTTATGACTTTTATAGTTAAAATTACTACATTTATAATTTTATCAATCTTTGTGATATATAGCCATGAGAGATGGGAGAAGATGGTAAAAAGTCAATTATATTTAACAATAATATTTTTATTTCTATTCATTTTCCATATAGTCCTTCTAACAATGCAATATAATATTCCCATGCAAAGTGTAATGGAAATTAATATGAGCTCATTTAATCCCGGTTCAATTATAACTGGAACGTTATCTTCTGCAGCATATGTATATTTAATGATCTTCGGTTTCCAGGAAGTACAGAGTTTAGGAGAACACATTAAATCTAAAGGTACTAACTATGATGATAGATTGAAGGAGACAACATCAATACTGAAAAAGGCAATGATAGGAGGTACAATTTTTTCCTCTATCATTTTCCTCTCATATATTGCCATTTACATTGGTTTAAATAATATGGGTATCGAAATTCCCGACACAATGATACCTGCATTAGATATTTCGATGAAATCAGATATACTTTACATAACTACTCTCTCTACACTATTTCTTGGAGTAATGACAACTTATATTCCGTCATTTGTTGCCAGTCTAAAACATTTGAGAGAACTTATGTTAGATGTATTTGAAATACCAATTACTCATTTAAAAATACGGATAGACCCATACATAGTAATATTTTTCATGAGCCTACTCTTATTGACAAATGAGGAGTACATTATAAAATTAACGGATTTCTCTGTTTTAGTATCCATGTCAATAATATCTATATCAGAACTATTTCTATGGAGAAGATTTTTTAGAAGAAAAAGTATAATTACTAAAGGTAATTATAGGGTATTTCTAACTTTCTCTATAATACTTGTAATCACATTATTTTCATCAATATTTTCCCAAGAAATAGCTATAAATAGTATTATTTTCATGATTATAGCTACACTTATGATAATGTTTTTAAGCTATGAAACAATTATAATTGAAATTTTCTCAATTATAATTGGACTATTTACAATATCTATAACCCCCTCTCTAATAAACGTTATAGGGGAGATGGCTAAATACGGATTAGCAACACCCACAGATATAGCGATCATGCAGGCATTAACTACGTCATCAATAATTATATACTTTATATTTCTTATAATCCTACTTCATGTTTTGATAGAAAATAGGGTTGAAATCATAAAAATAATCTCCATCATATATGGATTTATATTAGATACATTATTTCGACTCAAGAAATTTATAAAATATCGTAGACAAACATAGATTCTAGAAAACTTAATAAGAGGGATAAATTTATATTTCTAAATAATAATTATCATCAAAGGTGTATTGGAATGGAATATGTATTTGCAAGCCTAATATTACATTATGCTAAAAAACCAATAACAGAGGAAAACATTAGAAAAATATTGAGTGCAGCTGATATCGATGTAGATGAAGTTAGGGTAAAGGCTTTAGTAGCCACATTAAATGAGGTAAATATAGATGAGGTTATAAAGTCTGCAGCTGTCCCGGCTATGTCGATGCCAACTACAGTTCAGCAGCAACCACCACCTGAAGAAAAGAAAGAGGAAGAAAAGAAGGAAGAAGAGAAGAAGGAGGAGAAAGAAGAAGAATCCATGGAGGGATTGGCGGCTCTATTCGGATAAAGCCTTATTTTCCTCAAGTATTTTCCTCAATTCTTTTGTTCTATTAGTATACAGTCTGATGGTGATCTTATCTCTGGTTGAAGGCATCATAGTCGAGTCTTTACTTGAAATAGATATTTCAACAAATTTCCTATTTGTATTCATTTTTATATCTTTAGCTTTTAATGGAAATAATATGGGTTGACTTTTATCTAATAATAATCCTTTATTAGTAACGATATATTCTGATGGAATTACAATATGTGGAATGTTTTTCTTCTTCAAGTAATATGAGGAGTATCTCATTGTAATCAGTGAGATTAGAAAGAACATAAAATATAATAAAAAGAAGGATATAAATGAGGCAAGTTTATTGTCATATACATATATAATAATAAAGTTTTTTATCAAATTTATTATTCCATTTCTCATCGATCCAATAAATATCATTGGAAAAAATATTAATAATGGAATTAATTGGAACAATAGAATTATGCCCTGACCTTTCATCTCGCTACTTAGCTCTTGATCCTTTAATCTAAGTTTCATAACGATTTCCCTACTTTCTTCGAAAAGCTTTTTACCACTTTCTATCAACTTTACATTTGATATAAGTTTCTTAGTCTGTTTACCAAGAAGTAGAAATTGAATTCCCATTATAGCTACAAAATATAATAGAAATAAAAATGAAAAGTATTCCTGAAGATATGTAGACATAAAGGAGAATATTAAGAGCATGACAATATTCAATATGATATTTTTATATCCTATATTCATGATATATCCCAGTAAATATTGATCAACCTAAATTCATATTCTTTCCCTATTTAAATTTTCTTCTCTCTCCAATATTCTCTCGTTCTAGCATACTTTCTTTCCATCTCAATAATCAGCCTATATATTTCATCCTTATCATCTGAGAATAATGTTCTATTAATGATTTTTAGAGCATTTGAGGGGCCTATTCCTCTAGCAGCTAATACTATTGCCGCTCTTTTACCATAATATAGATAGAGTTTAGCATTTTTCTGTAAACGACGATATACCTTATTTTCATCATCCATCAATCTTAATCCATTTAATCTCTTCCTAATTATATCTAGTGAATAATTATCCCACTTATAGGTTAGCGTTAATATTCTTGATCCACATATCGGGCATCTCATTTTATCTCCAATATTTTTTACCTTTAAAATCTTATACCATTTACCGCAGTGAAGGCAAATAATTTTAAGTTCTTCTTCAAAAAGTCTTGCTTTTACAATATTTATTAACATTGTTATCGGAATAGTTGAAACATCATAATCTATATATTTATATGAATATAGAATTGGTTCGGCAAATGATGAAGGATTATTTATAGAATTATATTTTATAACAATGTTTAACTTACCATTTTTTATCATCTCAATAATTTTCTTTGTCTTATCTATATCTATATCTCTTGTAGTGATCTCATTTATGGTTTCCTTATCAACAGGAGTTTTATATAAAAACTTTATAATTCTATCTGGGGAACTTAAATTCTTGTTTTTTTCTATTATACCAAACCTCTGAGCTACATGTAAAAACCTCCATATATAAGTCTTAGTTTTACGAAGATAATCAAATATTTTTATAAAATCTTCCTCTTCAATTCCTTTTAAAATATCTCTAATTTTTCTCCCATCTATATTTTTCTCAGACAATATCGCTATTCTATATGCATCACTTCTATATCCAATTTTAAATGAAAACATGTCTGATAGAATAGATGTTAAAAGTAACCCAAGTGTTGTATTCACTCTACTTCCACCATGGATATGAATTACATTTATCTTTCCAAGAGATTCGATAATAATATTCTTATCTGTAGGTATAGGATTTCCTTTCTCCATTTCTTTCTTAATATACATTATTATTTTATCGAAAAGATTGTTATCTATGCTATACCGTCTTCTAATTTTTTCTAAAATATTAATATTATGTATATTCTCCTCTATCAATCTTTTAAATCCACCTATTTCTCTAGCAACGTTAAAATATATTGGTATCATTTCTCCTTCCCATATAGGTATAGCTGCTAAATAACTACTTGATGGAGATACATTTATAACTTCTTTTTCATAATCTATTTTTTCTACATACCAAGGTTTTCCGGAAAGTATAAATACCATGTTCTCAGAGTCATAGTTTAAAGAGATAAAGCGTTCATCTAATTCTCCTATGATTCTTCCACTTACAAGGTCTTTAACCTTAAATCTTTTTACATCCGGTATAGTTGATATGTTTTCAAAATAATATTTGTAGGCTTTTCTTCTGGGATATATTTCCCCATCACTGAATCCAATTAATCTTAACCTTTTTAAGAAAATTATAACTTCTCTCAACTCTTTCAGGTTTAAATCGCTATATGGGTATGCTGAAACAATTATACTATATATGTCCATAATATCTCTATATCCTTCGAGTAAAAGACCTACTATTTGATGTGCTAGTACATCAAGGCATTTCTTAAATATTGTTGGTTTTTCTAAGTTCATGTTTAAAGCTCTTCTTCTAATAACTATAGATTCTATTAAGTCTTCAATATTTATGGAGATTATAGTTCCAAAAGAGGTTTCCTTAATTTTATGTTTAGATCGTCCAATTCTCTGTAAGAGCTTTATAGCTTGACGAGGAGACATGTATTGCACTACTCTATTAATTCTACCTATATCTACCCCCAATTCAAGGGAAGATGTACATATCAATGCTTTTATCAAGCCATTTCTAAATCTTTTCTCTGTTTCTATTCTTTCCTCTCTTGAGAGAGAACTATGATAGACTTGTATTTCATTAATGAGAGATAAGCTTTTACCAATTTTTTCTGCAAGCGAACGAGTATTAGTGAAGACCAGTATACCGTTTTCATTTTTAATTAGATCTAAGAGAACATCTACTCCTATAATCTTTTTCGCCATATCTTTTTCCATAAATGAGAGTCTAATATCTATTTTAAAATTCTTTTTTTCTTCATCCTTTATTATAATCACATTTCTTATCCCTCCTAAAAATAGAGCAGACGTTTTTTCATCCCCAATAGTTGCAGATAAGGCGATTCTCTGAATCCTGTATTTGCTAATTCTGGAAAGCCTTTCTAACGCAACTGATAATTGTACACCTCTTTTACTTGATATTAGTTCATGAAATTCGTCTAAAATAACCCATCTCACCCACTTCAAATGATTTCTAATATTTTTTCCGGATAAGATTATCTGTAAGGATTCCGGAGTCGTTATTAATATTTCTGGAGGATGTCTTGAAATTTCTTCTCTAATTTTTCTAGGTGTATCTCCATGCCTTATAGCTATACTTATATTTAGTTCGGATGCTATTGCAATAATTCTTCTAAAAATATCTCTATTTAACGATCTTAGAGGTGTTATATATATTACTTTTATACCACTCCTATCCATTTTCAAGAGTTTTTCAAATATCGGGAACATAGCTGCCTCTGTCTTTCCAGATCCAGTTGGAGCGATTATCAGAACATGATTTCCATTCAATATAGGCATAAATGATTTATATTGAATTTGAGTTGGTACACTATATCCATACTTATATATTATTTCTCTAAGCTTTCTACAAAAAATGTTAAATTTTTTCTCCATTTTTCACACATATTTTTCTTAAATACTTTATTGCAATATAAAATATGGATAATATGTCATCAATAAAATATTTTTTCATAATAGTTTTAACATTATTGTTTATACTAACTTTCCCAGAATACTTTTTCACCATCATGAATCAGTGGATTATTTTCTTTTTATCAAATTTTGAATAAGTATATATGGCGTATGGAAATCTAACACAACCAAAATTGATTGAAGATAACATTTTTTCATATCTACTAGAAGTTCCCTTTTCAATAATATTTTATATCACTATTATTGCATTATTTGTTTTAGTTATAAAAATTGTAGGAGATATATTTGGTTAATCTTCTTCCTCTATATCACTTTCACCAAATATTTCATCGGGCTTTATAGTAAATATTTCTATTTCCTCTTCGCCAATGTATATTGTATCACGTATAGATAACTTTTCTTTTCTTATTATTTCCATTATCCTTTTTCTTTCAATAAAACTTATTTCCCTACCATATATACGGGTAATAAAGGTATTAAGGTCATTTTCCTCAAAAAATTTCTTTAAAATATTTCCATTCAAAGCAGTAGATATGAATATCTTATTCCTAATTCCTATCTTTCTCAAAAATCTTATAAAAGTATTTCTTAACTTTATTTTTTCCAAGATTTTCTTTTCATATACATCCATCTTTTTAGCAATATTTTCCCTTAAATCTGGAGGCATTTTCTCAACATTTTCCCAAAAAACGTTCACATCGTCTATGGTCTTGCCGAGTAAGTTATTTAGATATCTTAAACTATAAATAGGTTTCTCAAAGAAAGTATCCAAACTTATTATAAAATTTTTTTCTCCTATTATCCTCTTATTAAACATATATTTATTAATAGAATTTGAAATATATATCTATAGAGGCTGATATAGTTGCCATTTTTTAGGAGAAAAAGGGCTGAAGAGAAGAAACAGCCACAAATATCTAAAGAAGTTTTTCTAAAAAGTATACCAATTAGAAATCCAAATTTGACGTGGAAAAAATATCCTTCCGGGGAAATAGCTGTAATTATAAAACTTGAAGAGAAAAAGAGGGGATTTAAATTTATAAAAACACCTAAAGAAAAAAAGATCTTATTAGATAAAGTAGGTAGTTTTGTATGGGAATTATGTGATGGAAAACATACCGTAGATGATATCATTAACGAACTTGTAAGTAAATATAAGCTACATAGAAGGGAGGCTGAAGCATCATTAACGCTATATCTAAGAATGCTATCTCAAAGACTATTAGTTGGATTTAAACTACCTCCTTCATTATCGGCATCAAATAAATAACCTTGTCTTAATTTAGTAGTTATTTATAATTTCATCTTTATGCCTCTTCTAAAAATGTAATAATTTACTTACCATCTCTATAATCCTATACTCGTTAAAATGCTTGGTTAAGATAATCTATTAATATGAGATATACATGCTCTATCACATATAAGAGATTCAATTTTTCTATTTTTGTTATAGAATAAGAAGACCGAAAAATATTATCTAAAAAGTATTGAGACAAACATCATCAATGCTGCAGCTATAATAGCTATATACATAAGTTTCCTAACAAATTCCGCTTCTCTTTTTCTTTTCATATCTATTGCTTCGCATTTGGTACTGCAGTATTTCTGATCGGGGGGTATAGGTTTACCACACACAGGACAATGTCTATGATCTGGGATTTTACTAGACATAATGTCACCAAATTATATTAGGATATGAGATATAAGTATTTTATATTTATATATTATATTATGAGCATGAGTGTTATAAATTTATTTGATCCGTGGAAAAATAAGCTATGTACATGTCCTTTAAAATACTCGCTTTCGCCATATACTGGTTGCTCTCATAGATGTTTATACTGCTATATCACATCATATATAAGGGATGCATTTAATCCAAGAGTAAAGAAAAATTATATTGAGAAGTTTCTAAGAGATTTGAGAAGAATAAATAGGTCTCTCTATATTTCTATCTCAAATAGTTCAGATCCATATCAAGATCTTGAAAAAATTTTTAAATTTACAAGGAAAACTTTAAAAGTAATTTCAATGCAAAGACTTCGGGCTTTAATAATAACGAAATCCGATCTAGTGCTCAGGGACATAGATATTCTTAGAAATGGGTTTTTCTCGGTGAGTATTACTATAACGACTTTAGATGAAGATGTAGCCAAAGTGTTAGAGCCGGGAGCACCATCACCATATAGACGTATAAAGGTCGTAGAAACTCTAATTAACAATAATATTTCAGTTTCAGTTCGTATAGATCCGATAATTCCCGGAGTTAATGATGACTTTAAGATGCTTAGCAAATTGGTTGATAAACTTGCAGAAATTGGTGTAAAACATATAGTTTCCTCTACTTATAAATTGAAGCCGGATAGTTTTAGAAGAATAATACGGGCTTTTCCAAGCTTAGAGAGAAAATTATATAAGCTATATTATATTGAGGGCGAGAAAATTCATGGATATAGGTATTTAAATAGGAGACTTAGATACAATATTTTAAGTAGGATGAAGAATATAGTTGTTTCCCAAAATATTAGTTTTGCTGTTTGTAGAGAGGGGTTCTTTGATCTAAATAGTGGAAAAACGTGTGATGGTTCACATTTAATTTCAACATGCAAATAATTAATATATTTGTTAAGAATATAAGTTATATTGGAGAATTTTGGCTGGGAATTAAATGAACCAATATCAATCTTTATTAAAATCCTTTTTAAATTTTATGAAAAATAAAGGTAGAGTAAGCTTTGAAGAAATGATTTCCTGGTGTAGGAATGAAGGTATTGAGCCAATAATACTAGTAGCAATAATAGATGATCTTAAACGAGAGAATTTAATAGCGATATCTAGTGAGGAAAGAGAAATCGCTGAGGGAAGCATGATCACAATACCTGTTGAAGTATCGGTAAAAGAGAAACCAATTTTAGTTGAAAGAAGGAGAAGAGATGCGAAAAGAATAAAGAGTAGAAGAAGGGTTAAGGGATACCAATCAATATTAAAATTTCTTAAAAAAGAGGAGATAGAGGAGAAAGTGGAGGAAAAAATAAAGGAGGAAGGGAAGGAAGAAAATAAAGAGAGCCTTGGAAATACTTCGCCCATATCTGAACCATCTTCAAGGGAAATTGAACAACTCATTTCAAAGGATAGTGATTTATACAAAGCTATTCAATATCTAAATAGATATTGGAGTGTTGGCGATATAAGATTTATAGAAGACCTTAAAAGAAATAATGTGAAAGATCCGGAAAAAGTTTTGAAAGAATTATTGGAGAGAGGATATGTTGAGAGGCATCCATTAGGGGTATTAAATGCTACAGATAAACTACCACAGTTATCTACTAAGAAAAGCTTTGCAGAAATGTTAGCTTGATTTCGGAATATATATCGGGACTCTTCTTCCCCCACTATATAGGGTTAAAATCCCTTCTTCATGAAATTTTCTTAACATCCTCTTGGCTTCACTAATTTTAATACCATATTTTTGATACATTAAAAACGGAGTTATATACTTTAAGCCCTTAATTTCCCTTACAATATTATTTATATCGGTCTTTTTAACTAATTTCTTTTTCTCCTCTCTCCCCCTTCCTTTCTTTTCTCTCTCCTTCTCCCTCATCTTTCTCATTTTTCTCTCAAGACTTGAAATGGTCGGTTTCTTTTTACCACCCATATAATCACCCTAACTATTATTAGATTACTTAAAAATATATTTTACTTACTATGGAGACCATTTAATAGCTGTATTTTGCTGATGTTTGTATTGGAGATGATATTCGCTATGTGGCGTGGAATTAGTTTAAGCATTGAAGTGGTTTGGAGATATCCAATATATTTCTAGGAGAGTTATGCTTAAATCTATTTCATTATGATTCTTTAGGCTATAAGTCGGATAAATCTACTGGGACTAATAGATGTGAGCTAAGATATATGGAGGCTGGCATTAAGAGCCTAACAATATGCTGAAAGGATATATAATGGATTATTGAATAAGTTCACAACCCCCCTCCCCCTGTAACCTAGGATCTCCAATATTTATATACTACCATGCAAAAATAATTGTAGATGAACCACATAATCATAGGGTTGTGTGGGAATGCTGGACGACAAATAGATGGAGGGATGAAGGCAACCCCAATCCAGAAATAAAGCGTATACTAGTGTTAGAGGGGAGAGGTAGCCCACCCTAAGAAACAAAAATATTTACGTTTTTTACCCTCCACTATTCCACTTCACGATGAATTTGAGGAAGATGGGGAGGTGGAGGGACCCAGAACACTGCCAACACCAGTATCTTAATCCGGGGTCGGATAAAATTCTACCGAACCTACCGGATCTACCGATACTACCGGGCCTACCGATACACCGCTAAACCGACACCCGGATCAACTAGGGTTTAGGGCTACCCCCTGCCCCCTATCCCGGGATTGAGGGGCAAGTGCTACGATACGTCAACCCGGGTTGACGAATCATACAATGATATTGGGGT
>Ga0190363_1001004_pt1 | contig 16952 bp, 18 predicted proteins | sample 48721867_MG_FD_161272 | JGI IMG/M metagenome (GOLD analysis project Ga0190363, IMG submission 161272) | Hydrothermal vent microbial mat bacterial communities from Southern Trench, Guaymas Basin, Mexico - 4872-18-6-7_MG | ecosystem: Environmental > Aquatic > Marine > Hydrothermal vents >... | reverse complement strand
AGAATCTACCATTAAGCATAGTAGTGAATTTAGAAACGGATATGACAACAAGATATTCATGATTACAGTAACATGCCTCGCATCTATAATCGCCGAGTATAATCGATACGCATATGCATGTCATAAATCTAAAGGTCTTTAGTGTTACAGTCGGCCATGCTTATATTAGCATGTGTACAAATTATGTAATTGGTGGACGAATTGCCCGCTAAAACCATGTCGGCTAGGTTTGATGATGAGCTCTATGGCGAGATCCTAGAGTACGCCCGAGAGAAGGGAATACCCAAAACTATGGCGCTCAGGGAGCTTGCGAGGGAAGGGATTAAGAGGTGGAGATTAAAGAAGGCGTTAGCTCTCTATAGGGAGGGAAAGATCACCCTATGGAAAGCTTCTCGTATGGCTGGTCTATCCCTGTCAAAGATGGTCGAGGTCGCCGCCTCCGAGAGAATCCCGATACATTACAAGGCTAAAGATTTAGAGAGGGACTTTAAGTCAATCTTCGGTGGAAAAGTTGAGAGTAATCCTTCCAGCCTTCGGACAGCACCTCAATACGGAACTCTCTGAAAACAACTCTTTATGCTATCATGATCCTTCTTATAAGGATGACTAGAAAGCGTGAAAATGTTCAGTATCACTTGAATCTTTAGGTTTAATAAGCCAAAATATTGAGAAAACCACAAAATCAACATATAAGCCTTCAAATGAATCCCTTTTTAAGAGACATTCTTCTTAATAGGAGAAGCAATAGGCATGTTCCGATACATGCCGCCGCCATTATTAGTACTAATTGGGTGTAGTCCTTTCTCCACACCGCTCTGATCTCTCTCGGTCCATCAACGTAGACTTGAACTACTCCTTTATTGATAATTTTGTCTTCCGGTTTGAGTCCATCAAAGAAGACAAAAACATCTCTGACCAAGAAGCCAGTGGCGGTTCTGTCCAGTTTTATGGTTGCATACGTTCCTTCATCGTACCATCCAGTTCCTGAGATGCTTCCATAATCCGTTACGGCTGAGATGAAATACTTGTTTGGTTTCGGAATTAATGCGTATAAGAGGGGTTTCCTCCACTTATTCTCCTTTGGATCGTAAGCTCCAAATCCGGCGCAGAACTCCCAGTAGCACCATGGGATACCTCTCTTTTCAGCCTCTCTAGCCACGAAGCATGTCCATCTAACCCTAGAATCCATATCTGCCTTGCTGTATGCTCCGAACTCTCCCAGAAATAAGGGAATATCTCCATGCTTCTCTGACCATTGAACCGCTACATCCAGTAATTTTGTGATCTGCTTACGCTCCGCCTCTGTTCCAAGCCACTTCTTTCCCACCGGAGGAGATGGACTAACCCATTCGGCGCCTTGATGCGTAAACTCGAATGGAGTATAGAAGTGGAATGTCACAATTATATTTCTGTCATGTTCCGGTATCACTAGGTCTTCAAGCCCATCAATACCATTCCAGTTTGTCGGTCCGACTATAACCTTCCTTGCTGGATTAGTTTCTCTAATAATCTTTATCGCCTCTGCGAGAAGATCATTCCATATCTTGCTGGTTAATCTCCCATGCGGCTCATTCAGAAGTTCAAAGTATAGATTTTCTGGATATCCTTTGTAGTGGTTAGATATCTGCCTCCACAGGGATAGGAAGCGTTCCCTATGCCCCATCGGATCCTCCATTATCTCCTCATAATGGTGAATGTTTATTATTGTGATAAGCCCCTGCTCCAACGACTTATTCACAACCCAATCAATCCTACTAAAGAACTCGTCGTCAATCCTATATGGCGGCTTATCCTCCGCATGGGCTGACCATCTTATAGGTATCCTAACCGTGTCGAAGCCTGCTTCCCTAATAATCTTGAAATATTCATCCTTGATGATTACTCCCCACTGCCCCTCCTTTGGGGCCTCAAGTGCGTTCCCAATATTTATTCCCCTGTGCATCTTAAGCTCCGATCTTCCCAGATTCCTTCCAGCTGAGAAAGATATGCCGTGAGAGAGCGAGATAAGCATGATCATCGATAGGGCATAGCATAAAAATTTCTTCTTAATCATCGATTTTTCCCTTACAAGCCTGTACGACCTCTGCTCATAAATAATCCTTTGGGTTATTCAATTAGATATAGACATCCATTTTTAGCCTCTAAAGAGGCAGACCATGAATATACCGGCCAGTATGCAACAGCACATTTCCAGCCCATAATCTTTACAGGATTTTATCTTCAGTCGCATTAGACGCTATCTTTATCTCTCCTTCACCAAGTCTAGCTTACGCTGCCCATCGCCAGAAAACCCGGTTAGTACCACCTGCTCCTTAATTATGATGCCTTCTCTGAACCGAATGGTCATATGAAGAAAAAAATCAATAGATGCTTTGCACTCTGATTCAGATGTATATTCGCCTCAAGCAATGCGTCCTATTAAAGCTCGTCAGCATTCTCCTTTATCTTGATTATAGCCTCAACTATATCATCCATATCGCTCTTTGTGCCTAAAAACACCCACTGGGGGATGCTTATAGTCTTCCTCGGAGCCTCATCGGCAACGGGACATCTATTCCTAATCTTCTCTTTTTCCTCAACGTAGAGGCGATATGGGAGAGTTCCCTTAATGAAGACTATCTGATCATAGAGTGGAAGATCTATCTCGTCGCATGGTATACCCTCAGCCCTCAAAGCCTCACAGATCCTCCCCACAGAGGCTCCATTAAATTGTTTTGGATCATACTTGAAGGCGAAGGGCCATGGATGACGCTTCGTCAGTCTAGGCTCAATTCTGATGGGTTCTACACCATCTATCTCTTCAAGCCTCTCGGAGAGATACCTGCTATTCGAGTCTCTCCTCTCCATCTGCTCGGCAAGTCTGGTTAGCTGAACCAGCAGGATGGCGGCTTGAAACTGGGTCATTCTATAATTGAACCAGTTCAGAGAGCCTATGCTGTATTGATCTCCCTCCCTAATTCTGCCACAGTCCTTTATGGAATGGCACTTTTCCATGTACTCGCGGCTATTGGTGATTATCATTCCTCCCTCACCAGCCGTCATAAACTTTCCCTGCTGAAAACTGAAGCATCCCATATCTCCAATTGAACCGACTGAGCGGTTTTTCCATCTGAAACCATGCGCTCTCGCACAGTCCTCTATAACAACTAGATCATTATCCTCAGCGATCTCCATAATCCTGTCCATGTCAGGTGAACTCCCATAATTATATACTGGGATAATAGCCTTAGTCCTCTCGGTTAGGGCTTCCTCTATTCTATTAGCATCTAAACAGTAAGTCTCTGGATCAATATCAACCAATATGGGAACCGCGCCGACCATCATGACGGCTGTGCCAGTAGCCCTCCAAGTTATAGCTGGAACAATCACTTCATCCCCCTTCCCTACGCCAGCAGCCAATAATGCAACGTGAAGAGCCGCCGTCCCGTTGCAAATACAGATCCCGTATTTACAGTCATGGAATTGAGCAAACTTTCTCTCCAGCTCAGATTCTTTCTCCTCGCTTTTCCCCAATCCGCCGCCCCAACGTCGGCTCCTCAAAACCTCCTCAAGCATCCTTAATTCTCTCTCATCGTAAACTGGCCATTCAGGCCACTTTCTTGTCCTTACTGGCTTTCCAGAATTGATCGCCAATTTACCCATCTCGATCACTTCCCAGAGTATCTTTTGGAAAGGTCGATTTTAAACTTAACCCATACGGGATTCCCTTGGAGCATGCATGCCCAGTTCAAATCGATGTGACTTTTCAGTCTACGTGCGTCATCAGCTTCATATTCTATGGATGATCTTGGAAAGAGATTTTCGCCTATGATGAACATTAACTTAGGCAACATGTTGATGAGGGGAAGCGGGAGCTACGTGAGGATAGAGATTGAGGATGAAAAGAAAGAAGAGCATGGACGAATCCAGTAATCCGGAGGAAAGAATAGCTTAGAAAATGGAGGGAAATCGCTTTAATCATGCCTGTACATATGAAGATTGAGGAATCATGCCATGATTAAGGTAACTGGGCACAGAGGAGCAGCTGGTTTAGAGCCGGAAAATACTCTCAGATCCATTCGAAAAGCTATCGATTTAGGCGTCGATAGAGTTGAGATTGATGTCCGCGTTACAAGAGACGGGCGCCTCGTAGTCATCCACGACGAGACTGTTGACAGAACAACTAATGGACATGGATACGTGAAAGAGTTGACGCTTAACGAGATTAGAAAACTTGACGCTGGAAAAGGTGAGAAAGTACCGACCTTAGAAGAGGTTCTGGAAATCACCAGGGGCAAGGTTGAACTGCAGATTGAGCTTAAGGTTCCTGAAGCAACCGACCCCACTTTAAGATTGATAGAGAGGGAGAATGCTGAGGAAGAAGTCATCATAACTTCTTTCATACATGACTTACTCAGAAGAGTGCATGAGTTTAATCCGAAACTGAGAACGGGAGCTCTCTTCTTCAATATTGAAGGGGATATCTGCGAGAAGGCCTTAAACGTATACTCTGAAGCCATTCATGTTTATTATCGAAACGTCGACGCCGAACTCGTTAGACACGCCCATGAAATGGGATTAAAGATTGAGGTGTGGAATCCAGATGAGCCGAAAGAAATGATGAGGATGATAAGGCTCGGCGTAGACTCGATTGGAACGAATAGGCCTGACATACTGTTGAATCTTCTAAGGAAGATGAATATGCGATGAACGATCTGAAGCATTAATCCACTTAAATGGGGATTAAAGGATGCGTGTAGCCGTCTCCTCTCCGGGGCGAGCCGACTTCCTTAATACACATCAAGACTATAAAGGATTACCAGTTGTGCCCGCGGCCATCAATCTCCGAATGTATCTCTACGGAGAGGTCACGGATAGCAGGAGGATCAACGTGAAATCCCTTGACCTCGAGGAACGCGGCGAACCCTCAGTGGACTCGTTCGAGATAGGAGTGAACCCTATGCTCGGCGGAAAATTCTTTGGGAATTATTTACGCGGAGTGGTGAATGTGCTGGTTAAACGCGGCTTCTCGGAGAGACTACGCGGCATGAACGTAACGATTAAGAGCGAGATACCGATAGGTTCTGGACTTTCAAGTAGCGCAGCTCTGGAAGTCGGCTTCGCACACCTATTAAATATAGCTTGCAGATTGAATCTTGGAAAGAAAGATCTGGCTGAGATAGGATTTGCGGCGGAGAACCTAGAGGCTGGGATACCATGCGGTAGGCTAGACCAGTATGGAGTAGCCTTCGGAGGAATAATAAAGCTTGAGTGTAGGCCGCCATATAGGGTTGAGCCCCTTCCTTTTAGAGAATTAACATTCGTGATTATTGATTCGGGCATCAGACATTCAACGGCCGATATACATCCGAAAAGACAGAGTGAGATTAACAGGGGGCTTAGGGCATTGATGAAAAACAGTGAGGTTCCAGAAGAGCTAAAGAGGCTTCTGGGCTATAGATTTGATGAACCCTGCTGGGAGAGGCTGAGCGAAGAAGACTTGGAGGATTATCTCTCAATCCTCGACGATGACTCCAGAAAGCGAATAATCTTCACTCTCAGAATGAATAAGTGGACTGAATTTGCATTGAAGATCCTCCGCGGAGAGGGCGTAAGCAATAAGGAAGGCACAAAAATGTTCGGCGAAGAGAGATGGCGTAAAATAAAAGCCTCAACTGGTATTGAGCGGAGCTATATATGTCTAGGGGAGGTAATGAATGAGCAACACTCGCTCCTAAGAGATCTATACGATGTGAGCCTTCCAGAACTTGACGAGATCTGTAATGCCGCCTTAAACGCCGGAGCCTACGGAGCGAAGCTCTCCGGAGCCGGAATGGGCGGAAGCATAATAGCACTTGTTAGAGATGAGAAAGTCGGCAGAAGAGTTATTGAGGAATGCATCAAGTCTGGCGCCAAGGAAGGATGGATTTCTGAAATAGGCGAAGGGGTCAGAATGGAACAAAGCGGAGAGTAATACGCTGCGAAGATTTAGAATAGCAAAGAAACCTAAATTATAGACCGCTCGAAAGGTATGTAAGAAGGATATCAGCGGGATTCTTTAGGAGTGAAGTAAAGGATGGTTACAAACCTCCCCGCGGAGGCTAAGGCCAAGTGGGCTGAGGTAGTAGCGTGCAGATCCATCCCAGAAAAGATAAGGCTCATGAGAGAGTTCATCTCACTCGTTCCGAAACATAAAGGAACAAGCAACTTACTGGCTAATGTTAGACGTAGAATAGCTATTCTCGAAAGAGAACTAGAGAGGCAGAAGTCGCGGAAAAGAGGCGGATACGGAGGATTCTCTGTTCCAAAAGAGGGAGCTGGACAAATAATCATACTTGGACCGACCAACGCTGGAAGAAGCAGCCTGTTAACATCATTAACAAGCGCGAAGGCCCAGGTAAGTCCAGTGTATTTCATGACAAAGAAGCCAATCGTGGGGATGATGCCCTATCAAGACATACAGTTTCAGCTGGTTGAGGCTCCCGCACTAGTTAAGGGAGCATCTGAGGGAAGAATGAATGGGCCGCAAATCTTAGGGCTTGCAAGAAACGCTGATGGATTAATCTTGATGGTTGATCTCTCAACGGATCCAGTAGGAGACTTTGTAATGCTTCGTTCAGAGCTTGAAAATGCGGGGATAATGATTGAGAAGCCGGAGGGAGAAGTGGAAGTTATAAGGAGAAGCTCAGGCGCAGGCTTGCAAGTGGTGGGAACAGGATCATTTGTAGATTGCACTCTAGAAGATGTTAGGAGGCTATTATCCAGCTATAGGATAAACTCCGCTCTTATCAGAATAAGAGGGAAAGTTACGCTTGAAACACTCGAAGAATCTCTGTTCTCAAGCCTAGTATATAAACCTACAATCCTAATAGCGAATAAGACGGATGTGGAGGAAGCTGGGGAGAACCTCGCCAAATTGAAAGAATTCATGACCAACACGAAGATTCCTTTAATACCAGTTTCATGCAGGAATAGGGAGGGCCTCGGCAAGATAGGAGATTACATCTTCCAGATGCTTAGAATAATACGGGTTTATCCTAAAGAGCCCGGCGAGAAGAAGCCTTCACCTAGGCCTCTTGTGATAAATGAAGGCGCAACCGTTATTGAAGCTGCGAGGAGGCTTCATAGCAAGCTCTATAAGGAGTTTAGACATGCCCGCATATGGGGTCCAAGCGCGAAGTATCCTGGACAGAGGGTTGGGGCGTCTCATGTCCTCAAGGATGGAGACGTAATAGAGATTAGATAAACACGGCTACTGCGTATGCTACTTATGTGTCAAGACCTTCGGTTGAGATTCTCAGAGCCTTAAGGATCAGCTTGCATCCCTCAAACGTCGCTTTGTCGCCGTACATAACGTCTTCTCTCGTAGGCTCGATTATGAAGTCCCTATACATTCCGGATGGATTCAGAATGTAGAAGGCTTGTATAACGAATAGCAGAAGGTTTAGCTCCTTGCTTGTAAGTTTCTCCTCGAGAATTCTGCTCTGGTTCTCTGTGAGATAGACTCTTTTACGAAGGGCGTCCATTATGCCCTCTTTGTCCTCATCCATTGAGCTAAGCAAATCTTGAAGCGTTATACCCTGTTCCTTCAAGTAATTCTTTAACGCCACCCTCAAGTCTATATACTTTCTCTTCCCATACAAGCCCTACGCCTCCTCTTCGAACCGCAAAGACCGCAAGGACAGCTAAAACTATTCGATGAATTAAATTATTTTGATCTCATCGCATAATCTTTTTTTGTGGGAGGATTAAGTATTGGTGAGAAAAGACTTGAACTTCGAGAATCTTAGGGATAGACTTGTTCTCGTGACTGGAGGAGCCGGGTTCATCGGAAGCCACGTAGTCGACGCACTTATGATAAGCGGCGCTAGAGTGCGGGTTATCGATAACTTGAGTGGTGGAACGCTGGATAATATTAAACGCTGGATTGGAGAAGACGCTTTTGAGTTTATAAAAGGTGATTTACTGAATGATCGTGACTTAGAAAGAGCCATTAATGGATGTGAGGTTATATTTCACTTAGCTGCTAACCCGGAGGTTAAATTAGGCTTCTCAGCGCCACATATCCATTTCGAGCAGAACATTGTAGCCACCTATCGCCTGCTGGAAAGGCTGAGAAACTCTGAAACATTAGATCTTCTCATCTTTACTTCTTCCTCAACAGTATATGGAGATGCGGAAGAGATTCCGACCAGGGAAGATTATGGCCCCCTAAAGCCTATATCGGTTTATGGAGCCGCTAAACTCGCCTCAGAGGCGCTTATAAGCTCATTCGCACATAACTTTGGGTTTCAAGCCGTCATCTGTAGGTTGGCTAACATTGTGGGTTCGAGAAGTAGACATGGAGTCATATATGACTTCATAATGAAACTGCAGAAGAATCCAAGGGAACTTGAGATTCTCGGAGACGGGACTCAGAGGAAATCATATCTTTACGTGGACGACTTAATATCCGCATTATCGATAATAATGAAGAACGTATCAAGCAGGGTTGAAGTTTTCAACGTAGGCTCCGAGGATTGGGTAGACGTCAAGAGGATCGCTGAAATAATTGTCGAGGAGATGAATCTCGGCGACGTAGTCTTCCGTTTCACCGGAGGAGTTAACGGTGGGAGGGGATGGAGAGGAGACGTGAAGTACATGCTTCTATCAGTAGAAAAACTAAAGACGTTAGGCTGGAAGCCGAGGTTCAATAGCGCCGAAGCCGTAAGGAAGACAGCGAAGGAACTTATCAAAGAATTACGCATATGCTGAGAGCATCATGAAAACTTTCTGATTTTGAAGAAAAAGGACAAATTTAGAAGGCTAAATTCAAGATACAATCATTAGTTCACTGCCTGGATTATATCTTTCACGCTTCTAATGTAGAATCTCCGCTGTTGCAAATCTACGTGCAACCCTCGTTATTCTGAACTTGACGTGATCTCCAGCCTTCGCGCCAGACACGAATATTATGAAACCCTCAATCTTTGCTATACCGTCTCCTCTTCGACTTATCTCCGTAATGTCAGCTTCGTATTCTTCGCCTTCCTTAACCGGTGCCGGCCTAGAGAAAGATCGACTTCTGTAGCCTCTACCTATACGACTCAACTCATTCACCTCGCTAACTCTTTTAGAAGGATCAAGAGAAAACGGAGAGGCAAGCAGCCGTTTTCCGTTAGCTTCCTGATCCTACTGGTGATACACACTACTCCATTACCATTATATTAAGGTATCTATTACACAAAATCTTCTCGTGATATTTTCAGCTAGAAAATTCGATGTCACTCCTTGAACAAGCCGCCCCAAAGCTTCGTTAAGTCATCCTTTACCGAGCTAAGGATTCTCTCCATGGAGCCGTCTTCCTTCAGTAACGTAACTCCGCAACCCTCACATGCAAAGCCTATAACTGTTGAGTCCACTCCAACCTCTTTTAGCTTGCTTTTAGCATCATCAACCTTGTTTGAAGGAATAAGTGCAAGTAGGGAGCCGGAGCCTAGAATCTTAAGGGGATTTAAACCCAGCGAGTCGCAGAGAATCTTTGTCTCCTCAGCCACTGGAATTCTATCTACGTGTATCTTTAACTCAATATTTGATGAAGAGGCGATCTCGTAGAGTCCTTCGAGCACCCCTCCCGCCGTAGGATCATGCATAGCATTAACCCCAAGCTCTGCAAGCATGAGAGCCTCCTTCACAATGCTCACCTGCCAAATGAATTCAGATGCTCTCCTGATGATACTGTGTGAGACGCCTCTCTTCAATAGAAGATTCCTGAAGTCTCTAGCTAATATCGCCGTTCCCTCGATCGCGGCTGTCTTGGTCATTAAAACAGCGTCTCCCGCCTTTCCCCCTCCCGTCAGCACGTATCCTCCATCTTCAGAGATCCCCATGGCGGTCATGGAGATCAACGGTCTGTCGAGTCTAGGCGTGTACTCGGTATGACCCCCAACAACCATGACGCCGATTCTCCGGGCGGCTGAGTCTATCTCTTCAGTTATGCGGTTAAGAAGTTCTTCTCCGCCGTCACTCGGCATTAGGATAACGGGTAATATCCAGCGTGGCTTAACTCCCCTTACGGCTACATCATTGCATGCTATATTTACGGACAGCCATCCAGCCCCATCAATAGCTTCACTTATTGGATCGGAGTGAACTACTAAGACTTTCCCGTCGCCCAGATGGATAATAGCCGCGTCTTCTCCGTATTTCGGCCCTACAATGACGGCTGAATCTCTCAGCCCAGTGCGGGTGAAGACGTATTTTTCAAGGAGAACTCGGGGGATCTTCCCCAAGAATCTTAACCTCCGGAAGATCTATGGAGAACGGCTGAGCATTTTGGGCATAGAAGAACATATTCGTCGTCGATGAGCCTTATTCTAGCCTTTTTCATGGAGAATACTAAGCCGCATGATGCGCAGTAGCAGAAATTCATCGGGTTCAGAGATCGACCCGTTAAAGGACATTTGTAGGAACCCTCAATCAGACGCCTATAGGCTTCAGGGTCTCCCGTCCTGAGATAGCCAAGCAGAGTCGACCGGAAGATTGAGTATCTAAGAGCTCCGCTACTATACGTATGAATCCTTCCTCGTCCCAGAACCTTCTCAAAGGCGGAGGCTGCCTCAAGAATCTTTCCACGAGATACTGGATGAACATAGCTTTCTAAGGGATACCTCGCTATTGTATGAATATGGACTTTGTCAGGCTCTATTTTCCTCAGAGCCTCGGATAGGCCTTCAATCTCTTCCAAACTTGAGTTTCCCCTAGATCCCTCCAAGTCGACTAGAAGAATCTCGATTGTTAGGGAGCTACATGATTCCTGCTTGAATTTCGTCAAGCCCTCTATGATGTCACCTATGCTCAGAGACTTGTCCACAGGTCTGTTAATGCTTAGGAAAGTCCTCTGAGACGAAGCATTTAACTTAGCGACTACTTCATCCGCCGAGCCTAACGCTTCCCTAACTGATCTTCTATGAAGTAACGAGGAATTTGTGATGACCGTTACACGCGTATCCGCAAGTGCCTTAGCATCCTTAATCATAAGACCTAGCTCGTCGTTGAGAGTCGGCTCGCCCGTGCCGGAGAACGTTATTGTGTCAAGTCTGGATTCTCCTCCTTCATTGAGTACTTGCTCCAGAGACCTATAGACAACTTTATGAGCGATCTTTATTGGGACTCTCTCCGGAGACTCCACGTAGTAAGCCTTTTCGCCGCATTCACAATACACACAGTTAAACGAGCACGTAAGCGGTGATGGATTAACGCCTAATGATAGACCTAATCTTCTGGATCGAGCTGGACCATAGATGAGTGAAAGAGAGTACTTGAACGTTTTACTTCCCAAATCGATTCATCTCTTAAGCCAGATCTCGTCCAAGTATTTTGTCTTTAACTGGGCTCTCAGCGCCCTGATCAACACGTATGATATAACTATTCTTATCGCTGAGGCTACGAAGAATATCAGATCCATCCAAGCAACGGGGCCGTAGAGGATATAGTCGTAAAGGAAATAGCCGAGTATCATGCTTACGCTCCCCATTGCCATCGCGACTATTTCATTGAACCTTCGGAGATAACCTACGATGAAGCCTTCAAATCCTTTAATTACAAGCGTTGCCGGCGCATATGATGAATAACCCAATATGATATCCGCAAGCATCGAACCCACACCGCCGGCGAAGCCTCCTACAAGCGGCCCCATCAGCAGGGAGAATATAAAGATCGCTACCTCGCCTAAGTTTACATAGCCTAAAGGTTCTGGTAGGGGAAACATTATACATGTCATAACCGTTGTGAGAGCTGTGGAGACTGCTACTGCTCCTATTGATTTGGCGTTCATACCGAAGAGAATAGTAAAGTTCTAACTTATATATTTTTTTAAGTTCATTAATGATCTGCGGATGGCTGGATGAAGCCTTAAGGAAATAGAATATATCACTATCACTTTATATCATCGCGTTTTAATTTCAGAAGGTTGCTATATAGCTAATGCCGCAACTAAGCCGAGAACAGAGGCAACATCATTCCCAAGCTTTATGAATCTATTCCTAAATCCAGCATCACAGATTATTTTTAGAGGATCTAGGTAAGCGAGGAACACTTTGCCACTCCCAGGGTTCAGCCTCCAGTATCGTCTTTCATCATCTATAATTCGGGAGGCTCTCTCCTTCAACGCATCCGCTAAACGATCATTCATTAGGGCTTCTAGAGCGTTCTTAGTAGCCCACGCATAGAAGTCCAGAGTTGTGTAGTCGGCTATGCGCATGTGGAGCTTCCAGCTTCTATCATCAAGCTCAGCCGTCGTCCTAATAGTTTCAACTATTGCAGGCTGGAAATCATCCAGTCCTCCAATAGCCATTATGGGGCTTATGTATGAGGATGCTAAGCATAAGGTTTCAGCAGCCTCTGGAGACATAACTTCAGAGAATAATTTAACGGCTTCTTTAACCGCATGAACCGGATACGCAAGCTCTATTAAGACCTTCCTCTTAGGCATGAATCTGACTAAAGAAGGCGGGACGCCTAGACTTCTATATTTGAATCTCGATAGAAGCCACTTAAGTCTATCCTCGAATCCTTCACGATAATAAATGACGCCGCGTAGATTCTTAACAACCGCTGCATATCTATAAAAGGACGGCTCCCAGCTCATACCTACTAGTCCCCAATGGTACATAACCTATAGACTGCCCAAAAGAGAATCTTCATCCCGCAATTTTAAACATTTGGAAAAGTCTTTAACTAATAGCTTCTGCTAGAGGTCAATAAATCATCAATAAAGTTACGTTTGTGTCCGCGGTTGCCTAGGCGCTAGAGCAGAGCTAAACTTTAGCCACGCCGAAAAATAATCTCATTCAGCAAATGTAGCTTCATCTTTGGCGAAGGTTCTAGAGGTGAAGAAGATTTTAATCGTATTAAACATGGAAGGTCTTCACATCCGTGAAGGAGATTTAAGCTTCATGTGCTCGACGGTTAAGAGACTCTATAAGGCTGGAAAAGGGATCTACCTCATGAAGATTCTTGGCGGAGGAAAATCGGCAAATAGAGCTGATGAAGACTTGAGATACTGCCTTCAGCATTCCGTACGTGCATATTGTATTGGTGGGAAAAAGACCATTGGGGAGCTTGAAGCGGCTGTTAGAGCGGAGAAGGAAGTTGACGAACAAAATATATCTAGACGCACTTAGTATGTTCAGTGTATAAAGGAGATCGGTCGGTCTGTTTGCTTGATCTAAATCCATTCGATTGAAGGAATGTTGAGATGAGTCTCTACAAGGCACTCTTGAGCTTCTTCAGGGGTCTTGATAGAAGGTTCAAGGTGATGCTTGTAGCCATTGGATTCTATAGCTGGACCAATAGCCTTCCATCTCAGTATAATCAGCTTTACGCCACGGCTTTAGGAGCGAACCCAGTTGAGTTAGGCTCCTTAAATAGTGTTGGAAGTCTAGTTAACTCAGTGATATCGGCTCCCACAGGCTGGTTCATCGATAGATACGGCGTAAAGAAGATCATAATTTTCGGATTAGCCCTATCGGCAGTCGTTTCCGGAATCTACGGCTACGCAGTCAACTGGTGGATGCTGATCCCAGCGATCATCTTAACCCAGATTAGCATGAGGCTAATTATGCCCCTCACGGACATAATTATTGTTGGAACCACAAAACCAGGGGAGAGAAGTTTAGCGATGGGTTTCTCACGTACTATTTGGGCCATACCAAGCATCTTCGCACCGATGATTGCATCTATGGTAGTTTCATACTTTGGGGGAATAAATGCACAAGGCATTCGACCATTATATTTCATTCAGTTCGCTACAATAATATTCGTCATTCTTTTCATCAGCATCATGCTTAAGCCTCTACCAGCCTATTCTTCAGCAAAAAAGTTCAGATCTAAACTCAACTCAAAGAAAATCAGCTTTATTGAGGACTTTAAAGAAGTAATTAAGAGTGAAAAATGGCTCAAACATTGGGCGATCATTATGAGTTTAAGGCAGTTTGGAATGAACGTCGCCATGCCTTTCATCCCATTATGGATGGTTCAAGTAAAAGGCGCAGACCCTTACATTCTAGGCGTATTGGGCACACTCAGCATAGTAACCTCAGCCCTTCTACAGATCCCGATGGGTAGACTGGCCGACAAGATCGGAAGAAAGAAGGTCTTCTTAATACTACGTCCCTTCTCATACCTAGGCAATATATTATTAATCTTAGCGCCAAGCCCGGAGGTTCTCATCCTCTTGGGAGTGCTTGGAGCAATAGGGTTGATGGGAGGCATAGGCGGCGTCAGCTTCATTCCTTTTATTACAATGTACTGGGAGAGCGTCTCAGCTGAGAAGAGGGGGAGGCTATTTGGATTCACAGGTATATTCAGCATTTTCGCAGTCTTCGCATCGATGCTCGGTGGTTTCCTATGGCAAGCTGGTCAGATGGAGCTGGTCCTGTTGTTACCTGTACTGATCGAAGTATTGGTCTCAATACCTATACTGATGCGCATTCCAGATACATTTATCACCCATACACTTTAGAAGGCATCTTACGAGCTTATAGAGTGATTGTTAAGAAAAGGTAGCAATATATTGGAGAGTCGAAGACCAAGATTTTTCACCTTTTCTGACCTATCAAGAATCAGCAGGTTCCAGTTGATTTCCAAGATAGAAGATAAACTCTTTCTCATGCAATCACGCTGAGATGAGTCTAACGCTTATCTTATCAATTAGCGGTTGTTTTTTAGACAGGTTAGTAAACAATATAAGTTGTTTTCTCGCAATGTGCACACGTTAGCATACAGTGAATTAGAGGGAAACCAAGTGGGTAGAGTGAACTCCGTAGTACTTTTCGTTGTGGATGGCCTTAGACCCGACGGACTACAGAAGGCAAAAACGCCGAGCATAGACAGCTTGGTAAATAACGGTGCTTATACGTTTGAGGCTAGAACGGTTATGCCTTCAGTAACTTTGCCCTGTATAGCATCAATGTTACTAGGAACAGACCCAAAACATCATGGAATAATAACGAATACGTGGAATGCATCCGATCGTTTGATTCCGAGCATCATAGATCTCGTCCACTCTGAGGGAATGACGACCGCCTCATTCTATAATTGGGAACCTCTCCGCGATCTTTCGAAGCCTGGATCGCTGAATGCATCATTTTTCCTTGATAACGCCGAAGAACCTCAAGGAGATTTAGAGATCGCGAGGCTTGCTGCTGATTACCTTTCACGTAAGCCTACCTCCTTCACCTTTATTTATCTAGGCCACACAGACGCAGCTGGACATAAGTATGGATGGATGACGGACGGCTACCTCGAAGCGGTCGAAAACGCAGACGCCGCGATTGGAAAGATACTCGAGGCCATCGATAGATCCGATGCCGCCGGAAACACCGTCTTTATCGTCACCAGCGACCACGGAGGCCATGAAAAGACCCATGGAACGGAGATGCCGGAAGATCTGATCGTTCCGTGGATCATCAGCGGCTCAGGGATTCCATCGAATCTTGAATTAAGAGAGCCAGTTAACATCATAGATACAGCGCCAACGATAGCTGCGCTTCTAGGCATAGAGAAGCCTATAGAATGGAGAGGTCGCGTCGTAAGCCAGATCTTACAAAGCATAATCGACCGTCCCTAAATCGTTTGATCTAGAATTATTTTATTTTTGGTTGAATCTCATATTCTAAGGCTATCTGGTCGTGGATGGAGGTGAGCTGATTTAAACTCTGCACAGAGACGCGTATTCCTAGTGACGTATATAGCCTATGCTTCATATTACTTGGCTAGACTTAACTTCTCCGTAGCTCTCCCTTCAATAAGTAGAGATCTAGAATACTCAAGATTCGCTTTGGGACTTATCGGTGGCGCGTTCTCAGCATCATACGCTATAGGTCAGTTTGTGAATGGTCAGCTAGTTGAGAGTTTAGGGGCGAAAAGAATAGCTGCTCTAGGACTGGTTCTATCAGCAGTTATGAGTCTGTTATTTGGCTATGCTGACTTGCTTATATTCTTCGTGGTAATATGGAGCATAAATGGATATGCTCAATCAACAGGATGGCCATCTGTAGTCAAGATCATAAGTAACTGGTTTAAATCAGGCTTAGGCACGGTTGGAGGAATCTTTGGCTCATGCTTCCTTGTAGGTAACATGATAGCATGGCCATTGCTAGGATACATCACAGCAAATTTTGGATGGCGAACTGCATTCTTAACACCATCTTTATTGCTGGTTTTGATGGCGATAATCTTCTATTTATGTGTGGATGAGAAACCTGAAGGAAGTAGACAAGTTAGAAAAACTGCTTTTTCCAAAATTAATTCCAGATTTAAACAGATCCTGCTCTCAAAGGAGCTCATAACGATATCCTTAGCATACATGTTGCTTCAATTCGTAAGAAGCGGATTCACTCTTTGGGCTCCATCATACCTCTTTGAAATGTACGGTCTATCATTGGATATAGCTGGATACATAGCCGCGATGATACCGATTGGGGGAATAGTGGGCTCAGCGATCTCCGGATGGCTCTCAGATCGAGCTAAGAGATTAGGGAGACAAACAGTAATATTTATGCTGATTCTCTCGCTCAGCCTCACACTACTCGCGTTCTATTATATGGCTCCTTACAGTTTTCAGATGGGTATAGCCCTACTATTTCTATCAGGCTTGACGCTTTACGGACCGCATAGCCTAATGGCTACCGTGATACCTATGGAGCATAAGGACACTTATGGCGCGGCAAGCGTAGCAGGATTTATTGACGGCATAGGATATATCGGCTCAACATTCGCCGATCCATTCATCGGATGGATAGTTGATGTTCAAGGTTGGAATGGAGCTGTAATCTTCTGGCTTATTAGCTCATTAGCTGCCGCCCTACTCATGGGAGGGCTAAGCTGGAGCAATATAAAGCGTGCGCTGAGTGATTAAAGGGAGGTTTTGGTAAAAGATTATTCCGCATCATCCTCTATCTTTCCAATTAGAGAGAAGCAATTTGAAAAAA
>Ga0190363_1001002_pt1 | contig 16960 bp, 15 predicted proteins | sample 48721867_MG_FD_161272 | JGI IMG/M metagenome (GOLD analysis project Ga0190363, IMG submission 161272) | Hydrothermal vent microbial mat bacterial communities from Southern Trench, Guaymas Basin, Mexico - 4872-18-6-7_MG | ecosystem: Environmental > Aquatic > Marine > Hydrothermal vents >... | reverse complement strand
ATTTATGCTCGTGGCAGCCATGAATCCTTGTCCCTGCGGGTATCTAACGGATCCCTACCATGAATGTACCTGCACCCCTGGAATGATACATAGATATCACTCTAAAATATCTGGACCTTTACTAGATAGAATTGACATCCATGTAGAAGTTCCAGCAGTGAAGTTCGATGAATTGAGAAAAAAATCAAAGGGTGAACCTTCAAGTACTATAAGACAGCGGGTAGAAGTGGCAAGAGAGATCCAACTTAAAAGATTTCAAGAAAGAAAGGGGATTTATTGCAATGCACACATGGGTCCCAGAGAGATAAAGGAATTTTGTAAACTCGATGAAGAGAGTGAGGATTTGCTTAAAACTGCCATTGAAAGACTGGGACTTTCTGCAAGAGCATATTTCAGAGTTCTCAAAGTTGCAAGAACAATTGCTGACCTTGAAAACAAGCCAGATATCGAAATCCACCATATCTCCGAGGCTATACAGTACAGGACCCTTGATAGGAGTTCATGGTTTGGTCAGGAAAGAATTACAATATAGATTGAGCCTTATACTTTATATTGGAGCTATTTTTATTTTGGGATTCATTCCTGAAGTTAAAGTTCTGCCAATTCATTTTGATTTAAGTTTTTTATTTCATGGCGTAGGATTTTTCTATCTTTACCTCATGCTTTATAACACCACCAGAAGTAAACTCAAGGCCCTTATACTTTCTCTTCTTTTTGGTGTCCTGCTTGAAGCTGCCCAAACACAATTCCCCGAGAGACAGGCGGATATCACTGATATTTTTTATGATCTGGTCGGTATTCTAGTGGCTTTTATTATCGGTGGTAGGGGAAAAGAGCTTGTTTTCAAGCTCACAGGAACCTTTATGGGAATCGGCTATATCCCAGTGGGACCTGGAACTATATCAAGCCTCATTTTCGTGATTCTCTACTATCTCGCTTCCGGTTTTGGTACCATAAATCTTCTTGAGATCTCCCTTGTTCTCATTCCACTTGGAATTTACATTTCAGGTTATCTTGAGGAGCTTTGGGGTGAGGATCCAAGAAAGGTTGTGATTGATGAGGTCTGCGGCATGGCTATTGCACTCCTTTTTCTCAAGCGATCTTTACTTTTATTTGCTCTGGCATTTATTCTTTTCAGATTCTTTGATATATATAAACCACGTTTTATAAAAATCTTCGAGAAACCAAAAGGTGGAATGGGAATTATGCTGGATGACGTTGCAGCAGGATTATTTTCTCTTGCTATAATCCAGATTTTGCTATTTCTGCTGCATACAGTGCCGCCGGTTTAGCTGCAAAAACAAGTTTAAGAGGGCATCTTTTCTCCTCCAGGAAGGACTTGAACAACCCTGAATATATCTTCTCCCTGAAAAGTCCTCCTGAAAGAAGACACCGTGTAACTTCACCCTCATATTTTTTGTAAATGCTGAACACCATGTTCACCAGCTCCTGAATACTATTTTCTATAATCTGTGTGGCTACTTCATCACGGCCATATTCCTTAAATACTACCGGAGTTAAGGATGCAATAATTCTTTGAGGAGAGGGGGCATTGTACAGCACCGGAGCCACATCCACAAAATTGTCTTTCTCAAAAAACTGAAGCAGAATCTCTTCCAGAGTTGTTCTGGGACCAAGTTTTTCTGCACTTCGTGCAGCTGCAATCAGAGCCCTTTTTCCTATGAGAAAGCCACTCCCCACATCATCCAGGAGATAACCATAACCACCGAATCTTCTGATATTTCCAGCACTGTCCTTCACAGCAATTATGGAACCTGTGCCCGCAATTACAACCATTCCGGGCTCTTCCCTGAATTCTCCATGAAGCAGAATCTCCACATCGCTCAGAAATTTTATTCGGGGAAATTGGGATTCCAGTTCAGACTTTTCCTCCTTTCTGTATATCCCTGCAACACCCACCACGCCCCTTTCAAAATCAGGAAAATTGTGTCTGTATAGAAGCTCTTTCAAATTTTCAATAAATCTTTCACGGCCGATTTGGAAATTTATACCTTCTGCCTGTACAAATTTAATTATTTCTCCCGCCTCATCCAGAAGTACCAGATCAGCCTTGGAGCCACCTATATCTCCACCGAGAAATTTTTTCATGGATTACCGTCTTTCTCGAGGAGTTCTCCGTACACCTCTCCCAGTGTTTTCCATACAAGTTCGGGGTTTTCACTTCTAATGTAGGACATATACTCTGTGCCCCTAAAGCTCCACGAAGCTAGATTTCTGATACCCTCTTCATAGGCAATTTCCGCTACCCTTCTAACTTTCCATTCCTCACCCTTCTTTACACGGAACCCCTGAATCCAGATCTGCCCCTCCTTACCATATTTTTTTGAAAGTTCTGCCACTTTTTTAGCAAAATTTCTTGTCTCCTCTTCAAAATCACCCTTCAACATGAACCAGTAGGGGTCTGTCCCAAAGACATCAAGCTCCGGAATTCCTGCTAGTTTTTCCCAATCCACATCTCTGTCATAGGGCAGTACACACAGTGCATTTTTCATGCCCATTTCATGGGCCTTTCTTATCATCTTTTTCAAAAAATTGAGTTTAGTATATCCCCTCATCCATCTGAGTTCTTCAGAACCTGCTTTCAGCAAGTCACCACCCCTCTCTCTTTTATAAATATCTCTGCATATATCGCAGAAACATCCTTCCTTATTGGTAAAGGGTGAAAAATGAGGCTCATCCCAGAAGATGTAATCTGCTCCAATATATCTTGCAGCTTCAAGCCACTCCCCTATGAATTTCTCTGTCAGAGGATTGTTCATGCAAGCTCCATAACCCTTTTTTCCTTCCTTTGTTACCTGCCTTGCATCATCATTCATGGCAATGAACTTGGAATACGCCTCTCCCCCAAAAATTCGAGCCACACCCCAAGGATCAATATAGACCTCCAGTCCCATCTCCTGGGTGAGGTTCACGATCTCCTTCATTGTATCGAGGTAATACTCTTTATCGTTCTCGGAAAAGGTATGAACTACGAAGGTAATATTGTTCTGTTTGATTTCTTCGAGGTCTTTTTTTACATGGCGGGGGTTTCTAACTCCGAAATAAGATATGCCTGTTTTCATTCTGCTATTTCTCCGGGTTTTAATACTATAACTTTATCCTTGTATTCTTTACCCAGAAGTTCCAGAAATTTTTCAGGAGTTCCTGTCAGAGGCGGAAAAGTTTTATAATGCATGGGAATTATGTATTCTGGTCTTATAAGTTTTACAGCATAGGCTGCCTCTTCAGGACCTAGAGTAAAGAGGTCTCCAATTGGAATCAATATAAGGTCTGGCCTATAAAATTCTCCGATAACAGATAACCCACCAAAAAGGCCAGTATCACCCATGTGATATACTTTGAAACCATTTTCAAATGTAATAACAAAACCCACAGGGTTACCAAGTGGTACAGGTGTATTTCCTTCGTAGGCAGTGGAAGAATGTGAGGCTTCAACCATGGAAATTTTGATATCACCAAAATTATAGTTACCGCCTATATTCATACCCAGAGTGTTTTTAACTCCTTTGGAAGAAAGATAATTTGCAATTTCGTAAATACCTACACAGGTGGCGTCGAATTCCTTAGCAAGCGACACTGCATCACCTATATGATCCCCGTGGCCATGAGTGACAAGGATCAAATCTACTCTATCCAGCATCTCCCGGGCATTTTTGGGAGCTTCGGGATTGCTTATCCATGGATCTATAAGAATAACCTTACCGTGGGGAGATTCAAGTTTGAATGCTGAATGACCATACCAAGTAACCTTAACCCCATTAAAACGGGCCATAGCTACCCTCCTTTTTTAACAAGTTTATAGAAAAAAACAGGTTTGTTCAAATGTGAGAGAAGAGACTGGAAAAATTTAAACCTTTAATAGGGTTGACCTTGCGTGGTATTTATATAATAATTTTACCCTTAATAACGAAGGTGTTATTTACTTGAATATTAAGCTGACAAAGGCAACACAGGGCACAAAGAAGCCCTTTATAATAGCCCACAGGGGGTTTTCAGGTAAGTTTTGCGAAAATACCTTTGAAGCCTTTGAAGAAGCCATAGCATGTGGGGCTGACTTTATTGAATTCGACGTAAATCGGACTAAGGATGGACATCTTGTTATTTACCACGATTATACTATAGATGGAAAGTTCTTAAAAGATATGAACCTGGACGAAGCAAAGGCAATACGCATCGGTAATAACCAGAGGATACCCACTCTGGATGAGATTGTCCAGAATTTTGCGAATGTAATCGGGCTTTATATAGAAGTGAAGGATCGAAAAATTGTGGAAACCCTTGTTGACAAAGTAAAAGACTTTCCTTCTGTAGTAATTGCTTCTTTTGACCATTTGGTTTTAAGAAAGGTAAAGGAGTATGATACAGGAATTAAAACATCTGTTCTTATGGGAGATGTAATTTTAGATCCCCTCCCCATTTTAAAATCCCTAAGTGCAGATTATTTTCATCCATGCTATGAGTCAAGAAGTCCAGAACCGGATGATCTTATAGATGCGGAATATGTTGCATATTTACAGCATGTGGGTTATGGAGTTATTTCGTGGGCAGAGGATAGAGTAAATATTCTCAAAAATCTAATAAATAAGAATTTTAATGGGATTTCAACCAACCGGCCTGATATTGTGTTTAACCTGGTAAATAATCATTCGTCTGTGGCGTAATTTATCCCCCTAATAGTTTTTAAAACTTCAGCTATATAAGTTCCTTTACATTCACACTCCTTACAAGAAGTACGGTTCCAAGAGGACTCACCAAGGAATCAACTCTTTCTACAAATTTTTCCTCCCTTCCCCTCAGCGGAAGTCCCATCCCTATGATAGTAAGATCCGAAAGTACCGAAAATTCACTCAGGAGCCCAACTACACTTTCACCAGGATTTTCTCTTACAAGAATCACTGGCTCCGCTTCAATACGAGCGGATTCCATTAATTCTGTAATTCTCCTGAACGCATCCTCTCTCAAAGATTCATCAGCAACCACCTTGAGAATCCTAACTTTTGCATTTCTCCATTCATCATTTAGTTTCAAAATATAAGCCAGGAGCAACATAAGACTTCCATTCCCTCCTTTTCCTCCCCACCATATATCTATGGTTTTATAATTTCCAAATTCTCTGGTTTTATCGTATTTCAAAATCAGGAAGTCTTTTTTAAGTAGAACAAGATTTCTTGCCAGTCGAGCCAGGGTAATTTTCTTCTCAGAATCTGTTCCCCAGCCAAAAAGTACTACATTGGAATAAAGCTGGCCAATGCCGTGTGCCTGGACAATGGCGGATATACCCTCCACTGATTCATTTATTATTTCAACCTCGGGGAATATAGGAAGCTTATTTTGTAGAATAAATCCCCTGAGTTCGTTGAGTTTTTTGAATCTCTCTTTATGCAATTCTTCCACATCCCCTCTTAGGATATTAAAAAGTGTCACAATCCCGTTTCCTCTGCTTAACCAGTTCGCTAGTTTAACAAGATATGGTCTCTCTGCAGGATCACCACTGAAAACCATAATATTTGGCCTCCAGTTTTCAGGATCCAGTTCGTACTGGTCAAGTTTCAAAAGAGCGAATCTTGCAAGACTGGTCCAGAAACCAGATTTTATATCACCCCAAGTCTGATTCAGTTCCCGTCTTTTAAGGAAAACATAAATTAATGCTATTAATACTGAAGCCACAATGGTGCTGGGTGTATCTATAAGAAACATAACTGAATAGGACGCAGCGGCTCCTGCAAAGGATATCATCCAGTGTACTCTGAATGTAGGTCTGTAACTTGGATTTCCAACAAGAGCAGAAAGTCCCTGGGCAAGATTTGTGATTGTATAGGTAAGAAGGAAAAACATCGAAATTATTGTTGCCACACCATTTAAAGTACCAGCATATATAAATAAGGATGCAATGACAAAACTCAGAATGATCCCTGCTCGAGGCTCATTCTTTCCTGAACCGAGAGGGTGAGCAAGTATAGAGGGCACGACTCTATCCATAGCCAGAGCCTGTAAGGTTCTGGGAGCACCAACCACAAAGGTAAGTGCAGATGAAAGGGTAGCAGCCCAGATACCTGCATAGACAAGTGGAGGGAAAAGGGACCTGTGCACCATAACCAATTTGTCCTTCTGTAACACTTCAAATGAGGTCACAGCTGTGAGTTTACAGGCAATGGCAACGTAAACAAGGAAACTAACAGCTATAGCGAGAAGTGTTCCTCGAGGAATATTTTTCTGGGGGTTCTTTAATTCACCTGACATACTGATACCAGCAGTGATCCCTGTAACTGCCGGGAAAAAGATGGCAAAGACTGACCAGAAACTCTGGCCGGACATATAGTGGGGGGATAGATTCATTTTCAGAGGAGACCATGATGGGGCAATGAGAAAGGAAAATATACTCATAATGAGAATTCCAAATATTCCTATCTGAATCTTTACAGCAAAATCAGCTCCAATAAATGCTATGAGGGAAAAAATTATGAGAATGAGAAATGCTATTATCTTCGTATTCATATCCGGAAAAATACCAGTGAGGGATTCAGTGAAACCTATAATATAGAAAGCCGCGGAAATCGCCTGAGAGAAATAGAGAGGAATTCCAATTGCACCACCGATATCGAGACCAAGACTCCTGGATATAATATTATAGACGCCCCCTACCCCAACTTCTCTGTTGGTGGAAACCGCAGAAAGAGACAAAGCCGTGGCAAGGGAAATGGAAACCGCTAGTACTATAATAAAAAGTGCATTAATGAGGCCTGCGTTTCCGACAATCCAACCGAGCCTTAAAAAGAGTATCACACCAAATATAGATAATATGGTGGGAACAAAGACTCCATTAAATGTTCCAAAACGTCTAATGAGAGCTCTATTCTTGCCCATGACTAAATATTAACACCTTGTATAGGTTTTTTCCAATCAATATATAGAACTGCTCTTGAAAATATGGTATCTCTAATTTATTATTAACAAATGTTTTGGAAACAGCGAGTTGTGCACAAAGAGTTCAATTTCAGTTGTAAACTTGATGAAAAAAAACGCGTGCTTGTGATTGCTCCAGATACACCTCATTTCTTTTCACTTTCCATACCGGCTATGTATTCACTAGCGCACTACTTCAAAAAGAAACCGCATTTATTCATCATCGAAAAAGATTTTGAGATATTCTTCAGATATTTCATTAAAGACTCCGTGGTGATAGAAAATTCCAAAGATAAAAAAAAGATACTAGAAAGGATTAATAAAAGAGAAAAGATTGATATCCTCTTCGATTTTAATTATCCAGAATCTCCTTGGCATAAGATGATATTCACTCCAGAGCTTAAAATTGCCGTAAGTGACGATGAACCAGCAAATTATAATATCGTGTTCCACCCCATTACCAAGAATATAGAACAGATGTACTCCAATCTTCTCACCACTTTTAACGTACCAATCACAAGTCCCCCCTTGAGGATTACAAAAAAGGAAAAAGCCCGTGCATGGGAATTTGCTAAATACCATGGACACAAGGAAGAAAACCTGCTTCTTTTTCTGGATATGTCCGTTAAAAAGTTCGAAAATCTCAAGCCAGTATTCAACAGGCTAAATAATGGAAGGGTAACCCTCATGGATAATTCTATCACCCGCATGCTGGAGATAAAAGAAAAACTTGCTCTGCTTTCCATAAGTGACCTCTTTGTGAGCGAAAATTCTATATTTCTCTGGCCTGCTCGAGTTTTTAAAGTAAAAACTTATCTTTTAAGGAATGAATTCAACTTTCTGATAAGGGAAGATAAATATTTGAAACGTGAACGTAAGGATCCTTTAAAAGAGATGAGTCAACTTGTCGGGACGGCAAAATGAGGGATTACTACAGATTATTAAAGTTTGTAAAAAGGAATATCATTCCTTTTTCCCTGGCATTTATTTCCATGGTTTTATATTCTCTTCTCAACGGTATTTCTCTGGGTATGCTTTCGCCAATCCTCAGAATGCTTTTCTACCACAACAATGCTCCCCTTTATTCTGAGAAAAGTCTTCCAATTATAGGACCACTACTTAACAGATACATTCTCCAAGTTCCCGCCCTCACGGGGGTAAAGAATCTTGCAATTCTCATCGTGTTTATTTACCTTGTAAAAGCACTGGTAACGTACATGCAAAAATTGACCGGCACTATTGCTCAGGAGAAAATTACCAAGGACATAAGGGATACTTTATTCAGTAAAATAATGAATCTTCCACTTTCCTTTTTCCATAGAACCAATTCAGGTGCTTTAATCTCACACTTTATTAATGATATAACTCTTGTCAAAACCGCCTTGACCCATGGGATTTATGTGGCTATTAGGGAAACCTTTACTGCACTGGCATATCTCACTCTCGCCTTTCTGGCAAGCTGGCAGCTCAGTCTATTCTCGCTCCTTGTAATCCCCATCTCCCTTGGTATCATAAGTGCACTGAGCAAAAAATTGCGGAAAAGGTCGCGGAGAACCCAGGAGAAGATGGCGGATATAGGCGCACATCTATTTGAAATTCTATCGGGAATTAAGGTGGTCAAGGGGTTTGGAACAGAAAGAAGGGAGACCGAGAAATTTAAAAAGAAAACCCGTGATTATTACAAGGCTTCCCTTAGATTTCAGTATCTCGGTGCACTGGCCTCTCCACTGACAGAATTCCTTACTGCAGGTGTTGCTGCGATTTTACTCATGTACGGAGGTTATCTAATTTTCCAGGCTCATACTCTCACTCCTGACAGATTCTTCGTCTTTCTCGCTGCTGCTCTTTCCCTCATGTCTCCTCTAAAACATCTCACTCAGATAAATGTATACATACAGGAGGGAGCAGCTGCGAGTAAGAGAATATTCTCCATTCTGGACCTCCCCGAATATAGATGGACTGGAACAATAAAATTTGAGGGTTTAAAAAGGGCAATTGAACTTAAAAATGTGAATTTCAAATATAATACCGGGAATGGATTCTCACTAAAGAATATTAATCTTGTCATAAAGAAGGGAGAAAAGGTTGCACTGGTGGGACCTTCGGGAGTTGGAAAAACAACCCTGGTAGACCTCATTATAGGATTCCACCGACCTTTAAGTGGCAAAATATTACTGGATGATATAGAACTTGAAAAATATGACTACCGCTCTTTCAGAGAAAAAATTGCAATAGTCACCCAGGATGTATTCCTCTTCTCAGGTTCGGTTAAAGAAAATATTCTGTATGCACGGCCTGACGCAACAGAAGAGGAAGTACTGGAGGCAGCAAGACTGGCACTTGTGGATGATTTTGTTCGAAACCTACCTCATGGATATGATACAGAGGTTGGAGAGAGAGGGGTTACACTTTCAGGTGGCGAGAGACAGAGAATAGCCCTAGCAAGAGCAATACTAAAAAAGCCTGATATTCTAATTCTTGATGAAGCCACTTCAGCCCTTGATTCAGAAAGTGAGGAGAAGATTAAAAAAGCCCTAAAATATCTTTTGGAAGACAGAACCGCCATAATTATTGCCCACCGATTATCCACTGTGCTGGAATCTGACAAGATTGTGGTGATGGATGCTGGAAGGATAATCGACGTAGGCCCACACAGTGAGATCTACTCAAGGTGCTCACTTTACAAAAAACTATATGATACCCAGTTTCTCTACACATCATGAAGGTGCTGAATTATAAGGTTTTTCTTGTTCTATCCTTTCTTCTCATCTCATCATTTCTAGTTCTCACTCCGGTGGTCAACAGGATTAATCGCGAGGTAGATAAAACCTCCCAAGTTGCTGCGAGATTACTTTCAGGTTTGATAATAACAGCAGTAGAATCAAAGGATGTTAATCTTCTTATAAGGGATGTTATTAAAGATCTTAATTTTCCAGTAATTATAACCAACGAAGTGGGACTACCAATGGCCTGGGAAGGTATAGGAATCCCGGTTGAAAATTATACCCTAGAAATGCTTTTCAGGCCGGACCTCTTGAAAGATGATCCTGGCTACAGAAAGGTAATATACTGGCTGGGGAAATTACAGTCCCAACGGGAACCCATAGAAATCAAAAAGGGAGAAAAAGTAGTGGGATATCTCTATTATGGATATCCTGGCTTCACAACATACATCAAGCTTCTACCATTAATTCTTTTTGGAATAGGAATTATCACATTTCTCGGTTTACTATCTGCAGCCAGGACAATACATTCTTACGAGATCGAGAATCTCTGGGTCAATTTTGCCAAAGGACTGGCTCATCAGATGGGAACGCCGGTTTCAGCCTTATTTGGATGGCTCCAGCTCATGGAGAGGGGCATAGTGGACGAAAAAGTCATAAAGGGTGCAAAGAAGGATCTAGCAAGGTTAAAATCCATTCTGCAGAGATTCTCCAGGGTCGGAGGTGAACCCACTCTGGAGAAAATAGCATTATGCAAACTGGCAGAGGAAGTTGTCAGTGAATCAAAAGAGAGATTTCTCAGAGACATAAATGTTTCTATTGAGGCTTCTTCTGACTGCACTGTCCTAGGTGATCCTGAATTACTTTCCTGGGCAATAGAAAATCTCATCAAAAACTCCTATGAGGCCAGGAAGCCCGGAGGTCGTATCTGGTTGAGATGCATATCAAACAAAGAAATGTGTGAATTACACATATCTGACGATGGACATGGAATTCCAAGGAAATTTATAAAAAATATATTCAAAGAATCTTTCAGCACAAAAGAGAGAGGATGGGGAATTGGTCTGCTCGTTGCAAAGCGAATAGTGAAAGATATACATAAAGGAGAAATTTTCCTTAAAAAAAGTGAACCTTTTATAGAGACTACCTTTGTAATCAGGCTTAAAAAAACATGAAAAAGCAGGTGCTAATAAAAGATGGGGCCTTTCTTAATATGATAGTCTCGGCAGCAGAAACTTTTAAACTAGAAACATATGGCATTCTGCTGGGTTACAGAACAGAAACTGGATACACGGTGGAATACGCAATACCTTTAGTAACACCGGAAAGGAGCCCCTACCATATAAAACCTAATCCCCGGAGGGAAGCTCGAATAAAGGAACTTATTAGTTCTCTCCAACTGGGAGTGGAAATTATCGGAGATTTTCACTCACATACACAATTAAAGGATGTGAAGGCTCTGCCCATTCCCTCACCGGATGACATTGCAGGAATGGAAGAAGGAAACGTGTATATAATTATAGCAATAAATGAAAAGGAAAGAGACGTTGAATGGCAGCATAATGTTGATGATAGTATCTCAGGAACTCTGGAAAACTTTCATCTTAAAATGAGGGCATTTGAGATGCGGGGGAAAAGACAATACCGAAGTCTAAAGGTAATTTGCCCTGTTGCAACAGGAATAGTATGATGCCTTGAAATTTCACTTCTCTGGAATCACAGCCTCTCCGCTTTTTACTAAGGCAAATTGAGTTAGTATAGGCCCAACAAGTTCATATACTACGGTTGTTGCAATGATTGTATCCAAGATCATCCCTCCCACTTCTGGAAATTCAGCCTTGGCAATCAGAGCCACACCCAGGGCTACTCCTGCCTGAGGAACAAGTCCAAAACCAAGATATTTCCTAACTTTTTTGGGAGCTTTACTTAAAGTACCCCCTACATAAGCACCCAATAATTTTCCAACAACCCTTATTATAAGATATGTTAACCCGATAATACTTAAATTTTTTAAAGATGTGATCTCGAGATTTGCACCTGCGAGCACGAAGAATAACAAATAGAGAGGAGGTTCAACCCCTCTCAATGACTCGTAAAAAGTAGAATAATTCCTGTGAAAATTCACCACCACACTTCCAAGGGCCATACTGGCTAATAATACAGAAAAGTGCATATGCGCAGCAATGCCTACAGTGAAAAATACAAACCCGAGAGTAAATATTTCCTTGCCTCCTGGTGTTTTTATCAGTTTGGAGAATTTTATAAAGAGCAATCCCACAAGAGCCCCGAGGATAACTGAGCCTCCAATTTCCAGAAAAGCTTTAAGCATTATAAGTAGGATATGTAAACCCTGAGAGGCGTGGAGATACAGAGCTTTTGATATTGCAAATGAAAAAGAAAATATGATAAGGCACCAGGCGTCATCAATTGCCACCACTCCCATAAGCATATTTGTGAAAATTCCTTTTGCTTTTAGTTGTCTTATGACCATCAACGTTGCTGCAGGGGCAGTGGCAGAAGCAATTGAGCCGAAAATGAGCGAAAGATAGAACGGTTTCCTGAGTATAAGAAGAAAAGTAAGGGTAACTATTATCCAAGCAAAACCTGCTTCAAAGAGAGATATAAGAATAATCTGTTTACCAATAGCTTTGAATCTTTTGTAATAAAAACTCTGACCAATGCTGAAGGCAATAAGACCAAGCACTATATTTGAGATAAAACCCGAAGCCCGCAGTAGATGATGAGTTAAGGGATCAAGTAGTTCTATACCTATCAAAATCCCTAGAAGGAGGTTAGCTGTGACATGGGGAATATGAAAAAAATCTGCAATTTTATCTGAAAAAAACCCAAGAATGAGAATAATCCCTAAACTCAAAACAGGGTCCAGAATCAATCTATGACCCCCTGCATTCTAAAAACTTCCCGTATAATATCAAAAATCCCCACTATACCAACAAGTTCACCTCCCTTTTCCACCACAGGAAGATGGCATCTATTGTTCATTCTCATTAATTTGTAAGCTTTTTTAATATCTTCGTCTGCGTCGATTGCGTCGAATCTGTAATCCATGATATCTTCAACAAGCACTAAAATTCCCATCTCCGGTGCAATTTTGGCTTCAAATATATCCTCGTCCCAGAATTCATCAATAAAGGGTGTGTATCTTATCAACTCCCTATCATATGGGAGAAAAGCATCTATAAGATTTTCAATTCGCACTACCCCTACCAGCTTATTTTCATCATCAACCACTGGAACAAGAGGAAATGTATGGAAACCTTTAAATTTCTCAAGTAGTTCCTTGAGACTGGTTTCTTTTTTACACACAATTACATCTGTCCACATTACCTCTCTTACTTTCTTAATTTTTTTCATAATGGATATATATTACACAGTAGAAAAGATAAATGCAATATATTTGCTACACTCTCTGCTTTTCTATAAAATTTTTACAGGAGGTTTATATGAAAGATTGGTGGAAGGATTATTTTGATGAGATTTACCTCAGAATTTACCCTCACTCAAGCCGAAAGGAGTTAACCCTTAAGCAGGTGGACTTTATTGAGAGGGCTTTAAATCTTGAAAAGGGCGCGAGAATTCTTGATCTTGCCTGTGGATTTGGGAGACACTCTATTGAACTTGCTAAAAGGGGCTATAACGTGACCGGGCTAGATTATTCTTCATTCTTAATAGAACTTGCAAGAGAGAAAGCAGAGAATGAAAAAGTTAATGTGGAATTTATCCAAGCGGATATGAGAACAATGGATTTCAAGGATGAATTTGATGCTGTAATCAATATGTTTACATCTTGGGGTTATTTCTCCGATGAAGAAAATTTTGACGTCCTTAAACGTGTATGCCGTGCACTAAAGCGAGGAGGCAGATTTTTACTGGATTTTTTCAACCCGCTCATGCTTTTTAAACACATGGTGGAGAAGAGTTGGTATTCAGCCGGGGACATTTATGTTCTTGAAGATGTCTCCCTAGACCCGATAAAAATGCGCATTGCGAACAAAAGAATTGTTATAGAAAAGGGAGAAGTCATTGATAGAAGAGAACATTCTGTCCGTGTTTACACTAATCAGGAAATTACATGGTTGCTTAAACAAGCTGGACTGGAATATGTGACCACTTATGGTGATTTTGACGGTAATGAATACAGTGAAAAATCTCGAAGAATGATTATCCTCGCACGAAAACCTTGAAGCAAATTATCTACATTTTACAACCCTGGTTTTCAATGTATTTTTAGAAGACCTGTATATAATAATATATACACCAGGAGGACATCTTCTTCCATATGAATCTGAGCCATCCCATACAAGCAGCGAAACTTTTTCTTTTAAGCTTCTCACTTTTCTTCCTTCTACATTGTAAATCTCCACTACTCCTTTCGAATCTGCAGGCACAAGTATGGCTAAGTTGTGATTAAATGGATTGGGATAAACCTTAATTCCTGAAATCTTAGAGATGTTCTCCTGAATTTCTGTGATTCTTCCTCTCCTTCTGTAGAAAATTTCCTTTCCACTTCCTATAAGATTATCCCATACTAAATGTAGCGCCCCATTGCTGTATGCCATTGCTGGTAACTCTGAAAGGAAACTGTCACGGGTAACCCTGAATACAGGGGCCCATGTTTTTCCAGAATCAACAGAATATGTGAAATATACTTCATACTGAAGATACTCATCTCTATCGCCATACCAGACTGCGAAAACTGTATCGCGGGCCAAAATTCTTGGATAATAGAAACCCTGACCGCTTGTCCCTGCCCTTGTTAACCTGCGCGCAGGATACCAGGACACACCGTAATTCTCACTTCTTTTCACGAATATCTCCTCTTCAAAGGAATCACCGTCAATGTTCTCCGACCATATCATATAGACATTGCTTCCATCTGCAGCAATATCTGGAAAATTAGCCCCTTTTGAGTAAGTCAGTTGTACAGGTGCCTCCCAGCTTGTCCCATTATACCGCTGGTAAAAGATTTGTAGTGTATCATTCACATACTCAGTATAAACCACATGTATCATATCCCCTGAGGCAGCTATAGCTTCACCCTTCGCACCGTATTCTACGGATTGCCAGGTCTCTCCACCGTCGAGGCTTCTTCTAAAACCATTTTTCCAAACCACATAGACTTTTTCTCCAGATACTGCTATATCCGGTCTGAGAGAAGCAGAGTCAGGGTCACTCAACAGTATATCTCCACTCCATGCATCTCCATTGTTTGTACTGCGTTTGTAATAAATCTCGGAGTTCGTACCTCTTCTATCCATAAAAACCACATGTAGAGTTTCATGAACTGCCACAATTTCTGGATAATAGTAAAAGAAACTTTCCGTATACTGGGTAAGGAGTGTGTCATCACTCCAGTTCATACCACCATTGATACTTCTCTTATAATATAATCCTCTGGGTGTTCTATTATCACTCCAGATCACATACACCATAGAATCCCAAGCTGCTATCGCTGCCTCAAGTGATGCAGCACCATCCTGTACTGTAAGTTGATCTTCGTCTTTCCATTCAGAAGGTAAAGGAGTGGCTGAAAGGGCGTTGTAAATATTGATTCTACCGTAACCATAATAGATATCGAAACCCGAAGCTCCCAGATCATCTGCATTGTTTTCTATAATACTTTTAACATCTACATTGGTGAGATAAGGATTCAAGGAAAGGATAAGTCCAGCAAGTCCCGCAACCTGAGGAGCAGACATGGATGTGCCTGACCAGTATTGATACGTATCATTCCATGCTGTTGAATAAATCCAGCAACCTGGAGCCATTACATCCAACCAGTCTCCATAATTACTTCCAAAGGAACACCAGGGTGAGGGAACACATCGTGCATCGTCATTATCTGTTGCACCAACTGCAATTACATTGGTATAGTATGCTGGATATTGAATCTGATACGAATTATTGTTACCCATGGAAGCTACTATGAGAGCTCCATTGTCCCAGGCATAATTTACGGCATCCTGCAACGTAGAAGACGCAGATGTACCTCCCATACTCATATTTATAACCCGGGCACCGTTGTCAACTGCATACTGGATTCCCTGAGCCCACCACGAGTAGTATCCCCGATTATTGCTATCTAGAACCTTAACCGGCATAAGGGAGACATACCACATAACACCTGAAACTCCAGTCCCATTGTTCCCTCTTGCCCCTATAATACCAGCATTGATGGTACCATGTCCATGGTCATCCTGAGGATTATTATTGTTGGATACGAAATTCCATCCATGGTAATCATCTATATATCCATTGCCATCATCGTCAATACCGTTGCCAGGAATCTCATCGTAATTTTTCCATAGGTTGGTAGTGGTATTGGAAGGAGTGGAAGTAATGTCAGGATGATCAAGATCCACACCTGTATCGAGGATTCCAATTATTACATCCCTGCTGCCGGTCTCCAGGTCCCACCCGGTGGTGGCATGGGTATCACATCCTGGAGTTCCAGCATGCTGACCAGATGGATTCTGGCCGGTATTTTTAAGGTGCCATTGATTGCCGAAATAGGAATCATTGGGTTCTGCATGGCCATATCCTATATAATCGGGTTCAGCATATTCTACCAATGGGTTTATAGAGTACGCTTTAACAATCTCTTTGATATCTATTTGAGCATTGGTGTAAAAGAGAAATATCCTCTGGAGACCATGCCTGTTCTCTCTTACTCTTTTGAAAAGAGGACTCACCTTTATGATACGGTACTTGCTGTTAAGTTCACTAAGTGATGATGGGGAGAATCCCTCTTTAAGCTTCACTATAAAATGATCTTCAGCATAACCAGAAAAGATTAATATAACACATAAAATTAATCCCATCCATCTCACCCCCTTTTAGTGAATAATTTTACAACTTTATGTATGTTTGTCAAGGAGAACAGAAAATCCAGAATTTTTGAGTTCAAAGATGGGTAAAATAGATTTGCAACCCCGGGGCTTTCAGTTTAAATTTTATCCATGAAAAGATTCTTACTCTTTGCGATAAGTGGAGTTGTTATATTCAGTGCCTGCTCTACTCTCCCGGTTACCAGATACAGCAATGCTTACAAGGAACCGGGATTTGGAGTGGGACTTGATGTAGCCATGGGACGAGAGCTCAGCATGGGAATCAGCTCAGATGGAAGTACCTATGAAGACGATTCCCTGGAATACTGGTATCCTCTCATTGGGATTTCCGGTTACTTTAATTTTTCCCTGGTATTTATATCGCATTAGGTAAATGAAAATGGCAGAGTATATTTTTGTATACACAACTTTTCCGGATGAAGAAAAGGCAAAGGAAATTGGAGA
>Ga0190363_1001001_pt1 | contig 16993 bp, 13 predicted proteins | sample 48721867_MG_FD_161272 | JGI IMG/M metagenome (GOLD analysis project Ga0190363, IMG submission 161272) | Hydrothermal vent microbial mat bacterial communities from Southern Trench, Guaymas Basin, Mexico - 4872-18-6-7_MG | ecosystem: Environmental > Aquatic > Marine > Hydrothermal vents >... | reverse complement strand
AGTTACAGGTTGAAAAAAGAATGTCCAGCATTTGTGGGATACCAAGGAAAGTCAAAGAGCTGGCTGAAAAGCTATGTGTTATGACATAATCACTAAAATTTGGGAAAGTCAAGGATATATAATTTTAAATCTGTCTACATTAGAAACAGAGAGCTCGAGGTTTTTGATCTTCCCCGTTCCGATGATGTCTTCCTTTATTCTCTCCAGTTTTCCTCTCAGCTCCGGAGATACAAGGATCTTGACGCGTTTAATTTCACTCCCCAGGGGCATCTTTCTGTCAGATTTATATCTGCGGATCTCCCCTATAATTTCAACCAGGATTTTACCGGTTTCTTCAGAATCCTTGCTTATCAGCTTTTTATCGACCTCTGGCCAATCCGCGACCGTAACATAACCGTCTTTAAAGATATTTGACCAGATTTCATCACAGATGTGGGGGGTAAATGGAGATAGGAGTTTGAGTATGGTTCTTAGTATTAAATCCAATGTATATTGAGCCGCCCTTTTAGATTCCTCGCCGTATATCTCCGGTTTATAGAGCCTGTGCTTTACCATCTCCAGATAGTTGTCAGCTAAGTCGTGCCACACAAAGCCCCTTATCTGTTCCAGTGGTATGTTGAATATATAGCAGTCCAGTTGCCTTGTACATCTTTGAATCAGTCTTTGCAGTTTGGAGAGAATCCATTTATCTACCTCAGCAAGCTCCCTGGGTTTTTTTCCATCAAAGTCCCGAAGATGGAGTTCGATAAACCTGGAGATGTTCCATAGCTTTGTCAGAAACCTCTGGGAATGCTCGCATTCCTCCCAGCTAAATGGATAGTCATCTCCGAGTGTTCCGATGGATGCCCACTGCCTTATCGTATCCGCAGAGTATCTCCTTAAGGGCTCCTCGGGTTCTATTACATTCCCCAGGGATTTTGACATCTTCCTGCCATCGGGGCCAGCCACCATTCCATTAATTAACAGGTCTTTAAAGCACGGTTTTCCCGTTAAAATTAAATTCCGATAGATCGTATAAAATGCCCACGTCCTTATTATCTCATAGCCCTGAGGTCTTAAGGAAGAGGGGTATGTCTTTTCAAAAAAGGAATCGTCTTCTAGCCATTTCGATATTATTAATGGGGTTATGGAGGAATCGACCCAGCAATCACAGACGTCTTTCTCACCCACGGCCTTTCCACCGCATCTCGGGCATTTTCTTGTTGTCCCCCTGGGGTCTACTGGCAGTTCCTTTTCATCCGCCGGGATGATCTCCCCACAGCTACAGACCCAGAACGGGATTGGAGTCCCGAAAACCCTCTGCCTAGAGATGATCCAGTCCCAGTCCATTGCATTACTCCAGTCTATGAGCCTTTGCAACATGTATTCCGGATACCAGTTCATCTTCTCTGCCGTTTCTATTATGTCCTGGATGAAATCCTTGACATTGATGAACCACTGCTCTAAGGGTAGTAGTTCAATTGGGGCATTACATGAACTCCTCTCGGTGTGGGAGGTAACCTGGTGTCGAATTTTTTCTATCTTCCTTATGTATCCCCTCTCTATGAGTTCCTCTGCAATTCTTTTTCTGGCCTCCTCCACGCTCATGCCCTTGTACCTTCCGGCGGATTCTGTCAGGTTTCCCCCCTTATCTATAAGCTCTATTACCGGCAATTTATATTTCTTCTGCCACGCGATATCCTGCTCATCCCCGAATGTACAGAGATAGACGACACCGGTCCCGAATTCCTGGTCTACGGCTCCATCTGAAAGGATGGGAACCTCTCTGTCGAACAGGGGCAATCTTGCCTTCTTTCCGATGAATCTCTTATATCTATTATCATCCGGATGTACAAAGACGGCCACGCATGCGGGCATCATCTCGGGTCTCGTTGTAGCGATAGTAAGTTTATGATCCCCCACATCCAGATCGATATAATAGAGCTTTCCCTCCCTTTCTATATACCCAACCTCCGCCTTCGCCAGCGCAGTCTCGCATCTGGGACACCAGAGCACGGGGTGCTTTTCTCTATAGAGCAGACCCTTTCTATAGAAGATTAATAGGGTTTTCTGTACCAGTTTCTTATAGTCATTATCCATAGTTCTATAGCTATAATTCCAATCCGCAGAATAACCAATCTGATCAAATTGATTCTTCATCCTCTCGATTGCTTTTTTCGTCCATTCCTTGCATTTTTCTATAAATTCCTCCCTGTTCTCTCTTTTAATGCCCAGCTCCCTTTCCACCCTCAGCTCCGTTGGGAGACCATGACAGTCGAACCCCTGGGGGAAATAAACCTCAAAGCCCCTCATCCTCTTATAACGAGCGACTAAGTCGATCCATACGTGGTTGTAGATATGTCCCATATGCAGGGTCCCGGAGGTAAAAGGGGGTGGGGTGTCTAATGAATAGATCGGCTTTCTGGAATCTGGATTAAATCTATAGATATTCTCCTTTTTCCATTTCTCTTGCCATTTTTTCTCTATTTCCTTGGCATTATATCTCCTGTCCAGAATTTGAACCACCTTCTACAGAAATAATAATTATTGTCAGGATGATAAAATAAGAAAGATAAAATCTCATTTCTTCTCATATCTGCTCAATATCTCCCTGATTTCCTTTTCCAGGTCCCTGTTCTTTGTCTTTGCCCATACGACCCTTGACAGGCTGGTCACAAGGTTTCTATATTTTTCGCGCGATTCCTCCAGTTCCTTGTTCTTCTTCTCTAATTCTTTGAGGTATTTCTCCCTCTCCTTCCTTAGTCTGCAGACCTCTATAGCCCTATTTACAGTATACAGAAACGCGTCCATTTCAAATGGTTTCATAATGTAGCCATCAACCCCCAGCTCTATGGCCTTGATCGGAACGTCCTCGCTTGCATAACCGGTGATTATTATAACCATGCTTCTTTCCTTCCCCTCCTGAATCCTTCTTATATTCTGGAGGAGGGATATGCCATTCATGTGGGGCATTCTGACGTCTAAAATGATGAGGTCAAAGAACTCCTTCTTAATCTTCGCCAGGGCAGCATAACTGTTATCCGTGACGGTTACCTGATAACCCTCCTTACTCAGTAGTTTATCCAAGGTTTTCAGTATTATCTTTTCATCATCTACAACCAGGATCTTCTCCTTCATTCTGCTTTTGGCAATTTTATCGTAAATGTCGTACCCTCCCCCACATTTGAGGATACATCTATCCTACCGTTGTGCTTTTCTATTATCTTATATGTTATTGAAAGCCCTAAACCCGTCCCTTTTCCCACATCCTTTGTTGTAAAAAATGGGTCGAATATCTTACTGATATTCTCTTTGGGTATGCCACAGCCATTATCTATTACCTGAGCCACCACAAGTTTATCCTCTTGATACGTCCTGATAATTATCTCTCCCTCCTTCCTTATCCTTTTTATCGCATCCTTGGCATTTAAGATTAAATTTGTGAATACCTGCTGTAATTCGTTGGCATTTCCCTCTATATTTGGTACCTTAGTATATTCCTTTTTAATCTTTATATTTTCATTATTGAGCTGGTGTTGAAGTAGATTACATGCATCATTGATAACATCATTTAGATTTATCGACTTAAATTCACCCAATTCGGGTTTTCTCGAGTATTTTAATAATGTAGTGACGATATCCCTGCACCTTCTGGTACCATCTTCGATGAGTTTGAGGGATTCTCTTTGATCTGGATCCTTGACCTCCATGAGCAACATCTGGGTATTGGTTAGAATGGCACCCAGGGGATTATTTATCTCGTGTGCAATCCCCCCGGCCAGGGTACCTATTGTGGCCATCTTAGCTGACTGTATCAGTTGTTCCTGAGCCTCCTTCAATTGCCTGGTGCGCTCCTCTACCTTCTCCTCCAGGTGCAAATTAAGTCTCACTAACTCGTCCTTTGCCTCCGCTAACTCAAGGGTCATCTCATTAAAGGTATCTGCTAATTCTCCGATCTCTGTCTTTGATTTGGTTTCGATTTTCACATCCAGGTTTCCTTTTCCGATCTCTCTGCAGGCCTCGGTAACCTTCTTTAAGGGATCAATAATTACCTCTTTTGAGGTTAAAAACAGGGTAAGAAGCACTGCTGCAATCCCCCCCAACGAAAAAGAGATATCTCTAATCAACATTACTCTTATTGCCTCTTCCACCCTTTTTAGGGTGAACCCCACCCAGATGGTTTTATCTCGATGTCCGGGATAGATAATTAATTTTATCCTCTCTCCCTCAAAGTCCTGGTCCTTCACTATCTTCTTTCCACTCTTGATCACTCTATAGATATCTGGCTCTTTGATAATCTTTCCCCATTCCCCCTTAATACTGCTCTTATAGATGGTTCCATCCGAGCTGACTACCCGAATGTATTTTACATCCTCAAATTCGCTCATCTCCTCGATGAAGGCTCTCTCCATTCCCGGCACCAAAGCCAGTCTATAGATCCAGAGGGGTGAGGTCATGGTCTCGTCTATGATCTCTGCCAGATGGGTCTTCTCCTCTATCGCCGCTTTAATCATGTCTTCCCTGTGCTGGGTTACAGAGATATAGATAGACACAATGTTAATCAGGAGCATGATAGATATAACCCCTAAAATAACGCTGTATAGTGAGTATTTTTTCATCGTTCAATCTATTATTCTTCTGGAGTAATTGAAGAACTATGAACAGCAGGGACTACGTTGATGACGATATTTGATATCTCCCTTACTTTTTCCTCGTCCACACCCAGCTCCAACATTTCAGTTTTGGAGATTCTGCTTCCCTGACCCAGAGCCAAGATCTTATAGGCCGGGAGTCTCGACTTCAGCCAGATTCCCAATTCATAGGGTGTAATAAAAATCGGGTCAAAGAGATCACCCCATTTTCTGATATCATGAAACGTCATAGTGTCAAAATGACCGTGAGTAATCAGAATTAGATCTATATCCTTCAGTTGAACCAGCTCTCGATATTTCGCTGGAAAATCGGGGTTATACTTCACCTCTGGATCGACCAAAATCCTGGTTCCATTTGGGGTTTCAAATAACCAATGATTGTGACCCAGCCACTCTACTTTAATTCCCAATACCTCTTTCTCTTCCCCAACCTCAAATTCTAGGTATTTATCCTCCAGATCATATTTCTTTAGTTCCTCAAAGAATTGTTTTGGATCCTGAGTAAGCTCGGGGAAGCTACCATATCTGGTGGGCACGACGTAGGTAGAAGGTCTAACCAAGCTGGTTGCATAGGCAGCCGCTCTGGGGTCTGTGGTGTATATATTTCCAATGGGTAAAAAAGCCACATCCGGTTTGTAGTAGTCTCCTATTAATCTCAGATCGGAACTCAACCCTGTATCGCCGGCAAAATAAAACTTGACCCCATTTTCAAACTCGATCACATAGCCCACCGCCTCCCCACCGTAGATATAAGGGGCAATCCCTTTATTTAATAACTTGGTTTCCCATTCTAGTTTCTTGATTCTGTACTCTAAATCTACTATGTTCTGGGTCGATTCTTCAGAATTGGATCTGCTCAGGTAGATCCCCACTAAGGGGATTATAACTGCTGCCGCTATTGCCACCAAAACCAAGAAAACACTTTTTTTCTTCATTTAGTGACTACCTTAAATACGGAGAGGGATGCATCCTCGAAACTGGCAACATAGGCATATCCCCCCGATACATCTACCGACCAGGCTCCCTTTAAGAAATTGGGTGCGCCAGCCCCATGGATGGTATCCACCAGGGTGGGGTCTGATGGATCAGAAACGTCAAACACGGAAAGGGCATTATCTCTGGCGGAGGTAACATAAGCATAGCCCCCAGAGACATCGATCCAGCTTGCCCCTTCGAGGTAGCTGGGGGACCCAATACAATGAACATTCCCGACATAAAGTGGAGCTGTAGGATCAGAGATATCAAAGATGGTCAGGGAATTATCATACATTGCCACTACATAGGCATACTTTCCATCCACAGTAACCCCAGTTGCCCCATCCAGGAAATTGGGGTAACCGGCCCCTCTGGCGGTAGCAATGTGCTTTGGATTGGTGGGATCATGGAGATCCATCACCGACAGGGCGTCGTCTCCAGCTGTGGCTATATAACCATATCCCTCAGAGACACAAACTGCGCTGGCCCCATCTAAATAAGGGGATGCCTTCCCAGCGATAGACCCAACATATCTGGGATTTCTAGGGTCTGAGACATCGATGATAGATAAGGCCTTATCATCAAAAGCGGCGACATAGGCATAATCCTCAGCAACGTAAACTGAATCTGCCCCATCTAGGTAATTGGGGGCCCCGGCTCCGGAGATCACCCCAACTATCTTTGGGTTTCTTGGATCTGAGATATCGAAGATTGAAAGGGCATCGTCCAGATAGGAAGCAACGTAGGCATAGTTTTTATAAAGATAGACCGAGCTCGCCCCTCCCAAATAATTGGGAGCGCCAGCCCCAGAAACTACAGAAACTATAGTGGGATTGCTGGGATCGGAGATATCAAAAACAGATAAAGCACTATCCACGAAAGAGGCAACATAGGCATATTTTCCGGCAACTTTAACGGAACTTGCCCCTCCCAAATAATTGGGAGCGCCAGCTCCATGGACACTCCCCACCAGTTTAATTTCTTTTACCTCCTTGGATGGTGGCCCGGGAGGCTTTTCTTCCTCTTTGGGAGGATTAGCAATCCAGATTACGGCGACGGCAATTATCCCTACTATTATCAACCCCAATATTATCTTGGTATTTTTTTCCATTTTATTTACCACGCTTCATCTTTTTATATTGTTTAATTATTTACACACACCTATATAAAAACATATTAGAATCAATGGGAGAATGGATAATGGAGTTCTATCCAATTAGAGGCGATATCGCATACTGACTAATTTTTCATCGATATGGATATAAAAGCTGTATTTATGAGGAAATTTTAGATATATAACTTACGAAATGACTATATTAATATGTTTATTTTTGTAATAGATTAAACATGTCGGATCTCTCCTCAGGGGCAGGTGTTGTGGATGTTGTACTGGAAAGGGGGTTTCCCATTAATGAATTTATTCTAAATGCATTGGCAATTATAGTGTCTCTGGCTGCAATTATGTTCTGGATCAGGTTGTACAGAAGGGTGTATAAAGAGAGCGTGGAGGAGGTCAGGGGTTGGTCCTGGCTGTTCGCCTCCGCCGTTGGTATCCTTCTATTAAATATCTCCAGCATCTATATGCTCTTCAATGTCTCTACCCTCTACCTAGGTATTGGGGGGCAAATGATGGAGGTGGATTTCAATACCCTTGAGTTGCTTGGGACACTCGCGAGAACGCTTATTGGCGTCTCCATGATGGCTGGTGCCTATTTACTGTATTCGCCCATGAAAAAGGGGCTAAAGTATAGATTCGTTCCAATTACACCCGTGACCGAGAAAAAGAGCGAAGAAGGTGCAAAATACATGTTGGAAAAGGGTCATACGTATCTGATCTATGAGGAAAAACCCTTCAAAAGCACTGAAATCTTTATTGATCTGGTAACCCACGGATTTCAGGGTTTGTACATAACCAGAACAAATCCCCGGGAGGTCAGACAGAGATACAATCTAAAAAAGACCCCCATACTATGGCTGACCGATGCAAAGGGTTATGAAAAGCGGATTGAGCCCTTTCATATAATGGAATTGGGGTACACTGTCGGGGAATTTACCAAGAAAACGAGGAATGGGGTGATCTTACTGGACGGATTGGAGTACCTGATCGTTCATAATGACTATAAGAGTGTATTGAAACTTATTCATCTGCTGGAGGATTTCGTCTCCTTAGGTAATTCTATATTGATCATCCCCGTAGATCCGGCGGCATTGGATGATCGAGAGCTACATCTATTGAAGAGAGAGATGACGATACTATGGCATTAATTTATATTTTAATCTCAAAATTATGAGGTTGATGAACGCCTTTATCATATCGGAGATGTTTATCTTTGATTTTCTCCCTGTGTCAACGACGTGGACGGGAACCTCCTTCACTCTCAGATCGGATTTTTTTGCCAGGTAGAGGAGTTCTACCTCCCAGACGATACCCCCGCTATTGGTTTTCTCCACTACAGGCCTTGTTGATTCTGTCCTGAGGGTCTTCACACACTGTGTGTCGGAGATTCCCAGATCGAAGAGAAGATTCACAAGGGAATTGTAGATCAGAGAGAGGAACTTTCTCGTTCCAGATCTCGTTACAGATGATTCTCTGTGCTCCTTCGAGCCCACAATTATGTCATAGTTCTTAATCTCTCGTAGTGATTCCGGGATGTAATCAAGGGCTACCGAAAGATCAATCGGATACCAGATCAGGAATTCTCCATTCGCATTTAGTATTCCCTTTTTCAATGCCTTCCCAAGGTCCTTCTGATCTATAGAGAGTACCTTAACCCTTTTATCCCTTCTTGAGATTTCACTGGCTATGGCAAACGTCCTGTCGGTACTTCCATTCTCTACCAAGAGGATCTCAGATTCCTCCCTTAAGAAATTCATATAACCTAAGATCTTCTCCAGATTTTCCTGGAGAATTTTCTCTTCATTGTGAACCGGGATGACGAGAGATATCATTTTAATGATAACACATGCAACCTGGAACACGGATATACGCCTCTGAGAGGTCCCATCCGTAGCATTCTGGATCGGAGTGCTCCAATTTTATTGTTACCTTGGATGAATCTGCAAATTCCTCCGGGATCTTAAACTCGAAGTCGTGCCATCCGAATTTTCCATTTCCCTCAATTCTCTTCACAAAGACATCATTTATGTAGAGGTTTCCAGACCTGCAATTGACGTTATCCCACATCCTCAGGTAGAGTATATTCTCCCTATCTTTAACTATTGACATGTCAAATTGAACATAACCATTGGATACATAGACCATCTCCGGTCTCGTTTTATCGCAGAGTGCGGTACATAGTAAATTGTGTCTCTTGTTCTCGGTCTGATGATTATATCCCAGATGGTAATGGTCTACTGTACCCTGAAATGACACCTCTCCACCGGCATAACCGCGAGAAAGGCAGAATTCATTGCACGAGGATTGCTCATTTAGGTAAAGAAATAGGGCCAGAGAGGCAAAAAAGACAAAAGAAGCTAAAAGAAACCAACGCCAATTTCCTCTTAGAAAACCTGGGAGATGAGATAACCTCTCCTGAAGTAAGGATATCCTTGTCCTTAGCTGCCGATATCTAATGAGGATCAGTAATCTCTCATGCACTCTCCTGAACCTTGAGTTTCTTGTTAAAAGATAGTAGAATACTATTAAAATTCCCAGTATAGAGGATAGATTCCCGATCTTATCTGCGAGGGTTTCTCCATAGTATATCCTTATGCGCTCTTTTTCCGGAAAGATCAACATCAGGGATGGAGAGGCAAGGTATATCTTTTCCGCACCCTCTACCATCCAGTTCGGGAAGTAGGAGACCTTGACCAGCAGAGGCTGGTTTATGCAGTTGGTATCTATCAGAATCTCCTCCTCGCGCAGGGTCTCTGTAACGGTGCAATCTGTCTCTATCTTCTGTGAACTCCTCAGGGCCTGTGTGATCTCCTCTGGATAGAATAGCTGAGTATTCTCATTTTTTTGAATTCTGAGGGGTTTATCCATGACAATAATTCTAAATCTGCTCAGATCATATTCGTCTATGGTTGGAGAGAATACCAGCGGCGTCTCCCTATAATCCGAGGAGAACCAGTCATATGAGAACTGTTTCCAGTTGTCTGTAATGATCAGAACGGGCTCCCTTCTCGGAACCTCAACATACCTCGAGTCCTCATTTATCGCATACACCTTGAATTCACCGATTTCCTTAAGAGGACGAAACCTATCATTCGTGTCGAGCGCATCCTTGGTCTCCTTCGAGGATGCAACGAAATACTGGACATTATAGAGCCTTAGACTCTCCACACCGGAGTCCGGATCGAATGAGGGCATCTCTATCGGGAAGCCCGGCCACCACGCATCCTGAGACATCTCCTTCTGTATGTAGTAGAAGAAGGGAAATGTCAGTGAGGACTCCAGGAGGAGGGACTCCATCACGCTCCTGTTTGAGAATACCGGAGAGACCTCAAAGACCCTTGGTGTGCCGAATTTGTTGTAGGAATTGGAGTACTCTATATCCACTCTTCCGGATAGATTGCAATCCCTCAGATAATCATTTATCTCCCTGAATGTGTTATATGCCTTCTTCCCCTCGAGACCCTCATAATTCCATCTTATCCAGCTCGGGATGTAGGTTATCCCGTGACTGACGAGGGGGAAATCACGAAAATAGGATTCTGTGGCCTTCAGTATGGGATCATCATCACAACCGGTGAGTTTACCTATCTCCGAGATGACCCCGGATACGCCAAGGTTTACCCAGATTAGAGTGGATAAAACAACTATTATCAGAAAGAGCCATCTCGCCCTGAGGTTTCTGGATACTCTCCCCAGACCATCAGATGCCAGGAGGAGGGGGATAAAATAGGTGAAGGGAACGAATCTTATGTAGAGTAGATTTATATACTTGATAGATAAGATCAGGAATACGGAGGAGAGGATCGCCCACAGGAAGTACAGGGTTTTTTTGTCTCTGTTGAGGATTCCGGAGGTGACGCTTATGGCCGCAAATATATAGAAAATGGTAAACTGTGGTACTATAACGATGTCAAGATTCGGAAAGCCGAAAAAGACATCCCTTGGGGCGGCAGAGAATCCCAGCTTGGCTATTAATGGAATGGTCCAGAAGCCTGATATTAAGCCCGCGAGAAAGAAAACCCTGAGTAGATAGATAAAATTCCTTGATCTGTTCCTGCTAAATAGGAAAAAGATCGAGACGAGAGTGATGAAGATTCCCGTGTATATATGGGTCAGAACTACCATTGCCAATAAAACCGAATTCCATACGGCGTATCTATTTCTCTTAATTCCAAGGTACAGGGAACCCATAAGCAGGATTGCCAGGGAGAAGCTTATCATGTAGGAGAATTCCCCCGCCAGTGTGCTGGGGATATTGCCGCCCCACTGGGATTGTGTTTCTAAGAAAAGTAATAATGTTGTGAAGCCAGAGGCTATGGCCGGTGTTGGGAATTCGAAGCCCATGAATCTCATCGCGAAGAAGGTCGTTAGAGGCAGGAGGAACACCCCCAGGATGGTAACCAGCTTGAATGATATCTCGAGGGGGATAAATAGAGAGATAAAAGACATTAGCAGGTAGGGTGGGACAAAATAGAACTGAAACATCGGGGTTCCAGCCATCCAGTGGGGGTACCATCCGATGAGCTTTTTGTGAGGTAGCAGATAGTTTTTCATGTAATGCGCCAGGACGTAGTGGGAACCCATATCCCCCCCGGTGGTGGTCGTATTTGAGAGGATCAAGTCCGGTGGAAAGAAGATTAACAGAAAGGATAGTATTAGCAGGATAGATATACAGTTGGCAATGAATTCCGGGTTTAATTTCATTTTCTGAATTGATATACAATGAAGATCAGGATTAAGATTACTACGATAGCTATTGGGAGCCACGAGGGTACAAATCCCTTGTGTTCTACGACATGTACAATTCCACTAAAGGAGGAGGAATAGTGCAATCCTTCTTCTTCATAGTTTATGGTCGCAAAGATAACATAATTGCTTCCTGGAAGGGCACCGAATGAAGAGATGCTGAAGGAAACCTCCTCATCGGATTTTTTATCGATAAATAGGGTTTTCTCTTCTCTGTCTGATCTCAGCTCTCTGGGCAGAAGAAGCCCTATCTGGATTGAATGGGGTTTATCATCAAAATTCTTTATCAATAGCTTTAGATCCTTAGTTTCTTTATCCCCCAGGGTGATCTCGGGGACCCTCGCCATTACCCTGGAAAAGGTGGGTTCTTTTATGATAAATGAAAACGTGGAGATGGCGGAGAATGGATACCCGTTTGCATCCTTGTAATCCGTTATTACACCGAGAGTATATGTCCCGGGGATTACATCCTCGTCGATTTTAATCTTAAGTTCTCCGGTATATGGCTCATCTGGATTCAGCCTTCCCGGAAATAATTCATCTGAATCCAGGCCCTTTGGGGTTATCAGAGATACCAAGACATCATATGCCGGCTCGTCTCCGGAATTTACTATCGTCAGATTAACGGGTGTTTCATTATCCCGGACTACTGTCTCCATAGAGACTGTGGTTGTTATCGAGATGAATGTTGCAGATACACCCCCAATGAGAATGAAAAAAATAATCAAAGATTTTCTCATCTCTGCACCGATTTGACGCTATAGATATGGTAAAATGTATTTATTAACTGAATTGGTAATTATAACTAATATAAGTAGGATGGATTTTAAGTCTGCAAACGAGCGGGAAAAAGATACGGGGGTTAAAGATATTAAGGGAAATATTAAGGGAAATATTAAGGGAAATAAAGAGAAAAGAACGGGAGAGGTAGTTAAAGAGGTCAGGGATAACGGAGATGAATATGCAACCGAGTTGGATTCCTATAATATATCCCTCGACGAGCTGGTACTTGAGGTAAAGATTCTGGATGTTGGGGACTATGTGGCTCACTATCGGGTATTTTTACCAGACATAGATTTCGTTACACTGGCTCTATTAGATGAAACCAAGCGCAGTCTGGTTGGGGATATACAGCTCGAGACACAGAATATACTGAGTCCAGATAGATTCCAGGAATTGAAGACAAGATTCCTGGAGCGCTCCAAGGAAAAATTAAGTAATGTTCTGAAGAAGGCCTCCGAGGAGGATATATCGATGTTGAGTAGGATGATTGTAAATGATATGATAGGCCTGGGTGATATAGAGTATCTACTCGCCGATGGCTATCTCGAGGAGATAGTGGTCAATAGCAGTAAGGATGTTGTATGGGCCTACCACAAAAAGCACGGGTGGTTAAAGACAAACATTCAGATACCCACCGAGGATATGATTATGAACTATTCCGCAAGAATTGCGAGAGAGGTTGGCAGGGAGATAACGCATCTGGAACCACTTCTGGATGCCCATCTATCAACCGGTGACAGGGTAAATGCCACGCTATTTCCAATATCCACATCCGGAAATACCATTACAATCAGAAGGTTCTCCAGAACACCCTGGACGATGGTTCATATGATAGACCCGACATTTAATACCATAACATCTGAGGCTGCCGCCTTTCTCTGGCTCTCAGTTGAATACGAATTAAGCATGCTTATAAGTGGCGGTACTGCCTCCGGAAAAACATCGATGTTGAATGCCTTGATGCCCTTCATGCCAGCCAATCAGAGAATTATCTCGATGGAGGACACCAGAGAGTTAAATCTGCCCGAATTCTTACACTGGATTCCACTAACTACGAGACCCCCAAATCCAAGGGGCGAGGGTGAGGTCTCTATGTTAGACCTGGTTGAGAATTCATTAAGAATGAGACCCGACAGGATCGTGGTGGGGGAGGTTAGAAGAAAAAGGGAGACGGAGGTTTTATTTGAGGCCATGCACACGGGCCATTCCGTTTATGGCACATTTCACGCAAACAGAGCACAGGAGGTTATAGATAGGATAATGGGTCCCCCAATGAACATCCCGGGGCTCGTTATGAGCTCACTGCCCCTAATCGTTGTACAACACATGAATAGAAGAACGGGTCAGAGGCGTACCTTTGAGATAGCAGAGCTTGTAAAGAGAGAGGGAGGGGCCCCAGAGCTGAATATCCTCTATATGTGGTCGGCAAAAACAGATAGAGTAGAGCCCGTATCACCAAGTATAAGGGTGAAGGAGGAACTGGAGTTATTCACTGGTATGGATGAAAGGGAGATACAGGAAGACCTGAAGGGTAAACAAAGAATTTTAGAATGGTTACTAAAACATGACATACGCAGCGTAAATGATGTGGGCAAGATAGTAACGGAGTATTATATTGACAAGGATACCGTTCTTGACCTGGTGGAGGGGGACAAGAATGTGAATATTTAAATAGGATCAAGATGCCGTCACCATTTGATTTAGAAAAATTGCAAGACTCAGCAAGGGTTTTGAGCTCACCCGCAGAGAGATTATTATTAATGTTCCCGGATTTAGAGTGGGATCTCAAAAGGGCGGGTTATAAGATGGGTGCCGTCGAGTACATGTGTGTGGTGCTTTTTATCACGATAGCTGCCTTTGTGATCACAACAGTGATTATGGCGATACCTATGTTTATAGCACAAACAGAGGGTAATCCATATATCACAGCAGGTATACCAATAATCGTCACTCTGTTTGCATTCTTTTATTTCTTATTTATGCCCAGATTAACCGTAATGAAAGAGGGTAGATTAATAGACAAGGACCTGGAGTATATGCTAAAGGATATGCAGATTCAGCTGACTGCGGGTGTTCCTTTGTTCAACATCCTGGCCAACATTGCCGCTGGAGGGTATGGGGCATGTTCAAAGTGGATAGGTGATATAGTACGGGAGGTAGAATCTGGAGGCTCGATGAGAGATGTACTGAATAACTATGGAATGCTGTCCCCCTCGGAGCATATGAGGAGGGCCCTGTGGCAGATCGCCAACGCCATGCAAACGGGATCTGATATAAAAACTGCACTGGTCGCACTTTCAAATGACATAAGACAGGAGAAGGAGAACAAGATAAAGATGTATGGGCAGGAACTGAGCCTATGGGGCCTGATTTACATGATAGCGGTTATTGTGATACCATCTATGGGCGTAACCCTCTTAGTGGTGCTCTCAAGCTTTGTGGGGGGTGCGATGATAAATATGGATCTATTCTGGGGTGTTCTCGGTGGTGTTATTGTCTTTCAACTCATATTTATATCGATAATAAGAATTAAAAGACCGGACATTGGATAATGATCAAAATGAAAATATCAGATATCCTTAAAAAAGCATTAGATACTCTGTATATCATAATAAAAACCATATTGAAGATAATCTCTTACATACTTGTGACAACAGGGAATCTCCTTGTATTATTGTTTCATATAATAGTGAGTTCATTAAAAATAGTCCTGAAGCCCTTCTTAGAGTTTTTCAGTAAATTTGTAAAATCTGTTCATCACAGACTGGGGTCTTTATTTCCATTCCACATAAGAGACAAGCTCGAGGAGGAGTTTCTTTATTCTGGGCTTACACGAAATCCCGAGGAGACACTTGGAATGACGCTAATGTACAGTGTATTAGTTCCGATTACCGTTGGCTTAATTACATTTGCCCTTACTAGTGAGGAGATTCTATCGATTGGAATGGGTATAGCATCATTTATTCTCGTATGGATCATAATGTACATGCTATTAAGGTTGCTGGTTGACAGACGTACAGAAAATGTGGAGAGGGTCTTACCGGATCTCCTATCTATGATTGCGCAGAATATGAGCGCCGGTATGACACCGTATAATGCATTGTGGGTTGCCGCCAGACCAGAATTTGGACCACTGGCTCTGGAGATACAAAAGGTGGCAAGGGATACATTAACTGGAATGCCACTGGATACGGCCTTAATAAACATGAGTAAACGGATCAAGTCCGAGAAGTTACAACGCACTGTTAAGCTGATGATTCAGGGGATGAGATCCGGTGGTGAGCTTCCAACGGTACTGCAGGAGATAGCTAGGGATATAAGAACCGAGCAAAACCTCGTTAAGAGGATGGAGAGTGAGACCACCGGACAGGTTATGTTCATCCTCTTTTCATTAATTGTGGGTGCTCCATTATTGTTTGCTGCATCCTCTCAATTTATAAGCATGTTCTCCAAGGTGTTTTCAGTTATAGATCTGAGCAAACTACCGCAAGAGGCCCAGATGGGCATGGTCAAAATTCAACCCCTTTCGATTACCGAGGACGATTTCGTGCTTTATTCCCTGATCGTTCTGTCTGTCTCCTCCTTCCTCGGGTCCCTTTTAATAGGTCTGATGCGATCGGGCAAAATGACCTTCGGTATTCCAATCATTCCAATAGCTATGGGTCTATCTATCGGTGTCTTCTTCGCATTAAGGTATATATTATCATTATTCTTTGGGAGCATGATGGTCGGGATGTAAAATCATTTAGAGTATTTCATGATGACCCTCCCAATTTTTCTAACCTCCTCCTCTCTTAGTTCAAGTTCGGGTGTTTTATTCTCAATATAATCGGATAGTTCTTCTATTCTTAGAATATCAACGGTTTGATTCTTTATGGATACACTAACATTTTCATTGGTAAAAACAAGTATGCCATGAACCCATATGTGGGGTATTTCTCTATCAAATATCTCATTACCATGCTCTAATATAAAATCCTTCAGAACCTTTGCATTCCTCTTTACCTGATTGCTGGGGCTGCCTATCCAGAGCTCATACCTCTTTCCCCTCTTACCTATCTTATATCTAACCCACGAATCTCCATCACATTCAATATCGCCACCATAATTCTTCGATTCTATGACGAATATCCCATTTGGACCAATAACTATATGATCCGTATCGCCCCTATTTGGTGGTACCACGACGCCATTAATTAGATAATAAGAATCGTCCAGTTTCTCCAATTCCTTAGTCACCATATCCTCACCGAGCACGCCACTGCCCCATAAAAGGTATTTCCGGTAGGTATAGATGCCAAGAATATAGGCCAAAGGGATCAATATGATGCCAACGGTAGCATACGGAAATTGGTTCATCACAAAGAGCATCACAGACAGGATGAAGAGCATTAAAAATAAGAATAAACGGCCCTTAATTAAATGTATATTGCGCCATATATACAGGTCGACTCCTCTCTTCAGTACGTGCATGATATATACATCTATTTAAAAAAGAAAAACCGAAAGGTATTTATAGTAGAAAAGACATAATGAGATATACTAAATAATAAGGAGGTGAAAAACATGAGAATTGGAGATAAAGGACAGGGCGCTATGGAATACCTGATGACCTACGGCTGGGCCATCCTTGTGGTGATGATAGTGGGAGTTGTACTCTGGCAGCTTGGAGTCTTTGGAGGAGCAGGAGGTGGTGTCAATAGAGCAACAGGGTTTACCACAATTAAGTGCTTTGATAGGA